>JACCEC010093455.1_pt1 | contig 11791 bp, 6 predicted proteins | sample 7450121 | NCBI WGS metagenome assembly JACCEC01 (sample SAMN15323455, study PRJNA562643) | freshwater metagenome | isolation source: river surface water | place: USA:Blue River Watershed | collected 2017-08-18 | reverse complement strand
ATCGTCTGGGGCGGTCATCCTTCAATCACCCCCATGCTTTGGGCTTCCGCTCAGGATTTAGGCGTGCAGTATGCAACAGCCGTCCGGTTGTTTCAGTCGAAGTACTTTACTACGGAAGACTTTCCTGATGAAAACAAGCACTTCGCCAACGTGAGTTATGTTGAGGCGGTCGAAAAAGTTTTGGCGAAAAGCTTATACAAGATGAGAGACGAGATGCTTCGCTGCACTCAATTCGACGCCGCCGTATTCATTGGTGGAATGCAGGGCATCTACGACGAACACGCGATGTTCAGCGCGCTACACCCAAGTGCCAAGTGTCTTCCGATTGCAGTCACAGGCGGAGCAACCAGGACTTTGGCCGCCAGGCTGCAGTTCGCCTTGCCTAGCGATCTCGGGCCGTTGGATTTTGTGAGTCTTCTGTATCGAGAGCTAGCAATCTCTCCAATTGAACCGCGACAGATGTAGAACACCTAGGTGTAAAAATAAAGGTTTGGACTTGTGAAACAGTTAATGCACATTGAATTGGACAGAATTCCGCGGACAAACAGTTCATTGCTTTTTCTCCGATTCCACAGAGCACTGTTACTAGTTGGTTATTTTTCACCAAGTTTTTTCTGAATATCGGAGGTTCGTTTGGGGAATAAAATTTTTGTGTCGTACAAGTATTCGGACCGGCAGGTAGCACCACTCTCAAACTACGCTGTAACAATGGCTCGCCACTATGTAGACAAGTTACAAGATGCCTTGAGTGAAGCTGATCACATAAACAAAGGCGAGGACGACGGCGAGAGTCTTGCTGACTTTACTGACGAATACATCGCCAGCAAACTTCGCAACAAGATTTACGACAGTTCCCTTACCGTTGTGCTTCTCTCCAGGGGCATGAAGGAGAACGAAAAGGCGGAGAAGGACCAATGGATTCCTTGGGAAATCTCGTACTCACTTCGTGTGCAAACTCGAGATGGACGACAAAGTCAGCCTAACGGCGTCTTGGCCGTGGTTATTCCGGACCAATTTGGATCGTACGAGTGGTACTTCAAAGAAAAACACTGCCCGCACTGCAACAGCACTATGCTTCTGACTGGTCAGCTGTTTTCAATATTGAAAAGGAACATGTTTAACGCCAAGGATAAAGAGCGCGGCACTTGCGAAAACCATGAGAGCGGAACGTCGTATAGGGGGGACCATTCTTATATTCGCTCCGTCAAATGGGCTGACTTCATGGGCAACATTAGCTATCAAATCAAAAAGACGATTGAGCTCCGCGACCGTATCAATGAATTCAATATCATCAAGCAGATCTGAACGCTCCGCAAAGATGAACCTTAAGTCTCCTCAGCTAATCACCAAAAACACAACTCGAAGAAAGATGTGTATGGACCAGTCAGCTTTCTCTAACACGCAAAGCTGTCTTTCATAAAGCGGTAACAGCCAATTACCCGTGCTGGCCGAGTCGACCCTTTCAAGACGGCTCGGTAAGTGACTCCTACCGATGCGAAGTTGTCCTTCATTCAGTTGGACGAAGTTTCTGCAAAGGGTTGATTCAGCTACTGATTTGAGTTGATGGCGATACACTAATCGTCAGCTTAATGCGCTTGCTAACGAAAAGAAGCAACACACCGTAATTTTATATTTTGGGTAGGCTGGCCGTGAAAAAATGAGCTGAAGTTTGAATTTGTAAGTTATGCACTGCTTACGCAACGACTGGCAACCAGATAGCAAGCACCGTTGGTGTGGACTTGAACCAGCGTCCACTACGCACCACCATTTGCATTTTGAGAGAAACACTCTCTCACTATTTGAGAATCCCGCAGAGGCCCTGTCTCTGCGGGGTTTCGCCGTTTTTAGGTGTTGTCTTCGTCCTAAAAAGAGGCCCTGAAAAACACCGTTTTGGGCGGTTTTTACTCTCCATTCTCCAAAACTTGTGGACTTGAGAGTAGTGAGTCTACAAGTCCGATCCCTTACGAATCAACAACTTACGCGCTCTCAAAAAGTGCCATTCTTTTTGACGCTGCGCATAGGAGAGTTGAGCAAAAAAAGCAGCTCCACGCGGCTGAGTGCTAACAGTTGCTGGTTTGGTAGGTGCTTAGGAGAGATTTGAAAAGTGGGGGAGCACTGGTGTGCTTAGCCCCCTTGCAAACGACCAATTACGCTTTGTCATCATCCATTAGGCTGCTCTAATCTGTTGGTACACAGCTCGCATTAGGTGGCTCGCCGCCACATTCCTAAATGCCTCGTCATTCATAAGGCGAACGAAGATTTCTTCGTTGCCGTCCATGCGCTCGATGAATAGATTCTCAAGTTGTTTGTTAAATACCGGCTCAAAGTTTTCAATGCTGTTGGCCATGACCGCTTGCCGCAACTGCTCATTGGCGACTGCAGTCTCGCGAACTTGATCAAAGAAGAGTTGGTCAGCTGGTGTGAACTCTGTGCCAAAGCGCTCATTGAGTTTGCCAACCAAAGTTGAAAGTTGAACATCTTCATCGGCTTGGCCCGTGCCAACATCTGTCGGTCCTTCGAGCGGATCAGCCTCACCAGCCTTCAGATCAATTGCTCCTTCGCTGATTTTTTGCAGGCGGTAGTATTTGAGCTCAACCTCATCATCAACTTTTACTGTTCGATTGTCAGTAATGCGAGGCAACTTGGTCAGAAGGAAACGGGCATAGGTGTATAGCTTCTCGTGATCGGAGTCCTGGTAGGGCACGATCTGCGAAACGAAGGTGTATAGGTTGCGGAAGCTGACCAGCTGCCCTTTGAACAGGTTCTGGTCTTCTTCTCCAAGTTCTTTGAATCTCTCAATTGCCAAATCAAGCAGACCGTTCAATTTCTTGTGTTCGCCTCCAGTAGGATTCAGGCGGTTACGAAACCAGATTTCGCACCAGGCGCTGACCTCTGCCTCGGTGAAGATTTTCCAATTAGCCAGCGTATGCGCCAGCGAGTTGAGCTGCTGCGGATCGGTGTCGTCCCCTTTATCCGTTGTCTCGTAGTAGGGCTTAAAGGCCGTAAAGATGTCCGTAGGCTCGTTGACAAAATCGAGCACAAACGTATCGGTCTTACCTCGTGTGGTCCGATTCAGGCGCGATAGCGTTTGTACCGCTTGGATGCCTGATAGGCGTTTGTCAACGTACATACTGTGTAGTAAAGGCTGGTCAAAGCCCGTCTGGTACTTCTCGGCGACCAGCAAAATTTGATATTCCTCGGTGTTGAATTTCTCTGGGAGCTCAGATTCTTTGATGCCATTGTTCATGCTCACTTCAGTGAATTTCTTGTCGGCGAACTCCTTGAGCGTGATTTCGCCGGAGAAAGCCACCAATGATTTAACGTCGGTGTATCCCTTGTCTTTGATGTACTTGTCGAATCCCAACTTGTAGCGGACAGCGTGTTCACGCGAACCTGTCACCACCATCGCTTTGGCTCGACCTCCAATCTTGTGACGGGTGTGGGTGCGGAAGTGCTCCACGATCACTTCGACTTTTTGCGCGATTTCGTAGTCGTGGAACTCGACGAACCTCGCTAGCGCGCGAGCGGCTTTGCGGCGAGGTACTTCTGGGTCGGCCTCAACCTTTTGGATTAGTTCGTAATATCGCTTGTAGCAGGTGTAGTGGGCCAGCACGTCGTGAATGAAGCCCTCCTCGATCGCCTGCCGCATGCTGTAGTGGTGGAAAGGGGCTTTGCCGTTTGGACCGGGCTCATTGAAAACTGCCAAGGTTTTGAATTTAGGCGTTGCAGTGAAGGCAAAGAAACTCAAATTAGGTTGTTTGGCTCGCTTGAGTTGTTCGCGAAGAAGCTCCTTCTTTGCCTCTTCGCTCAAGGAATCATCGTCCATATCCAACAACTGCTCTGCAATGGCGGATTCAATCCCATCCTTGTTGAGGATTTTGCGAAGCTCCATTGCTGTTTCACCACTTTGCGAGCTGTGCGCTTCGTCCACGATCACAGCGAAACGTCTGCCCGCTGTAGATATGGCCACTCCTTTACCGTTGGCTTCCATCGTTCGAATTGCTTGCGTGATAAAGGGAAACTTTTGGATGGTGGAAATGATGATTGGCACACCATCAGCTAACGCCTTTGCTAATTGCTGTGTGTTTTCATCTATTTTCTGTACCACGCCAAGTTTGTGTTCAAACTGGAAGATGGTGTCTTGCAATTGCTGGTCAAGCACGCGGCGATCGGTGATCACCACTACCGAATGAAAGATTTTGTCGTTTTGGGCGTCGTGCAGACTGGATAGTCGGTGTGCGAGCCAAGCAATGGAGTTCGATTTTCCAGAGCCCGCAGAATGTTGGATCAAGTAGTTGTGCCCAGAACCATGCGCTTGAGCGTGGTCGGTCAGCGCTCGCACTGCATCTAGCTGGTGATAGCGCGGAAAAATCATCGACTCCTTACGATAGCGTTTGATTCCTTTATCAGTGACAACCGTCTTTTCCTCGACATCCAAATGGATGAAACGGGCCAGTATGTCCATCAAGCTGTCACGAGTCAAAGCTTTGCGCCAGAGGTAGCTTGTGCGCACATCGCCCGCTTCTGGGGGATTGCCAGCACCATGGTTATGCCCAAGGTTGAAGGGTAGGAAGAAGGTGTCTTTCCCTTCAAGTTTGGTTGTCATGTACACCAGCTCGGTATCTACAGCGAAATGCACCAAGCAACGCTGCTTGAAGGCGAATAACAATTCCTTTGGATCGCGCTCAAAGCGATACTGGTACTTCGCGTTCTCCACATTCCATCGGGTGGCTGACATCGGGTTTTTCAACTCCAGCGTAGCCACGGGCAAACCATTCACGGCCAACACCACATCGGGTATTGCCCCGCTTTTGGTATTTACCTGCCGCACGATGGTCAGGCGGTTGTCGTCGTAACGCTCAGTGCTGGCGGCATCCAGTCCGGTATTGGGCGCAAAGTAGGCTAGCCGTACTGTCTTGCCTACACACTTAAAACCTTCACGCAAAATCGCTAGGGCTCCTTTAACGGCAAGCTCCTTCACCAAACTTTCCAGCAACATCGTGGGCGCTTTATTTGCGTCCAGCTGGATTAGACGCGTCCAGATTTTGGGTTGTGTCTTTTGCACAAAGGCGATGACATCCGCTGGGAAAAGTGCAGTTTCTGGGTCGTAGGTGTTGGGGTGACCCTTTTCGTAGCCCCCTTGACTTACTAGTGAGTGTTCGATGTCATTTTCGAAGTCAATTTCTCTGTGCATAAATTCCCCTTTTTTTATTCGTCAGAATCAGCCGAAGCTGTCACGGCTTTTGTAATTTCAAAGCCACGAACATCGATTTTTCCAGTCACGGCGTTGGTAATGAGTGCCAAGCGATATTCTTGAAGTTTTAAAATTACCTCTTCTATTCTTTGTCTCTGGGAATTGAGTTGAGCTACGTGTTCATCTAGAAATTGGACGATAGCCAATTGTTCGTCAAGTGGCGGTTCTACTGCTGCTATGCGCACTAGATCACTAGCATTAATGGCAGGGTAGCTGACACCAACAGAGTAGGCAACGACTTCTCCAACAAATCCAGTTGTCTGCAGTAGATAACCGGCAAAACTTGAGTTAAAGTTTTCTTTGGGACGAATAACTGCGAAACCTGTTGACACAATCATGTTGTCTGGTGGACTGCTAATCGATGCAATAGCCTTAAGGTAAGTGCGAACTGTAGAAACAATAATGTCTCCATGTTTGACCTTCCTTCTTGCACGGGATGGCGACTTCTCAAATGTCATTGGCTCTGATTGCTCGACACCATTTATTAACGACACACTAGAAATATCGACATACTCGATCTCAAAGTCTGGATCAGTGGCTTCGTCTAGTGATTCATCGTTATAAGTAGCAACATCTTTAATGCGCTTTAAATCCCAATGTTTCGGAACCTTGCCAATCCATGCCACCCCTGAATCCTTCATTTCCACTAACGGGTCAAGTCCCTTAGTGACGGTATGGCTGATAAGCGCCGTGCGTTTTTCGGCCAGTTTGTCGAGCAGTGATTTTTTCTTTGCGATCAGGGCATCAATTTGTGCGGTTTTGAAATCGAGGAAACGGGCAATGGCTTGTTGCTCATCTAGTGGCGGAAGCGGTGTAAACGCGTTGGCTATGGCATGTTGAGGCAATCCGAAACGCGTGACCCCATTAGCTGAAACCACAAATTGCGCATTGAATCCTTTCGACTGAAAAAGCCGAAACAAATAGCGAGCATGCAAATTAATAGGCTTGATTTGTGTGAGGTGATATCCACAAATTAGTCCTTCAACTTCTTCAGCAACGCAAGCAGGAACAGCTATATCGTCAGGAGTTTCGGAGTCCTTTGTAACGATCACATCTCCGATTTCAACTTTGAATTTTTCAATCTCTGCCTTAGTGGCGGAGGCTTGCATAAATTCCAATCGACGGTCGATGTAGTCGTTCTTGTATACGTCTGTGTAGTTGCAGAGGATTACTGGTTCTTCACCCTCCACGGTTTTTTTGTCGACATTACTAGGCTGGACTGTTGCCAAAAACTTCAGTTTCTTAGTGCCCCAATGCGTTGGAATATCACCAAGCCATATCGAACCAGAGAATTTAAGGTTGTCATAGAGACTGATTTGCATCACACCACCTCGCTGAGCATAGCCATGATGTCTTTTTCCAGCTGACTGATTTCACCTGCGATCTCTTTCAGCGGGCGTGGCGGCTGATAGACGTAAAAGTGCCGGGTCAGGGGGATTTCATAGCCCACCTTGGTCTTGCTGTGGTCTATCCAGGCATCAGGCACATGAGGCAGAACTTCAACCTTGAGGTAGTCTTCGCACTGGTCTTTCACCAGCACCAAAAGCTTTTCATGGCCAGTTTCGTTGTCATAGCCCAGCGGCAACGGTAATTCAATGTTGTCAGGCAGGGCTACGATTTCGGTATCACGTAGATCGGCATCGGGTTCAGTGTTGCCTTTGGCATCCAGACAGATGTCTGCTTTGGGATCGCGCTCTGATAGAGCCGCCAAGATCGCTTTCTTCACGGGCGCACCAACTTTGATGCCGGTCTTCTTTAGGGCAGCTTCGAGCACTGCCTCGAAAGCTGGACGGTTGCGATACAGCGTTTTACTGTCGATGCCTTGCAGGGCGGCTCTGATGGCTACCTGTACTTCTTGGCCTGCAGCGATTTCGGCTCGATAGGCTTCATCGTCCTTGCGCTTCTTGCTGGTTGCCAGATTGACGAAGGCGCTCTGCTCATCCAGCTTGGAGAGCCGTTCCGAACTGGTCTGGAAGTTCAAACGCAGCGGACGCTCAACAGTAATCTTGAGGAAACCAAATTCACGATTTTCAAAAATCTTGCTGCAAACCCGTTGCTCGGGCTTTCCTTCTACTAGTACTGCACTTTCCGCGTCCTGATCATGCTCTGCGTATAGACGTACTAATTCCTTGATGTGTGCATCCGAAAGCTCGTTTCGCTTGTTACCCAGGCTCTTGTCCATCTTCTTGAAGTGCCGAGTGCCGTCAATCAACTGCACCTGGCCTTGACGGTGAGCGGGCTTCTTGTTCGTAACAATCCAGATATAGGTGTAAATGCCTGTGTTGTAGAACATCTGGTCTGGTAGGGCGACTACAGCATCCAACATATCGTTTTCAATGATCCAGCGACGAATATTGGACTCACCCGATCCAGCGTCGCCTGTGAACAGAGGTGAGCCATTGAAGACAACGGCAATCTTCGAGCCATCGCCACCCATTTGAGGTGGGTTGTGCATCTTAGAGATCATGTGCTGCAAAAAGAGCAGCGAGCCATCATTGATGCGTGGCAGTCCTGCACCAAAACGACCAGAAAAGCCTTGATCTTCGTACTCTTCACGTACGAAGTCTTCTTCTGGCTTCCACTCCACGCCAAAGGGTGGGTTGGCTAGCATGTAGTGGAATTTTTTGTCCGGATGGCCGTCGTTCGGCACAAAGCCGTTAGCTTTGTTTTTAGCGTCTTTGACTCCCAATGTATCGCCATAGATCAGGTTGTTTATTGGTTCGTCTTTAATCAACAGGTCTGCGCAACAAATGGCGTACGACTCGGGGTTGTATTCTTGCCCGAACAATTCAATGTTGGCTTGAGGGTTCTTGGCAATCGCAGCTTTCTCCGACTCAGACAACATGCCGCCTGTGCCAGCTGTGGGGTCGTACACAGTACGGTAAATGCCTGGTTCGAAGATGCCATCTTCTCCTGTAAAGACCAGTTCAACCATCAGGCGAATGACTTCACGTGGGGTGAAGTGATCCCCAGCCTCCTCATTGGCTTGTTCGTTGAACTTGCGCACCAATTCCTCGAACAGATAGCCCATCTGCAAATTGCTGATCGCCTTAGGTGACAGGTTGATGTCAGAAGAGCAGAACTCTTTGATGATCAAGTAAAGCCGATTTGCCTCGTCCAGTTTGGCAATCTCGGTTTCAAACTCGAACTTGTCAAAGATGTCGCGAGCTCGCGGTGAGAAGCCTTGGATGTAAGCAATCAAGTTGCCTGCGATGTTGGGCGCATCACCTAGCAGTTTCTCAAATGTGAAGCCGCTGGTGTTGAAAAGCTCTTGCTTTCGATCGGCGGCTGCAATGCGGGACAACGCCTTCTCCAGCGCAGCTCCAGTGATGCCTTTTTCTTCCAGTCGCTTCTTTTCGTCCAGCACCTTCTGCTTGTTTTCGGCTAGCACCAGGTCAAAGCGACGCAAAACAATCAGTGGCAGCATCACGCGGCGATACTGGGGCGGACGATAGGGGCCACGCAGCTTGTTGGCAACGCTCCAGATAAATCCGACTAGGTTTTGGTGTTGTGTGTTATCCATGTTTGATTTCTCGATTTGTATTCGGTTTTTTAACGTTTTGATGCCAATTGAGATCTGTGAGGGTCTATGTTTACTTCGAGATGGCTCACTTGGTGAGCTCGCTGTATTTACAGTTCAGGTTTCCACAGCCCATTAATGATTTCAGCAATTTGCAGATTGGCAGACTCCACCTGCTTTTCAAGGTCGCACAATTGCTTGTATTTCTCTTGCACTTGCGCGAGATCTACCGATGAAGGCATAGGAATCTGAACTGAATCACATAGAACATCTGGAGTTACATGTGGAATCACTGCGCCAACCTGTAATGCATCGCGTTGATGCTCGAATTCTTGAGACCGGAAGTACATCAATAAGTATTCCGATGTGATTTCTGAGCTTCTTGGCCGCAGAGCAATGCAATTACCAGACGTGACCAATGTCCATGCATCCGCGCTTGTGGATTCATCCTTTCCGTGCACTATGTGCTTTCCAATCAAAGCGGTTTTGCCGACAGTCCCTTTGATGGACATGACAATGTCACCTTCTCTTAGCGCCGATTCTTCTCTGCGTCTTTCCCTAACTTGAACTACGCGCACCTGATTATTCGGTTCAGGTGCAACCGGTTTTACGGTACGCCAGCCACCCAAATCAGGTATTCCAACTTCAATTGCAGCAACGGAGTAGGGATCGTTGGTCGATACAGGGGCACGAATGACTTCAACTAGATCACGCAAAAGTGCCCTACGTCCTGACAAGATCAGTTCAGGGTGAAGATGCCGACTTGGTTGAAGATTGCAATCAGCTTCCAGTAGTCTTTTGAATTCGACGTCTCGAACTAGCTCGTCGAGCTTACCCATGTAACGATCCGACCCTCCAACGTGCAAATCTTGTATCCGTCGGTCTATAGCAAATGGATCACTTAAATTCAGAACATCAAGGCTCTTTTCAAGATCGAGCGTCTTTGCTGCACGTCCGTTGAAGCCCGTGCGGAGAGTCAGCTTACTCAGATCACCCATGCGCAATTCGTGACCTGATGCTTCTCGATCAAACGCCAACAAGGCAGGAGCGATGCTGGCATATGAATACATACGGCCAGGCAAACTCAAGATCAAATCAATTGGGTAAGCATCTCGTACCCATGCTTCTCGCAAGCGTTGTTCTTGCCCACGTGCAAAGAGGAGTGACTGTGCCGTTAAGAACACCGCTCGTCGCTTCACGCGAGGCCACAATGCTGCTGGAGTCCACGCGTCTGAGCGATCCAATCGCAACTGATTAATAGGACCAATCTTCTCGACCAACATCCGATTTTGTGCCAGTTTTTCGTCATAGCCTTCCCACTGACGCCATCCCATGCCTGTCTGTAAGCGAGCTCCCATTGGCGGCACGGCAATTAGATAGTCCACCTCCAGTTCGCGCTTTCCATCAGAATTATTTTGGCTATCCAAGGTTTGGTGGGAGTCGTCACCGAACAATCCAAGGACTGCGCGGCAAAGTTTTTGAGAGTCAGTTGGCCAAGCATGTGGGCCTTCCAATACGACTTCGAGTCCGAGGCGCAATGCTCGAGAGGTGAATTGCCCAGCAGGATCAAATGGAATCCAGACCTTGGCTCCGCCAGGAGCATGCAGTACGCTAAACAGCAGGTCGCATGCCTCTGGTGCAAGAACTGGTAGATCACCGCTGCGCAGTGAGGGCAAGTGCCAGAGTGCGTCTGCTACATAAAGATAGAACTCAGGGGCTCGTTGAAGTAGATCGCTTGCAATACTGGCGGCTTGAGATGCCTCTCTGTCGACATTCTGGGTAGGCATTACCTTGTCCCAAATAATTCCGGTACATAGTTCGCCGATATCTGAGTTCGCTTCCAGCCAGGTCTTTTTGTCGGTCAGAGATACCAGGCGGGCCCCTCCAGGCAGCATGTTAAGTTGTGCCATACGGGCTCCAACCATCCAGGCCAATGCGAATTGGTAGGCATCGTCTTGGCCTGCACCTCTCCGCACGTCCGCAAGCTGACGCATCGCTTCAATGACTGCTGTTGTTTGATATGCCATCTTCTGAATTCCTCGTTTGATACTCTTATTGGTAACGGTGGCTTGTGGTGATGACCACTGCATCGTTTTCTGCGCTGAGCACTACATATGCGCCAGCTAGTGCCTCAAGCCTTTGAGAGCGCCCCAACACATTGCCCAGTCGCTCCACGGAAGCGCGCGTCATGAGGCATCGGATTCCCCCATGACCATCATGAGTACGCTCTCCAAAAGTGCGAATCAATTCGACACTGTCTGTATTGAAGCCTCGTTGAGCACTGCGTTTTTGGGCGTGGCGGGTCATGATGGCGCGCTTGAACTTGTTTGACTCGAAAGAAAGATTTGTCTGCATCGTACACTCCTTTGTTGGGGCGCTCAAGAAATATCTAACGCCAACTAATTTTGTGATCCGTTTGAAAGCTGATCCGAGTTGGACGCTTCTGGTCCAGCTTGAGGGCCGGAAGGAGAAACATCGATCTTAGATCAGCTGATGGGTTGAATTTTTATCTAAGACCAACTAATTTGCAACTATTCAAACTTTAACCATGCCTACAGTAGGGTTAATGCCCTGGCGGAGGGGTAAAAGCCGTACCGATCAGTTCACGTAAATCCCGCAAGGCGAAGAGTGCCGTCCTTGTATAGCTTCAGCCATGAAACCCACCATCTCAGAGATCTGCATCTCGCTTGCATTTATTGCAACAAGGGACTGAGATTCATCCTTTTCATTCGCTATTAGTAGTGCTCCGTGGCTGGAAGAGTTGATGTAACAGCTAGCCACCTGCTCAAGCGCGTAAGCAAAGTGCTCAAATTGATCGTCGGTCAACTTTTCAATGATTTCTGACATCCGAGCCTTCATGGCTTCCTTGTCGCACATGATCTGAGTTGGTTGTGAGGACACAGTAATAGGCAACACAACCGTGGGCAGCGATGGCTCAGTCTTTATACAGATGGGTAGTTTCAGCTCGGACGGAAGCACCAAATTGGGAACCACGGCGACCGGGTTGGGGGCTGTAT
>JACCEC010822824.1_pt1 | contig 11793 bp, 7 predicted proteins | sample 7450121 | NCBI WGS metagenome assembly JACCEC01 (sample SAMN15323455, study PRJNA562643) | freshwater metagenome | isolation source: river surface water | place: USA:Blue River Watershed | collected 2017-08-18 | reverse complement strand
GACGCGAACGCCATCGTCCAGTGTCTGGCGCAAATCGAAAAGACCGCTGCCGAGGAACAGGTTCGAGGTCGGGCTGAAGGCTGCCGCCGTGCCGCATTCGGCCATGCGCTTGCGGTCTTCGGGATCCAGCCAGATGCAGTGCGCATAGACGGCCGGTTTGCGCAGCAAGCCGTAATGGTCGTACACATCGAGATAGCTGCGCGACCACGGATACAGCTCGTGCACCCACGCGACTTCGGCTTCGCTCTCGGCCACATGCGAATGCAAGGCGATGGTCGGGAATTCGCTGGCCAGCGCGCCGGCCACCTGCATCTGTGCTTCGGTGGACGTGACGGCAAAGCGCGGGGTAATCGCATAGGTCAGGCGATCGACGCCATGCCATTTTTCGATCAGTCGCTTGCTGTCGTCATACGAAGACTGCGCGGTGTCGCGCAGGAAAGCCGGGCAGTGTCGGTCCATCATCACCTTGCCGGCCACCATGCGCAGCTCGCGCTGCTGTGCGACCGAGAAGAACGCGTCGACCGAACCCGGATGCACGGTGGCGAACACCATCGCTGTGGTGGTGCCGTTGCGCAGCAGCTCTTCGCAAAAGAATTCAGCCGTCTCGGTCGCGACCTCGGGGTCGTCGAAATGACGTTCGGTCGGGAAGGTGTAGCGGTCCAGCCAGTCGAGCAAGCCCTTGCCGGGCGACGCGATCACATCGGTCTGCGGGTAATGCACGTGGGTATCGACGAAGCCCGGCATCACCAGCCGGCCGCTGTGGTCGTCGACCGGCGTGCCTTCGGGCGCGAGCGCGAGTGCATCTTTCCAGCTGCCGCAGAAGGCAATGCAGCCATCTTCGACCAGCAGGCCGCCGTCGTCGAAGTACTGATGGCTGCGCACGGATTTGTGGGTGCCGGTCTCTTCACCCGGGTCCGACAGGAAGTGCAGGACCTCGCCGCGTACGAGCTTCAATGAAGGTTCCGTCATTGATCAGCCCGGAAGCTCTGACCCAGTGACATGGGCTTGTTCAGCAGGATGCCCTGCCGGTCACGCGAGATCAGCACCAGCACCACGATGGTCGCCAGATACGGCAGCATCGACAGGAATTCAGACGGGATGGCAAGACCGAAACCCTGCCCGTGGAATTGCAGCACCGTGACCGCGCCAAACAGATAGGCGCCGAGCAGTACGCCGCGCGGCTTCCAGGTTGCAAACACCACCAGCGCCAGCGCAATCCAGCCGCGGCCGGAGGTCATGCCCTCGACCCACATCGGCGTCAGCGCCAGTGACAGGTAAGCGCCGGCCAGTCCCGAGAAAGCGCCGCCAAAAAGGACGGCCGCATAGCGCCACGCAATGACCGGGTAGCCGACCGCATGCGCGCTGCGCGGCGATTCGCCGATGGCGCGGATGATCAGGCCGATACGCGAGCGCGTCAGCATCCAGCCGATCGCCGGCACCAGCAGCAGCGACAGGTAGACCATCGCATCGAACTGGAACAGCAAGGGACCGAAGAAAGGAAGGTCCGACAGCGGCGCAAACGCCAGCTTGGGCAGCGGCGCGACAGTCTGGCCGACCAGGCCGCGGCCGGCAAAGGCCGACAAGCCGACGCCGAACAGTGTCAATGCCAGGCCGGTAGCGACCTGGTTGGTTTGCAAGGACAGCACCAGCACACCGAACACGAGTGCCATCGCCATGCCGGCTAGCAGCGCCGCCCCCAGGCCCAGCGTCAGGCTGCCGGTGTGCAGCGTGGTCGCAAAGCCGGCGACGGCACCGACCAGCATCATGCCTTCGAGGCCGAGGTTGAGCACGCCCGAGCGCTCGGTGACGAGTTCGCCGAGCGCGCCCAGCATCAGCGGGGTGGCCGCGCCGGCAGTGCTGGCGAGGAAGGGGATCAGATGTTCGAGCGCCATGTCAGGCTCCGGCACCAGCAGTGGTGGAGGTGGTCGTTGCGCCTGCTGCGGCGCGCACCGTCGGTTTGAATCGATAGTGAATGAACAGGTCAGCCGCCAGCAGGTAGAACAGCAGCAAACCCTGGAACAGGCCGGTGATGGCAGACGGCAGTTGCATTTCCATTTGCGCGGACTCGCCGCCGATATACAGCAGCGACATCAGCAGCGCCGACAGCAGCACGCCGAACGGATGCAGGCGTCCGACATAGGCGACGATGATGGCCGCAAAACCGTAGCCGGGCGACACCGACGGTTGCAGCTGGCCGATCGGGCCGGCGACTTCGCCGACGCCGGCCAGCCCCGCGAGTGCGCCGCTGAGCAGGAAGGCCAGCCAGACATTCTTCTTTTCGCTGAAGCCGGCATACGCCGCTGCGTGCGGCGCCGAACCGCTGACCAGCATGCGATAGCCCGCGAAGGTATGGCGGCAGAAGAACCAAGCGCCCGCGACCGAGATCAGCGCAAGAATCAGCGCGGCATTGGTGCGCAAGCCTTCCATCAGCAGCGGCAGCATGGCCGAGTCATGGAACATGCGCGACTGCGGGAAGTTGAAGCCTTCCGGGTCGCGCAGCGGGCCATGCACCAGATAACCGAGGAACAGGTGCGACACATAGACCAGCATCAGGCTGGTCAGGATTTCATTGGTGTTGAAGCGCGTACGCAGCAACGCCGGCACTGCGGCCCAGGCCATGCCGGCCAGCGCGCCGGCCAGCAGCATCAGCGGCAGGATCCACCAGGCCTCGACCTCACGGAAATACAGCGCGACACAACCGGCAGCGATGGCGCCCATCGTCAGCTGGCCATCGGCGCCGATGTTGAATACGCTGGCCCGGAAGCCCAGCGCCAGGCCCACGCCGCACAAGGTCAGCGGCGTCGCCTTCAGCAACAGTTCACCGACGCCATAGGCGGTCGATGCGGGCTTGATGAAATACACATAGAAGGCCTGCACCGGGTCATGGCCGAGCAGCTTGAACAGCAGCGAGCCGGTGATGAGCATCGCGACGGCCGCCAGCAGCGGCGACGCGAACATCATCGCGCGTGAAGGTTCGGGACGGGCTTCAAGCCGTGGCATGGCGCTGCTCTCCTTGCTGGGTATTGAGCGACGGCGCTGCAATGCCGTCGAAATTGCCGCTCATCCAGGCGCCGATCTGGTCAACGCTGGTCGAGGCGACCGGCACTGCCGGCGTCAGGCGCCCTTCGGCAATGACGGCGATGCGGTCGCACATCATGAACAATTCATCGAGTTCCTCGGACACCACCAGCACGGCGACACCCTGGTCGCGCAAGTCAATGATGGCCTGCCGGATCAGCATCGCCGCACCAACATCGACGCCCCAGGTCGGCTGCGCCAGCACCATCACTTTCGGTGCGAGACTGGTTTCGCGGCCGACGATGAACTTCTGCAGATTGCCGCCGGACAGGCTGCCGGCCAGCGACTGATCGCCGCCGCACTTGACGCCGAAACGCTCGATCACCTTTTGCGCGAATGCGCGTATCGACGAACGATTGATCAGGCCGGAACGCACCATGTCTTGCCGGTAGTTCGCGACATAGCCTGTCAGCAGCGCATTGTCGGCCAGTGACATTTCAGGCACGGCGCCGCGCCCCAGTCTTTCTTCGGGCACGAAGCACAGGCCTACCGCGCGGCGCTCGGCCGCATTCAAGCGTCCGGCTGCCGTGCCCATCAGCGTCACCGCTGCGGCATCGCTGATCAGGGCTTCGCCAGACAAGGCCTTCATCAATTCCTGCTGGCCATTGCCGGAGACGCCGGCGATGCCGACGATCTCACCGCTGCGCACCGACAGGTCGATGCCCTTGAGGTCGGTGCTGAACGGGTCATCGGTCGCCAGGCTGAGATTGCGCACGTCGAGGCGCACCTCGCCCGCCGTGCGCGGCGTCAGCGTGCAGGTTGGCAGCTCCTTGCCGATCATCATTTCGGCCAGCGACTTCGCGGTCTCTTCTTTCGGGTTCGCATTGCCGGTGACCTTGCCGCCGCGGAGCACCGTTGCGGTGTCGCACAGCTGCTGGATCTCGTCGAGCTTGTGGCTGATGTACAGAATGCTGCAGCCTTCGCTGGCCAGCCGGCGCAGCGAACCGAACAGCTTCTGCACGGCCTGCGGGGTCAGCACCGAGGTCGGCTCATCCATGATCAACAGCCGCGGCGACTGCAGCAGGCAGCGCACGATCTCGACGCGCTGGCGCTCGCCGACCGACATGCTGTGGATGTGCCGGTGAGGATCGACCGGCAGTCCGTATGCTTCGGATACGGCCTTGATGCGCGGCGCGAGCACGGCCGGCGCGATCTTGTCATCCAGCGCCAGCGAAATGTTCTCGGCCACGGTCAGCGTCTCGAACAGCGCGAAATGCTGGAACACCATGCCGATGCCGAGCTTGCGCGCATCCGACGGCGAGGCCACCTTCACCTCGTGACCTTCCCACAGCATGGTCCCGGCATCGGGATGGGTCACGCCGTAGATCATCTTCATCAGCGTGCTCTTGCCGGCCCCGTTCTCGCCGAGCACCGCATGGATCTCGCCCGGCATCACGGTCAGGTCGACGCTGTCATTGGCGACGACCGACGGATAGATCTTGGACACACCCAGCATTTGCAGCCGGGGATGGGCCTGGCCGGTGTTGGGGTGGCCGTGTGTGCTGCTGTCGGAAATTGCGCTCATGCGTTGCGGGCCGCGGGGGCCTTGTCGAAATGTGCTGTCTGTAGTGTCCGTTCTGCCTGTGCTGGCTGCACCGTCATTGACGGCGACGAATCCTGCGGGCCGGCGCCCGTCACCCCGGCGTCTGTCTCATCCTGCCGTGCCATCGCCTCGCGCAATTGCAGCAGTTGCGCCGCGACGGCGACCGCGATCGCGGCCGGCAATTTGGATGCGATGCCATCAACGCCAATCGGGCTCTGCATGCGCGCGACGGCCGCCGGCTCGTGGCCGCGCTGCAGCAGCCGGCTGCGGAAACGCGCCTGCTTGGTGCCGGAGCCTATCACGCCGAGAAAGCCGAATCGGTTTTTCGCGACCAGCGTCTCGCAGATGCGGAAATCTTCATCATGGCTGTGTGTCATCACCAAATGCCATGCATGCCCGGGCGCCTGCGCGGCCAGGTCTTCGGGGGTGTCGTTCTCTTCTACCGGCATGGCCACGCCCTCGCCCATGCCGGGACGGCTGTCGATCCAGCGTATGCGGAACGGCAATCCGGCCAGCACTTGCACCAGCGCCTTGCCGACATGGCCGGCGCCGTACAGATAGAGCGTGGTCGCATCGTCGGCCAGGTATTCAACGAAATAGCGGCCGCCTGCATGGGTGACGATGGCGGCATCGCCGCCGGTCACTGCATTGCCGGGATCGCCGCCATCGCCGGCATAAGCGGACGCCACCCCATCGAGCGGCGACCAGCGCCAGCCCGGCATGGCGATCGCATCGACTTGTTCGACGCGATCGAAGCGTTCCCAGAACAGCTCGACCACGCCGCCGCAGCACTGGCCCAGGGTCGCGCCCAGCGTAAAGCGCTCGGTCTGCGGCAAGGCCTGGGCATCGCCGAGCAGGTGGCCGGCGATCTGCATCGCGCGCAATTCCAGATGGCCGCCGCCAATCGAGCCCGAGCTTTGCAGCCGGCCGTCGGCCTCCTGCCAGTACAGCAGGGTGGCCCCCGGTTCGCGCGGCGCAGAGCCGCGTACAGTGGCAACGGCCATGCGCATGACCGGCAAGCCTTGCATCAGCAAGGCGCGCAATGTCGAGGTCCAGTGCATGGTCATGAGGTTCGCTTCCCGCCTGTAGGTCTGCACTCAGTCCCGCGGACGATCAAAGGCATCGAGCCCGCCCAGTGCACGCAGCACGCTCTCCGGGGTGGCCGGTGCCATCAGCCGTGCCGCGCCCTTCGCGCCGGCCGCGGCAGCGACCGCATCGCGCAACGCATGGAAGACGGACATGCCCAGCATCAGCGGCGGCTCACCGACGGCCTTGGAACGGAAGATGGTGTCTTCGCGGTTGTCCGCGCGCTCCAGCAACTTCACGTTGGCAATCTTCGGCCAGTCGCTGACGGCAGGAATCTTGTAGGTCGACGGCGCGTGCGTCTTCAGGTTGCCCTTCGCATCCCACCACAGCTCTTCGCTGGTAAGCCAGCCGGTGCCCTGCAGGAAAGCGCCTTCGACCTGACCGAGGTCGATCGCCGGATTCAGCGAACGGCCGGCATCGTGCAGGATGTCCACCCGCAGCAGCTTGTGCTCGCCAGTCAGCGTGTCGATCGCGACTTCGGACACCGCCGCGCCATATGCGAAGTAGAAGAAAGGACGACCCTGCATGGTCCTGACGTCGAAATGGATCTTGGGTGTCGCGTAGAAGCCGGTCGATGACAGCGAGATGCGCGCAAACCAGGTCTGGTTGGCCGCCTCGGCAAAGGTGATGGACTGCTCGCCCAGCTGCACCAGGCCATTCGCAAACCGGACTTGCTGCAGATCGACGCCATAGCGGCCGGCGAGGAACTCGGCCATGCGCGCGCGGATCTTTTGCGCGGCATCCTGCGCAGCCTTGCCGTTGAGGTCGGCCCCGGTCGAGGCAGCGGTGGCCGAGGTGTTCGGCACTTTGGCCGTATCGGTGCCGGACAGGCGTATTGCCGACAGCGGCAAACCAAATTCATCGGCGACGACTTGCGCGACCTTGGTGTGCAAGCCCTGCCCCATCTCGAGGCCGCCATGGTTCACCAGTACGCTGCCATCGTTGTACACATGGACCAACGCGCCGGCCTGGTTGAAATGCGTGGCGTTGAAGGAGATGCCGAACTTTAGCGGCACCAGCGCGATGCCGCGCTTGAGCACGCTGCTGGCAGCGTTGGCCTTCGCCATCTCGGCGCGGCGTGCATGGTAGTCGCTCGACTGTTCCAGCTGGGCGACCAGCTCGGCGATGATGTTGTCCTCGACCGTCATCTGGTAATGCGTGACGTTGCGCTCGCCGATGCCATAGAAGTTGATGCGCCGCACGTCCAGTGGATCCTTGCCGAGCTTGCGCGCGACCGCGTCGATGGCGGCTTCGATCGCCAGCATGCCCTGCGGGCCGCCGAAGCCGCGGAACGCGGTGTTGGAGACGGTGTTGGTCTTGCAGCGATGCGAGACCACGCGCACGTTCTCGAGGAAGTAGCAATTGTCGACGTGGCAGATTGCGCGGTCATTCACCGGGCCCGACAAGTCAGCCGAATAGCCGCAGCGCGAAGCCAGCATCACGTCGAAGGCGAGCAGGCGACCGTCGTCATCGAATCCGACCACGTAGTCAACGAGGAAGTCATGCCGCTTGCCAGTGATGCTCATGTCGACATCGCGGTCGATGCGCAGCTTGACCGGGCGCTTGAGCTTCAACGCGGCAATCGCTGCGACCGCAGCGAACAGGGCGGGCTGGCTTTCCTTGCCGCCAAAACCGCCGCCGAGCCGACGGCATTGCACGCTGACTTCATGCGCATGCAGGTTCAGCGCATGCGCGACCAGGTGTTGCACTTCGGTCGGGTGCTGGGTCGAGCTGTGCACCAGCACGCCGCCGTCTTCCAGCGGCAATGCGGCGGCCACCTGCCCTTCGAGATAGAAATGTTCCTGACCGCCATGCGAGAAGCTGCCAGCCAGCATGTGCGGCGCCTGCCGCAAGGCCTTGTCCGGATCACCGCGCTGCACGGTGACGGTCGGCAGCACGAAGCTTTGCTTGTCGATCGCTTCGCGGATGCCGAAGATGGCCGGCAGTTCCTCGATGTCGGCCTTGACCAGCTTCACTGCGCGGCGCGCTGCCTGCAGCGAGGTCGCGATCACGGCGAACATGGGCTGGCCGACGCATTCGACGAGGTCGGCTGCGAAGATGGGATCGTCTTTCCGGATCGGCCCGTAGTTGTTCTCGCCGGGGATATCGGCGGCGGTCAGCACCGCGACCACACCAGGTGCGGCGCGCACGGCGGACAGGTCCAGCGAACGGATGCGGCCATGGGCGACCGGCGACAGACCGAGCGCGGCGTGCAGCGTATCGGCCGGCATTGGCAGGTCATCGATATAGCGCGCATCGCCGCTGACATGCAGCTCGGCACTTTCGGGCGGCATCGGCTTGCCGCTGACGCCTTCACCTTGACCTTCACTTTCATGCAGGCTGCGGTCCATGTCAGTGTCCCTCCGCAAAGGGTAGCGCCGGCAGGGAAGGCAGCGCATCCATCGTGCTCACATGAACCGCATCGCCGGCGACCTCGTGCCAGAAGCGGCGCAGCAGGTTGGCAGCGACCGTGAGCCGGTACGCATCGCTGGCGCGCATGTCGGTCAAGGGCTGGAAGTCCTCGGCGATGACCCGGGCCGCCGCCTCGATGGTCTCGGCCGACCAGGCTTTGCCGATCAAGGCAGCTTCGGCTGCCAGCGCACGCCTGGGTGTCGCGGCCATGCCGCCATAGGCGATGCGCGCGGCAAGTACCTTGCCAGCTTCCAGCGTCACCGCAATGCCGGCGCAAACGGCCGAGATGTCCTGATCGAAACGCTTGGAGATTTTGTACAGCGCGAACTGCTGGCCATCCGCTGGCTCATGTCCCGGTGTCGCGGGCGGAGGCAAAGGCAGTTTCACGGCTTCAACGAATTCGCCGGGCGCGAGGTCTTTCTTCTGGTAGCCGAGGTACAGGTCTTCCAGCGCGATCTCGCGTGTGGCCTGCCCCTTGCGCAGACAGAGCGTGGCACCGAGCGCAATCAGCGCCGGCATCGCATCGCCGATCGGTGAGCCATTCGCGACATTGCCGCAGAGCGTGCCCGAATTACGTACCGGGCGCGAAGCGAAGCGCTGATGCAATTCTTTCAGCGACGGGTAATCAGCGACGATCGCGGCGAAGGCCTTGTCGAGCGTGACTGCAGCGCCGATCCGCAGGTGGGTGCCGGTGTTCTCGATGCGGTCGAATTCAGCGACTTCGCCCAGATAAAGCAGTGTCGGCAGCTCGCGCATCTGTTTGGTGACCCACAGACCGACATCGGTACCGCCGGCCAGCACCAGCGCCTGAGTATTCGCTTCATAGGCAGCGGCGAATTCATCGGCACTGCGTGGCGCCGCAAAACCTGGTAGCGCCAGTGACGTCGAACGCTGCAAGGCCTTCAGGCGCGCAACGCGCTCAGCCGTCTTGCCGTTGAACGAAGCCTTCGGATAACGATGCATCGCCAGGCCCGCATCGATGATGGGGCGATAGCCTGTGCAGCGGCACAGGTTGCCGGTCAGTGCATTGACCACGTCCTCACGCGAGGCCGGCTGACCATCGTGCTCGAGATAATGCGTGAACAGCGACATCACAAAACCTGGTGTGCAGAAGCCGCATTGCGAGCCATGGCAGTCGACCATCGCCTGTTGTGCGGGATGCAGCGAACCATCGTCGTTGCGCAGGCCGTGCACGGTCGTCACCTCCTTGCCATCGATGGTGGGCAGGAAGCGGATGCAGGCATTGACGGCGCTGGTGCGGATGCGCTCGCCATCGAGCTCGCCGATGGCGACGGTGCAGGCGCCGCAATCGCCTTCGGCGCAACCTTCCTTCACGCCGCAACGCCCGTGCTCTCGCAGCCAGTCGAGCAGGGTTGCCGTTGGCGAGGTCTGTGCGACTTCCACCGGCTCTCCATCGAGCACGAAACGGATCAGCTTGTCATCTTGTGATTGCATCGCTTATGTTCTTGTTGGTCTGCAGTTGTGCGCCATCGCAGTGCATGCTTGGCCTGCTTTAGAATGACGCAAGTTGCATGCCATCAACTCTGCCGTTAACTGCTCCGATTATCAAGTCAATCTTGCCATGATCATCAATCCTTACTCGCCTGCCAATGCCCCGGACTACCCGCGCGACCTGATCGGCTACGGCCTCACACTGCCCGCCGTGAGCTGGCCGGGCAAGGCCAGGATTGCGGTGCAGTTCGTGCTGAACTATGAAGAAGGCGGCGAGAACAGCATCCTGCACGGTGATGCAGCGTCCGAAGCCTTCCTGTCGGAGATGGTCAGCGCCGTACCGTTCCCCGGCCAGCGTCACATGAGCATGGAATCGATCTACGAGTACGGCAGTCGCGCCGGCGTCTGGCGCTTGCTGAAGCTGTTTGAAGACCGCAAGCTGCCGATGACGATTTTCGGCGTCGGCATGGCGTTGCAGCGGCATCCGGAGGTGACGGCCGCTTTCGTCGAACTGGGCCACGAAATTGCGTCTCATGGCTGGCGCTGGATCGACTACCGCAACATGAGCGAAGAGGAAGAACGCGCGCACATGCGGCTGGCGATCGAGGCCATCGTGCAGCTGACTGGCAAGAAGCCCGTCGGCTGGTACACCGGCCGCACCAGCATCAACACGCGCAAGCTGGTGGCTGAGCAAGACTTCCTGTACGACGCAGATTCCTATGCCGATGATTTGCCGTACTGGGAAAACGTGAACGGCAAGCCGCAGCTGATCGTGCCCTATACGCTCGACAACAATGACATGCGCTTCGTGCAGGCACAGGGCTTCCACACTGGCGAACAGTTCTTCACTTACCTGAAGGATGCCTTCGACGTGCTGTATGCCGAAGGCGAGACCCACCCGAAGATGATGTCGATCGGCCTGCATTGCCGGCTGGTCGGCCGCCCGGGACGCATCGCCGGCCTGGCGCGCTTCCTCGACCATCTACAGTCGCATGCCGGCGTGTGGGTCTGCACGCGCGAGGCGATCGCTCGGCACTGGATTGCGCACCATCCGCCGGCGGCATGAGGCGAGCCTGGTGCGATTCAGCGACCATGCGCCGAATGACTATCAGACATTCACTGCAAAAATAATTCGCACTAAAAAAAATCACTGCATCAAACGCAGGCACCGCGCTGCCCTGCTGCGGTGCTTTTTTGTCAGCACTTTCCCTTCAGTTTTCCTGCAGTTTTCTTTCGCGAGACTTACAACATCCGCCACGCCACTGATTAATCGTTGATTTACCTGAGGTTTTCCAACCAGCGATCGTTATAGCAAAAAGTACATTTCCCGAAGATGCAATGGTGGAATGTTATTTGCATTAGGAAACACGGGAATTTGTGCGTATAACGTGCACCGTGGTCGATCTTCGATCGCCATTCCCGTGTCCGATCCGCTGGCTGCCGTGCGATGGCGGCCCGTTTTCGGGCTGGTTGCAACCACGACTAACTCATACAGGAAGACTCATGATCAATCGTCGCAAATTCACCGCGCTGGCCGTGCTGGCCGCGACTTCGGTGTTCGCCTTCACCTCCCCGGCCCAGGCCGCGGACGAGCCGCTGAAAGTCGGCTTCGTCTACGTCGGTCCCGTCGGCGACGCCGGCTGGACCTATGCCCATGACCAGGGTCGCCTGGCACTGGAGAAGAAATTCGGCGCCAAGGTGAAAACGACGTTCGTCGAGAACGTGCCTGAAGGCGCGGACGCAGAGCGCGTGATCCGCAAACTCGCTACCGAAGGCAACAAGGTGATCTTCACCACCTCGTTCGGCTACATGAACCCGACCGAGAAAGTCGCGAAGGCTTTCCCGAACGTCATCTTCGCGCACGCGACCGGCTACAAGACCGGCAAGAACCTGGGCACCTACGAGACCAAGTTCTACGAAGGCGCGTACCTGCTGGGCACCGTCGCCGGCAAGATGGCCAAGTCGAACACGCTGGGCTTCGTGGGTTCGTTCCCGATCCCCGAAGTGATCCGCAACATCAACGCCTTCACCCTCGGCGCGCAAAGCGTGAACCCGAACATCAAGACCAAGGTGGTCTGGGTGAACAGCTGGTATGACCCGGCCAAGGAGCGTCAGGCGGCCGAGACCCTGATCGCGCAAGGCGCCGACGTGCTGTGCCAGAACACCGACTCGCCGGCCACGCTGCAAGTCGCTCAGGAAAAAGGCAAGTACGCGTTCGGCTG
>JACCEC012614278.1_pt1 | contig 11794 bp, 10 predicted proteins | sample 7450121 | NCBI WGS metagenome assembly JACCEC01 (sample SAMN15323455, study PRJNA562643) | freshwater metagenome | isolation source: river surface water | place: USA:Blue River Watershed | collected 2017-08-18 | reverse complement strand
GCTCTGGGGGTGAAGCGGGACGGGTTAGCATCGCGGGGAAGAGCCAGTCGACGAAGGCGTCGGGCTGGGTGGTCCAGCGGGCGGCGAGTTTGGATGCACCCGCGGTCAGCATTTCGGCGAGGCGCTGGCCGGCGGAGAGATCGAGTGCTTCCAGAGTGCTGAGGTCTTGGGGGCGCGAGGTCACGATTTGATCGCGATTGGGGCGTCCGAGCGCGCGGGTGAGGAGGTCGGCCTTCCGTAGTGAGGATCTTGCCGGTTTGCGTGGAGCGACAGCGCGGGTGAGTTCTGCGGGGAGTTGGGTTTTATTCGAATCGATGTCTGTGATTCCTGAATCGTTCCAGACGAGCGTCTTCCATTCGTTGGAATCGGTTTTGATTTTGTTTTTGTCGAGGGCTTGAGGCGGAACGTGGGCGACGGTTTGCCAGGATGATTCGGCGGTGATCCACTGCGGCTCTCCGGCGGCATGGATGGCGGCAATCATCGGTTGAACCGGCGTGGTCGGGGAGGTTGGAAGGAGGATGACGATTTCGTTGATGCCTTTTTTCAGGTGTCCACCTGTTTGGATTTCGATGAGCGAGCTGTTGGCGAGTTCTTGTAGCTCGTTGGGGTTGAGAAGCGTGCCGTTGAGCGCGATTCGGCTTCGTGCTGGGGCGGAGATGATGCCGGCGAGGCGGCGGGGTTTGTCGCGAAGTTCGAAGGAGAGCCGGAGCGCGGGGGCGGCCTTTGCTTTTGGGTCGGCCGTTGCGGGCGCTGTGGTTAAGGCGCGATTGGGGATTGAGGGAAGGGCGGGGGGGGTGGCGGTGTCGTCCCATCGCCGGACGGGGGCTTCGACGCCGTCGGGTGCGGAGGCGGTGATTTGCCAGAGGGCGTCCACGAACTGTTCTGCGGTGAAGCGTTTTGGGAGGGGGCCTCGGAAGGTGAAGGGACGTTCTGATTCTTCTCGCGAGAGGGTGACGAGTCGTGCGCGGTAGGCTTGCGACGTGGCGATGAGTTCGAGGGTGGCTTTGAGGTTGTATCCTGAGTTGGCGTGGTGCCAGCCGAGGTAGTCGAGGAGGTCTTCGCTCCAGGGTTTCGTGCCCATGGCGTCGACGGGATGGACGATGCCGTGTCCGAACAGATTGGCCCAGAGGCGGTTCACGATGGTGCGCGGGACCCAACCGTTATCGGGGTGAGTCATGAGTTCTGCAAAGCGCTTGAGGCGTTGGTCGCGTGGCGCTGCGGGGTCGATTTGGCCGATTTCGGGGAACGGCCAGGAGGCGGTGGCGGTTTTACCGGTGCCTTTTTCGCATCGCGCGACTTCGATGGGTTTTTCGCCGTAGATCGCGGCGAGTCCGTATGCGTCAGTGAGTTTCCAGCGGTCGATGAAGCTGTCGTGGCAGGAAGCGCACTTCATGTTGATGCCGAGGAAGGATTGTGAAACAGACTGGGCGTATTGAACTTCGCGGGTTTGGCTGGCGCTGACGGTTCCGCGCCAAGTGATGCCTTGGGCGTAGCCCTCGGTGTCGGGACCGGGGTTGACGAGGTCTCGGACCATTTGGTCGTACGGGATGTTTTCGAGGAGGCAGCGGTAGAGCCACGTGGAAATCTGTTTTCTACCGCCGGTGATGAACCCTGTTCCGCCGTAGTCATTGCGGAGGAGGTCATTCCAAAAGGTCATCCAGTGGTCGGCGTAGTCAGAGTTTCGCGCGAGGAGCGAGCGGATGAGGGTGTTGTGTTTTTCGGGGCTTTTGTCATTCAGGAACTTTTCCTGTTCCTGTGGAGAGGGGAGGATGCCGATGAGGTCGAGGTGCGCTCTTCGGAGGAAGTTTTGATCGTCGGCAGGTTGTGGCTGTGGTTGCCCGAGTTTGCGGAGGTGTTCGTCAATGATGCGATCGACGGGGTTGGCGCGTCCTGCGAGGGCTTGGGGCAGGGCGGGGTTTCTCGGTTTGACGGGGGCTTCGTAAGCGGGTCGTGCGAAGGTGAAACCAGATTCCCAGGGTGCACCGGCCAGAATCCATTGTTTCAAGGTTTCACGGGCCTCGGCGGGCATGGCTTTGGAAGGATCCTTGGGAGGCGGGGGCATGCAGGTGTCGGGGTCTTGGCTGGTGAGCACCTCGAGCATTTTGCTTTTTGAAAGGTTGGCGGTGTCGATGACTTTGCCGTTTTCGCTGCCGGCTTGGAGGTCAGCGGCTGTGTTGAGCGAGAGACCGCCTTTCTTTTTTTCGCCCATGTGGCAATCGCCGCAGTGTGTTTTGAGGATGGGGGCGATGCGGTGGGCAAAATCGACGGGCGCGGCTGCGAGGAGCGCGGTTGGGGCGAGGATTAGGCTGAGCGCGGAGAGGGTGCTCTTGTTCATGGGGGCGTTGTTCAGAGTTAAACCGTGGGTATCAGGGATTCATTAGTGGACGCGCGGCGGGGCGGTTTGCAACCGTTCGACGAGGTGGGCGGCGAGGCGTTCGGGGGTTCCATTCCATGGGATGCGGTCGAGGAGCGGGCAGCCGAGGAGGTCTTCGAGGACGGAGGGATTGGTGAGGGCCGCGAGATGCTCCTCATGATCGTCGGAGGGAGGAGGTTCTGCGTCGTTCAGGATTGTTCCGAAGAGAGGGGCGCCGCACTGCGCGATGGATTCCAAAGTGAGGCGTGTGTGATTTAGGATGCCGAGCCGGTTGCTGGCGACAACGGCGATGGGCAGTCCAATCTGTTTTGCGAAGTCTGAAATGGCGAACTCTCGGAGGATGGGAACGCGCCATCCGCCAGCTCCTTCCACGAGGACGAACGAGTGTTTTTGCTGAGCCGTTTTGACGGATTGAAGGGCGAGGTCGATGTCAACGTGGCGGCCCTCTACCATTGCGGCGACGTAGGGCGCTGCTGGGGCTCGAAACCACACGGGGTTAATCTCATCCAGTGTGAGTGCGGATCCTGACGCGTCGCGAAGCAGCTCCGCATCGTCGCGGGGGCCACAGCAGAACGGTTTGAGCGCGACGGCATCGACCCCGTGGTGGCGGAGGAGGCGGGTGAGGGCCGCGGCAACCCACGTTTTGCCGACGCCGGTGGAGGTTCCGGTGATGAAGAGTCCTTGCGGCGCGGGTTCCACGGAATGCGTTGGGGTTTAGGCGCCGATGGCTTCCTTGAGTGCGTCCGCGATTTTGTCTGCCATGGGTTCGATGACGGAGGCGTCGCGGCCTTCGATGAGGAGACGCACTTTGGGTTCGGTGCCCGAGTACCGGAGGAGGACGCGGCCCTGACCGTTGAGGGCGCGTTCGGCTTCGGTGAGGAGGCTGGAAACTTGCGTTAGCGTTTCGAGCGGGGGTTTGGCTTTGACGCGGAGGTTGCGTTGGGCTTGCGGGTATTTGACGAGGCAGCGTTTGAGTTCGGAAAGGGGGCGTCCCGTTTCCACCATGATTCGGAGGATTTGAAGGGCTGCGGCGAGTCCGTCTCCTGTGGTGGCGTAGTCTCGGAAAATGAGGTGGCCGCTTTGTTCGCCGCCGACGTTTAGGTCTTCGCGCATCATGGCTTCCATGACGTTCTTGTCACCGACCTTGGTGCGGAGAACGCGGCCTTGGTTTGAGCGCAGCGTTTCATCGAGGCCGAAGTTACTCATCACGGTGGCGACCAGAGTGTTTTTGGCGAGACGTCCGGACCGGATGAAGTCGAGGGCGGCGATGGCGAGAATTTCGTCACCGTCGACGACTTCCCCTTTTTCGTCACAGAGGAGGACGCGGTCGGCGTCACCGTCGTGTGAGAGACCGACTTGCGCGCCGGATTCGCGGACGAGTTTTTGGATTTCCTCGGGGTGCGTGCTTCCGCAGCCCGTGTTGATGTTACGTCCGTTGGGCGAGGCGTTGTAGATGAGGGCGTCTGCGCCGAGTTCTCGAAGGACGCATGGGGTGGACTTGTAGGCGGCGCCGTTGGCGCAATCCACGGCGATGCGCATCCCTTCGAGGGTGAGGCCTTTTGGGAAGCTGGCTTTGGCGTATTCGACGTAGCGGCCGAGGGCATCGTCGATGCGCTTTGCTTGACCGATTTTGCCTGCGGTTGGTCGGATCGAATCGATTTCACCGGTGAACACGAGTTGTTCGATTCGCTTTTCGATGGCGTCATCGAGTTTGTAACCGTCGTGGCGGAAGAACTTTATCCCGTTGTCTTCGTAAGGATTGTGGGAGGCGCTCAGGACGATTCCGGCATCGGCGCGGAGTGATCGTGTGATGTAGGCGATGCCGGGGGTGGGGAGTGGCCCGATGAACAGCACGTTGACGCCCAGAGACATCACTCCGGCGGCCAGTGCGTTTTCGAGCATGTAACCGGAGAGGCGAGTGTCTTTTCCGATGACGATGGTGGGACGGTCTCGGCGTTTTGCGTCGGGTCGGAGGTTGCTGCTGGTGAAGACGTGAGCGGCGGCGCGTCCTAGTTTGAGGGCGGTTTCGGCGGTAACTGGTTCGAGGTTTGCGACGCCGCGAACGCCGTCGGTTCCGAAGAGTTTGGGTGATTGGTCAGAAATGCTCATGAAAAGGAGTGGGTTAACGCGGGGTATGGGAGAGTTTAGCGGCCATGAGAAGGGCTTGAATGAGGCTGCCGGGGTTTGCTTTGCCTTGCCACGCGATGTCGCAGGCGGTGCCGTGGTCGACGCTGGTTCGGATGATTGGAAGGCCGAGGGTGGTGTTCACCGCGGAATCGAACGCGAGAGCTTTCAGTGGGATGTGGCCTTGGTCGTGGTACATGCAGACGAAGGCATCGGTTGCCCTCCGGCGATCGGGGAGGAAAGCGGTGTCGGGCGGAATGGGGCCTTCGATGCGGATGCCCTCGGCTTGGGCGGCGCGGATGGCGGGGATGATGATTTCCTCTTCCTCTCGGTTTCCGAAGAGACCGTTTTCGCCGGCGTGCGGGTTAAGTCCGAGCACCCCAAGAAGCGGGTTTTTGGTGCGGATTTTTGCCATGGCGTCCGCGGTGAGCCGGATGACTTCGAGGATTCGGGGGGTGGAGAGTGCTTGCGGAACTTGGGCGAGGCCAATGTGGACGGTGACGAAGCTTGCGCGGACTTCGTCGGAATATTGCATCATGCAGGCGGAGGGCGCGTTGCAGCGGGACGCGAAGATTTCGGTGTGGCCGGGGAAGCGGTGTCCTGCGGCGTGGAGGGCTTCTTTGCTGAGGGGCGCGGTGGTGATGGCGTGGACTTTTCCCGCGAGGGCGTCGGTGAGTGCGGTGTTGACGTATTCGAATGCGGCGGCCCCTGTGGCGGCGGAGATGATTCCTGGTTGGAGGTCTGCTGCGGGGAATGTCCCGATTTGAACGACGCAGGGCGCGCTCGGGGCGGGGTTGGCGAGAAAGGCTTTGTGGGAGAGGGTTTGGGTGGGTGGCGGAAGGTGGAGGGTGGTGGCGCAGCGGCGGAGAACCTCGGTGTCGCCGTAGATGATGGGGGTACAGTTTTTGGTGATTTCCGGGTGATGGAGGATGCGGAGACAGATTTCGGGACCGACTCCAGCGGGGTCGCCCATGGTGACCGCGATGAGGGGAGGGCGCATAAGGGGTGCGGGTCTGGCTAGCGGGCGATGCGAACGGCGACGAAGTTTGTGTCGGGGAGAATGTATTTTCGCAGTTCGATCTGGAGGGATTGGACGTCGAACTCGGCGAGGATGCGGGTGGCGATTTCTTGTGCGAGGGATTCGATGAGTTTCCAGCGTGACTGGGCGGCGATGTCGCGGACGCGTCGAGTGAGTGCGAAGTAGTCGACGGTGTTGGTGAGTTGGTCGTCGAGCGCGGTGAAGTCGTGTTTTGGCTGGAGGGTGAGGGAGAGGGTGAGTCGCTGGGGGTGGAGGCGTTCTTCGTCGGGGACTCCGATGTGGGCGGAGAGCTCCAGTTCGTCGATATGGATGGAGTCCTTGGTCATGGCGCGTCTTGCGGTGGGGTATCTTTTCGAATCTTGCCGCCCCAGGAGAGGATTCGCGCTTTTGCTCCGGCGGATTCAGCCTCTTGGATTTTTCCGGCGCGAACGTAGAACAGGGAGAGGCTGGACCACGCGAGCTGTTCGTTGGGGTTGAGATCGACGGTCTTGAGGCCGGCTTCGATGGCTTCGTCGAAGCGGCCAAGTTTCATGAGGGTCATGCCTTTGGCATGCCAGGCTTCGAAGTGATTTGGGCTGAGGCGCGTGCATTGGTCGTAACACGCGAAAGCCTCGTCGAGTTCACCGACTGCGAGGTGACCGCTGGCGTCGTCCAGGAGGGATTCGAGATCGCCTTCGGACATGGGGTGTTCGGTCAAGGTTGGCGGGGTTTGCGCAGGACTTCGACGGAGGTCTCGTTCCTTGCGATGAGAATCCACTCGTTGAGGAGGGCTTCGCTTCGGGAGGAGGCGAGGCGTTCCTTGATTTCGGCAGAATCTTTCTCGAAGGCTTTTTCGTCGATGGGGAGGCGTTTGTGGACGTGGACGAGGATGAGTCCGGCGGAGGTGTTAACGGGGTTGCTGGTGTTGCCGTCTTGGAGTTCGACGATGGCGGATTTGATTTCTTGGGCGTCGGGTGCGTCGAGGGTGACGTCGCGGGCGGAGAAGGGTTTCAGCACGGCGGGTTCGAGACCGGCTTCTTTTGCTGACTCGGCGAACGGTTTTCCGGCTTTCGCTGCGGTCTCGATTTTTTTGCGAGCGTCAGCGGCAGCGAGTTGGAGTTTTTCGTTGGTCCGCTCAGATTTGAGGGATTGGGAGAGGCGTTCTTTGGCCTCGTCGAGGGTCATTTCGCGGGAGGGTTGGGTTTCGACGAGGTTGAGGACGAAGTAGGATTTGTCGCCGACGACGGGGTCGCTGGTGCTTTGGGAGTCTGAGAGTTGGAAGGCGGCGGAGACGGGGCCTGGGGCTTTACCGAACTCTTCGCGCGGTTCGCCGAGGCCGAAGGGTTCTGTTGTTTTGATCTCGAGTTTCGCGTTTTTGGCGAGGGTCTCGAAGTTGGCGTCTTTCGCGAGGGCTTGGGTGCTGAACTCGCTGGCTTGGTCGGCGAGTTTTTGCAGGGCTTCCCCCATTTCTTTCCCGGTGAGCTTCTTTTGTTCTTCGGTGAGGTTGAACTGAACGAAGCGTACTTTTCGTTTTTCTGGCGCCTTGAGGGTGGATTTGCGCTGTTCGTACGCTTTTTTGACGTCGTCGTCAGAGACGGCGACGTCTTTGGCGTAGTTGTCGCGTGCGAATCGGATGACGGATGCTTCGACCTGTTGATGATCTTTGGCGTAGGCCTCCATGAGTTCGGCTTTGGAGGGTTGGGTGGAGGCGCCGAGCAGGTTTTTGATGCGGTTCACGCGAACGCTATCGCGGATGAGTTCCTCGAAGTCTTCTTCGGACATCCCGCGAGGTCCGAGGGCCATTTGCATGTAGAGTTTGTAGCGATCGTGATCGAACTTCCCTTGGTTTTGGAATGCGGGAAGTTTTTGGATGGCCTCGAGGACTTGGTCCTCCGTGGGGTTGATGCCGAGTTGATCGGCTTTTTGACGGAGGACGATGGTGTTCCAGACGAAGGCATCGGCGCTGTCTTGGGGGGTGTTGGCGCCTGGGGTCAGCGAGATGAGGAGTTCGAACATTCCGAAGATGCGGCAAAGTTCGAAGTTGCGTCCGAGGCGGAGGTATTCGAGCGAGGAGACGTCGCGACCGGCGACGCGGCCGACGTTATCGGAGCCGAGTTTGTCCATTCGCGCGCCTGGGCCGCCGTAGAGGACGACGAAGGTGACGATGACGACGATGGTGAGGGCGGTGAGGAGGGATTTCTCGAAGCGCCGGAAAAAGTTAATCATATGGGAGAGACGGGATGTGCCACAAAAAGACCTCCCAACAAGCTGTTGCTGCCTGTTGGGAGAGTGGCTAGAGATTGGGGGATGAGGCTACGGTTCCCCCAGCGTTGGTCGCAATCCCTTTTTGGTTCGCTTGGATGCGTGGTAGCGGTGTTTTGTGCGGTGACGCTGGCGGGTGGCTGGGCGGGCGTTCGGGCGCAGCAGCCTGCGGGTCAGCAACCGGCAGCGCAGCCGGTTGGGGAGGGGGTGACGCTGGTTGACGGTCGTTTTCAAGCAGGACAGGTGGTGGGGAGTGACGGGAAGACGGTTCAGTTGAAGGGGTCGATTGGAGTGATTGGGCTTCCGATGGCGCAGATTGCCTCGGTGCGTTCGAATCCGCCGGCGCCGTTATTTGCGCCGCCGATGGAGGCAGTGCGTGCGGGGGATTTGGTGAAGGCGATGCCGTTGTTTTGGCAGGTGTACGAGAAGTTTCGTGGGGTGCCGGTGGATTGGGTGGCGACGGTGTTTGGTTTTGTCATGGATGGTGCGATGACGGCGGGTGACAAGGGGATGGCGGATCGGGTGAAGGCGGAGGTGGAGGCGTTCCCGAAGTTGGGTGAGTTGCCGGGGATGGACATGGTTTTGGCGCAGTCGGACTTTGTGGCGGGGCGGTTTCCGGACGCGGACGCAAAGATTAAACCGGTGATAGGGAAAGCTCTGGGGGACCGCACGCTGGGGCAGTTGACGCCGTTGGCAGCTCAGTATGCCAAGGCGCTGAATCTTTCGGGACGGATTCTGGAGGGACAGGGTCGGGAGGGGGAAGCGTACGAGCGTTATTTGCAGGTGACGCTGTTGTTTTCGGGCGATGTGACGGCGGTGAAGTTTGCCAAGGAGCGGGTGGCTGCACTGCAGGCCAAGGGCGTGAAGGCGCCGTAGAGTCGTCCCGCGGTGGCGAGGGGTTATTGCGCCTGCTATTTTTGGCGACTTAGCTGCCTAGGCAACTGGGAGGATGGATTTGGCCGGTTCCTTGCTTCAGAGTGTTAGCTTCGTTTTTCAGAGAAAGCTGTTCGCTCCGTGAGCAGCTAGCAGAGAAAGTCCTTATTTGCCCCCACCCTATGAAATCATGCCGAGCGACCCAGTTGTTGAGTGATGGTAAGCAGCCGAGTTTTTGGAGTCGGTTGCGGGCGTGGCTTGCGCCGTTGGTGGGATTGGTGTTGGTGCACGGTGCGGCGCTAGCGCAGGAGGCGGCGGAGGCGGCTGCGGATGATGGCGGTCACGGCAACAAATCGGTTTTTGAGACGATTAAGGAGAGCGGACCGCTGGTGATGGGGATTTGGGTGGTCATTGTGCTGACCTCTGTGGTGATGATGTCGTTTATCGTTCAGGGGGTGATGACGTTGCGGAAAACGAAGTTGGCGCCTCCGAGTTTAGTGGCGCAGTTGCGTGGATTGATGGCGGGGGGGGATTATCAGGGGGCTTGGACGGTCTGTTCGAAGGACGACTCGTACATGGCGAATGTGGTTCAGGCCACGTTGACACGGGTAGGCCGCGGTAAAGAAGCGGTTGAGGCGGCGATCATTGAGTATGGGCAGCGGGAGCAGACGGTGATGAAGACGCGGAACAGTTACCTTTCGGTGATTGGGGTGGTTTCGCCGATGATTGGGTTGCTCGGTACGGTTATTGGGATGATTGGAGCGTTCGCGGTGTTGGGATCCACGGGGATTTCCGATCCGCGGGCGTTGGCGTCACGAATCGGGGAAGTGTTGTTGGCGACGGCGAGCGGTTTGTTTATCGCGATTCCGGCGTTCGTTTTTTATTACGTGTTCAGGAACATGATGCAGGCCTGCGTGGTGCATTCGGACGAGATCATTCAGTCGTTGTTTGAAGAGGTGCCGTTTGCTTCGTTGGACGGTGTGCGGATTGGGGACGGTGGCGGTTCTGCGATGTATTCGGGCGTTTCTGAAGGAATCGTGGCGGCGGCGGTGGCACAGGTTCAGACGTTGCAGGCTGCTCCGGTGATGCCGGCTCAGCAGCAGATCCCTTGTCCGGTTTGTCAGGCGCCGGTGACCCCTGGGGTGCCTTCGTGCGGGCATTGCGGCTCAACGCTGAACTGGGGCTAGGCGTTGGTTTGGTTTTCGACCTTGGGTTGACCTCATTACGACCATGTCTGGACACGTTTCACACGGGGCTTCGATTGCGAAGAAGCGTGCGGCGTTGCGGAGTGCGACGGAGGAGGATCCGGAGTTTCAGATTGCTCCGATGATCGACATTCTTTTGGTGCTGCTGGTGTTTTTTATGTCGATTAGCTCCACGGAGGTTCTCCAGTCGAACCGCGAGCTGACGCTTCCAGTGGCCAAGGATGCGAAGGACAAGGAGAAGAAGGGCGCGGCGTCGCAGGGACAGGCTTTGGTGAACATTCTTTGGGAGGCGGTCAGCAACACGGGCACGATTCTCGTGGACGAGAAGCGCCTGACGAATCCGAAGGATTTGGAGTTAACGGTGGCGGCCAAGCGCGAGGCATTGGAGCAGTTGGCGGGCGGCGCGGCGAAGGGTTCGTTGCGGGTTGTGATTCGGGCGGACCGGATGGTTCGGTTTGAGTACATGAAAGAGATTTTGAAGGCGGTGGCGGCAGCGGGCGTTTCGAACGTCACGTTTTCGGTGGTGGATAAAGACGGAGGGAAGTGAGCGCGGTTTTTGGAGATTTTTAACCTGATTAATCACGAGATATGGCCGGTTCAGTAGGTTCAGATGATGGGGACATGGGGTTCCAGATTGCGCCGATGGTGGACGTGGTTTTCGTGCTGTTGTTGTTCTTCATGGCGAGTGCGGGGTCGCAGATCGTGGAGAAGGAGTTGTCGATCAATCTTCCGAGCGGGGCGGGTTCGGGCTCGGGCGTGGCCAAGACGCCGATCATTGTGGACATTGCACCGGACGGTCAGGTGTTCATGAACAACGAGTTGTACGGGGCGGCAGGGGACCGTGAACTGAAGAAGTTGAAAGAGTTTTTTAAGACGGTGCTTTCGGAGTTTGGCGCCGACGATCCGGTGATTCTGAGACCGAGCCCCGACGCGCGTCAGGAGCGGGTGATTGATGTGTTGAACGCTGCGTCGTCCGCGAAAATCAAAAACCTGACGTTTAGTTAGAATCTTCTGGGGCGGCGGTGTGGCGGGGAGGTTTGCGGGGCTAAGGGCAGGGTGCTGGAATGGTTTTTTCTCACGGACTCCTGATTGTTCCCTCCCTTTGCTTCCTCATTTGTCATGAACCGATTTTCTCTTCTGCTGGCTGGCCTCGTCCTGCTCACCTCTCTGACTTGCGTTAACGCTGCGCCCTCGATTGATTTCGCGCGGGACATTCGGCCGATTCTTTCGAACTACTGTTTTCACTGTCACGGTCCGGACGATAAGGAGCGGAAGGGTGGCAAGGATGGCTCGGGTGGTTTGCGGTTGGACACGGAGGAAGGGGCGCGTGCGGATCTTGGGAATGGGGTTGGGGCGGTCGTTGCGGGAAAGCCGGAGGTTAGTGCGCTTTTGGAGCGGATTCTTTCCAAGGATGCGGACGAGGTGATGCCTCCGCCGAAGACGGGGAAGAAACCGACGGACAAAGAAATCGCGTTATTGCGGGAGTGGATTCGTTCTGGGGCGAAGTACGCGGCGCATTGGGCTTATCAGGCGCCGAAACGTCCGGCGTTGCCGGAGGTGGCGGGTGCGTCGCATCCGGTGGACCGCTTTCTTTTTGCGCGGCTTGCGGCGGAGGGGTTGAAGCCTAATGGCGAGGCGGATCGTTCGGCGTTGGCGCGTCGTGTTGCGCTGGATTTGACGGGGTTGCCCCCGTCGCTGGCGGAGGTGGAGGCGTTTGAGAAAGACAGTTCGCCCAAGGCCTATGAACGGTTTGTGGATTCGATGCTGGCTGCGCCGGCGTACGGAGAGCACTGGGCGCGTCTGTGGCTGGATTTGGCGCGGTACGCGGATTCTGCGGGGTATCCGAGTGACCCGGGGCGCAGCATCTGGGCGTATCGTGATTGGGTGATTCGGGCGTTTAACGACAATCTGCGGTTTGATCGGTTTACCGTGGAGCAG
>JACCEC010779125.1_pt1 | contig 11795 bp, 13 predicted proteins | sample 7450121 | NCBI WGS metagenome assembly JACCEC01 (sample SAMN15323455, study PRJNA562643) | freshwater metagenome | isolation source: river surface water | place: USA:Blue River Watershed | collected 2017-08-18 | reverse complement strand
TAATTACAATTGAACATTTGTTAAAAAAAGAAGATTTATTTGAATTATTAAATGACGAATCTCATATAAAATTGATAAAAATGATTATTTTGTCATTTTTATATAAAAATATAAGTAAAGAGGAAAATGATAAAAAATATGAATTATGTATGAATTATTTAAATTCAATGATTACAAAAAAATATATTTTTCATAATATATCTGATTATTCATATATATATGAAAATAAAAAATATCCAATCATATATGGATTATATAAAATACATAAAGAATTATGTTTATATTTATTAAATCAATATGATACCTTAAGAAGATCTAGTTTTTTAGAAATATTAGAAAATATGATTGAAAATGGTGATATGAAAATGTTTGAAGAGTTATTTATAATTGGTATAAATCATGATATAAATATACCAATTTATGATTTTATTACAAAATATATTCAAAATGATTTATTTATAAAATATTGTGTAGAAAGTGAATTTATGAACAAGTATATGAAATCATATATTTCATATAAAAAAAATTATTTATGTGATATTGATCAAAAGGAGTTAAAATACAAATCATTTCAATATTGTTGTTATAATTGTTCAAAATATAATGAAAATAGTACTCAAAATTATAAAAATGTTCAAAAAATGCCAAAGTTTTATATTTGTCAAGATTGTAATTATAATGTTCATGAATCTTGTTTATTTGATTTATTAAAATATAAAAAATGTCGATCAAAAATAGATAAATGTATATGTTGTCAATCGAAGAATTTTTATACTACGCAATTAAATTATTATGAGTATAATTATTTATTATTTCAAAAAATAGTAAAAAATGAACTTATAAAAATAGGTATATTACATTCTGAAGAAAATCTGATTTAAGAAGAGTTTGTAGTAGTACTACTCTTTTCAGGTTTTACAATTTTATTTGTAAACTTTGTATTCAGTGTTTTCGCAATCTTTTGAAGAATTTGGTTTGTTTGACTATCTGGGATAGCCTTACCATTTTCATAAGAAGTAATGAGTGCTTGTTGAACATTGATCTTTTGAGCAAGTTCTTTTTGGGTCATATTTGCGGCAACACGTGCTTTAATAATCTCTTGAGAAAGAGCGTGAGGAATAAAAGGAGTTTTAACAACATCGCTTTCATTTTCAAGTTTTGCCATTCGAATGGCTTGTTCTCTAGCACCACTCATTCGATCTTCAATTTTGTAAGACGTTTGTTTTGCGTTTGTGGGATTTTTACCTTTAAGCACAACAGGTGTCCAATCTTGGTGTTCTGAAGACATTTTTTTTAAATAATACCCTATATAATAAAAATATATTTAATCGAAAGATAAAAAATATTTTGTATACTTTTTTTCTCTTCTTAACTTCTTTTATATAAAAAAAATCATTTTTTTATATATTTTTAGTATTTTTACGTATATAAAAATAGTAGTTAATTATAGTATATAGAATATGAAGTCTTTAATTTTAGTTTTATTAATGATAGGTATGATTATGATAGGTGTTGGTTACGTTAAGAGTAATATGCAATGCCCTCCACCTCGTATTGAATATCGATATGTTCCAAAATCATTTAATGAAGAACAACAAGTTCATACACCCATTATGGCAATTTCAGGTATGAGTGCTATGTTTAATAACGAAGATGTTTGGTTAGGTTCTCGAAGTGCTTAAATTAAAAAATGATTTTTTCGAAATATCTTTCTATTTTATATATTTTATATATATATAAAATATTTTAATTCTTAAAAACAATGAACGTAAATAAAGAAGAGTTTAAAGACCGTTTGGTAATTGATTTAACAGAAAATGAGGATCAACCAAAAATATATATAGAAAAAGATTATCGTAACCTTACTTTAGAAGAAGATGGAATTAAATTTGTTAAAGTTCAACAATGTTGTCCAGGATGTTTTCCTATATTTCAGTTAAATCAATTGGCACATATGGATCCTGGTGGATGTTTATTTTATCAAGAAGAGTAAAAAAATTGATTTATGAAAGAATATGTATTCGTTTATATATACTATAAAGTATGAGGATAGAAGATCCTCAGGTTGGTGGAAGAAGCATTTGGTAAAACAAGACTCTCAGACTCCACAGTTCAAAAAATAGAATTTATTACTGATTTAAGAATAGAGAACTGGAAGGGAGAAAGCCCAGTGAGAAGATGAATGGTCAAAAATCAAAAAATCAAATCCCAACAAAACCATGTGATAGATCCACAACTTATAAAATAAAAAAAAAATGAAATAATAAGAATCTAAAAATAGATTATAAATAAAAGTGAAATATAATAAATATATTATATTTAACATGAACTCGATTGAATCAATATACGTAAAAGATATTTATTCACAAATTGCGTCACATTTTAGTGCGACACGAAGTGGTGATAAATGGTCTTATGTAACCGATTTTTTACAATCGATTACACCAAATAGTATTATTGCTGATATTGGTTGTGGAAATGGTAAATATATTGATGTTCGTCGAGATATTCAATATATTGCTATTGATAATTGTGATCAATTATTAGATTGTGCGCGTACTATATATCAAAATGAATCACATGTTATATATAAAAATGGATCAATTACGAATCTTCCATTGGAAGATGGTACTTTAGATGCTTTTATATGTATTGCTGTATTTCATCATTTGTATGAAAAACGTGATCGTTTTCAGGCAATTGAGGAGTGTGTTCGAGTATTAAAGAGCGGTGGTCGCGGTATGATTACGGTTTGGTCAACAAATCAGGATCCAAAGCGTTTTCGTAAGTGGAAACGTATGAGTGAATCAGACGATATTCACGATTATTTAGTTCCGTGGACATTTCGGTCACAATTTGGAGTAAAAGGAGTTGATCCAAATAAGGATATAACGCATTATGATAGATATTATCATATTTTTGATAAAGATGAAATATTAAGTTATTTTATACATTATTTAGATCAAATTGAAATAGTCGAATGTAATGAAATTCATTGTAATTGGGTAATTATTTTTCAAAAGAAATAAATATATTTATTTATTATAGAAAAACAAATATTATAAAAAATAAAAATGGATTGTAAAGTAAATGATTGTGTTAAAAAAAATATGAAATCTCCGGAAGGATTAGGAATATGTGTTTATTGTGTAACCCCAAATACAAAATGTGTTGGAACAGACGGTAAAATGTGGGTAAGCAAAGATGGAGTATGGAAACATTCAGAGTGTCAACAAAAAATAAATGATTTGGAAAAAAAGATAAATGCTGATTTTAAGAAGTTAAAATTAAAAAATACAAAAATTACGATTCAAAAGAGTAATTTACTTGGTTTAGAAGATTTATTATATGATAAAAAACATTATAATAAAGATGGTAAAATCAGTAAAAGTGGTTTAAAACATATACTTGAATATCAAGGTCTTATTGTAATCAATGCGGAAACAACTTTAGATAAAAATTTAATATTTAATGAAATAACTAAAATATTAAATAAATATGAATTAAATAAATGTCTGAAGTTTGATGGATCAGATATGGGTTTTAAACGTGTTGGTGAAAAATTTACACCCATTGGATATAGTTATTTTTATTTTTTGTTATAAATGTAATTATTTTTATAAAAGATACAAAAAATGATTTTCATTTATTTTGAATTACAAATCTACTTTATAAAAACAAGGTGTTTTTATAAATATTTAAAAAAAATGGATTTTTTTACTTCTCAAAAATCAACTTCTTCGACTACTTCAGTATTTGAAAATATTATGAATATGATATATTCATCTAATTCGAATCCTGATACTTCAAATGTGAATTCTGTTACTTCAAATGTGAATAATGTTATTTCAAATGTGAATCCTGTTACTTCAAATGTGAATAATGTTATTTCAAATATCACAAAAAAAAGAAAAAATGAATTTGATGATGAGGAAGAAAATGATGAAGATTATGATGATGATTCTGATGATGATTATCACGATTATGAAATAAATCTAAAAGTACAAAAACTATTTAATCCGGTAGAATTTCACAAACACTTTTTAACAAGTAATATTCAAAGTATGTATTATATGAGTTATGAATTTGATAATGAACAATGTACATATGAAATTGATATTGAACAAAAATATGAAAGTGATAAACCGATGATGTTTCAATATATTTATAATGATTATAAGTCAAATCTTCAAATGCCAACACCTGAATCTTTGCGTGAAATGATAAATTATGTAATAGGATATAATTTAGCGAAAAAAAATAAATATATGTTTATTCCATTTTATGCTTATGAAACAATAAATGGTTTAAAAATAGATGGAGTAATTGTTATTGACATTGAAACAATGAATCTTTATTTACTCTCTACTCAAGATATACCTATTCTTGAGATCATTCTTGTAAAAGTATGCGAAGATCTACATATTTTTGATATCGATCTAAATTATGTACCTCAATGCGAATGGAGAAATAAAAATGTAATTCCATTTACAAATGTTTGTGATATTTTTGATATTTTTGATATTTATTAACAAATTATTTATTTATTAACAAATTATTTATAAAAATAAGGATTTAATGTTTAATATTTACAAAATGTAAACTTCGTGAGAAGAATTTGTTGCTAGTAGAATATAAATCTAAAATATCTTTATTAAAGTTCTTATATTCATTTATTTTTGAAACGATTTGTACTTTATGAATTGTACCATCTACATTCTTTTCAAGAATCATATTTCCAAAATAGTCATAAATATACGCAATATCATCTGCTTCTTTTAACCAAACGCGTCCCATATATTTTTGAACATATTTTTTAAAATCATCAAAAGAGATTGATTTTTGATCGAATTTATTTAAAAATTGAGATAATTTATTAAAAGATTTAAGTAATAATTGTTTTCGATTTAATTTCATGAAGAAACTGAGAGCATATGACATTTTATTAATTTGTGGAATAATAAGACCAATATCATAACCATTTTTCATGGATTTCTTTTCTATATCAATAATATCTTTATGAAAAATTTTATTCCAATCTCCAAAATAATTTTTTTTATATAATTGTATGACTACATTTTCAAATACATCATATGAATTTAATGATTTTGTGGAAATTTGTATTCCTAATATTTTTTCTAATAATTTTTTATATTGAACTGTTATTTGAGCCTTATAACCATATTTCATAATTTGATGCATCGCATCAATCCAATATTTATTTTGATAAACATAACCATTTGTTTTAGTAACACGCGAATTTTCCGCAACAATACCAATTAAATTGGTTAAAGATGATATATAATCTTCATCATTAAAGTGATCAAAAATGCGAAATTCAACACCATTTGGTTTTGTCATACCTACACCTGATTGACGATGTTCTGGGCGAAGAGGATCGGTACTTCCAAAAGTACGGAAATTGGATGAAAGTGTTGTAGTAGCACCTTCCGCAATCGCAGATGGTGAAGGAGGAATACAAGGAGCAATCTTCTCTTTTTCATATAATTTTAAACCATCGCGCCAATATGTTTTACTTTTGGAATAACGACCTACACCTGTATCAAGAAGACGAACATCAGTACCTGCGAAATTACCCCAACCAATAATCATTACACGGAAACTACCTCGAACGCGTTCTTCTTTGGAACCACAAGCATATTGATCTTGAGAAAAGTAAGATGATAACATGAGTGGTTCTAACCATTGAAGTTGATTCGCAAAATTTTGATGTTTTTTGATAAATTGAGCGTTTGATGTTTTTTCAGTGTGTGGAAGAGTAAAAGTAATATGATAAGATCCAACGTATTCGGGACGAATCGCATCATCTTTAGTTCCTTTCTTTTTAAGAAATGTATAATTTGGAGTGGATCCATTTTTCGAACATTTTAAATAACGAGTCATACCAGCAGGATATTGGATTAAATCACCATTTTTCTCAATAATTTGTTTCGTTATAGGTTCACGAGAAATAATTTCAATAAATTTATCACGACCTGTTATAATTTTATCGATATATTCGGTAAGTGTTTTATCTTGACGAATATTACAAAAAGGATCCCAAGTAATAAATTCGGGCATATTAAAGGGGACTTTTTTAATGACCCATTGTCCATTACAAAGACGACCAGTGGATTCAAATGGAACGGATTTCATAAATTTATATTCTTCATCACTCATTTGAAGATCACCTTTGTTGTAAGCATCCATTGTGCGTTTCATCGCACTTTCTCCATCAAATAAAACAACATCTTTTACATTACCATTTTCACTTTCTTTAGGATAATGAAATAAATGCATTTCATGTTCAATACCAACACCCCAGGTGTATGGAGAAAGTTTAAGTATATCTTTTTCTTTTTTTATTATTTTCTTTTTTATACTTTTTATCACCATTTAAAAAAAAATATAGATTCTCTAATCTCTTCTTAGATAAAAAATATATTTTATTTTATATATTTTAAAAAACGAGAAATATAATGATGATCTCCAAAATATTCTGTAATACCCATTGGAAAAGGCAATCGAATATATTTCATAAATAATGGTTTCACTTGAAATTGTACATATTTATCAATATGAAAATAATTTTGAAAAAATAAGTTATAATAATATAAAATCGATCCTACACACATTACATTTTTTATTGTTATATACGAAGACAAATATTCATAAAACTCTTTACTTCCTCCCCACCAAGATTCTATGATATATAAAAGTACTTTTAAATTATATTTTTGTATATATTTTTCTTGAAGTAATATATAAGTAAAAACTTGACTTAAAACACCACCCATACTATAACCTTCAATAAGTATATTTCGAGAATTATTTTTTTGATATAAATGATGATTTAAATAAGAGAATGAAGAAAAAATGGAGTGAATTTTATTTTGAATTCGAAAAACTTTATTTTCAATAATTTGAAATAAAAAACCGCGTTCAGATAAATTCTTTCGTATTGATTTTAATGTATATTCATTAAACCATTTATTTGGAAAAGATAAATATTGTAAATCACCCATATCATTGACACCTTCAAAATATACTTTATGTTCATTTTCATTTTTTCTTTTAAAAAAATAAACTAATAAATTTTTACTACGAAAAAAATAGATATATGACATTTCTTTAAAAATAGAAGTATTTCTTTTATAAATATAACTATTTAAAATATGATAATGATTTATATTACACTCTTTAATTACACTTTTTACAAATTTACTCATATCATAATGATCACTCATAATTTTATATATTGTATCATATTTTTTTATATTTCGTGATGATAAATGATCTTTTTTTATAATTGTACCACATATTAATGATAATACAAATATATATTGTAATACATTTAATTTATATAACATATTTTTATAATATTTCTATTATAAAAAAATATATTTAATTTTTTTTTATAGAATAAGTGGTGATAAATGATTTATAGGTGATTTTGAAAAAGATTTATCTTTTGAGGATTTATCTTTTGAATATCTTCTCTTCGTTTTTATAATATATACATCATCATAACAATCAAATATTTTTTCTTCATTTGAAAATAATTGCGATATATTTTCATAAGATCTTAAATCACAATTACGTTCCAATTCTTTATATGAAATAAATGATATATGATCTCCACACCACATTCCAATCCAATCATAATTTGGAATATCACCAACACCACGTCCATTTGAACTAAAACTTGCTAATAATCCTATTACAATATTTCGAACTACAATATTAGTATTTAGAAGAGTCATTTGAAGTGGTCTTTTGGTTTTTTGATCATAGATGTATTGAAAAAAAGAGGAGTTAAAAAACACATACATTTTCTTCGTATGATTAATAAAAAAATAGTTTTGTAAAACTATTTTTTTTTCATATTTTATTTTTTCTTCATGTAACAAAAAATAACTAGATTTTTCTTGAATCTCTTCAAAATCCATTGGAAATATCATATCATCCTCTTCATCTATATATGAAAAGTTTGTAACATATATACTTTGAGGTAATAATTGATTCGATTCTAATGAATATAAATTATGATTTCTATATTTTTGTAAATCTACATTTTTATATGGTAATAAAAAAGTATCTATCCAATTTTTCATATGATCCGATATATGATAACGATCATCATAATCACCAGTAATGACGATTTTATCATTTTTCCAACTTTTATTCAATAAAAAAAGAAGAGCATCAATTGATATTTTTTTTTCAATTAATTTCGATTCATCATATATATTTAATACTTTACCTTTAGATATATTAAATATTAACCAATCTTGTCCCATATTTGAAATAAAATATATAATATTTATTATTTTTATAAAATGATTTTTATAATCATATATTCTTTTTTTCATTTTTTTGAATTTGTTTATTATTTTTTTATTTATGATGGTAGGCCATACGAGGATCGAACTCGTGATACGCGCTTATAAGACGCGTGTGATAACCACTTCACTAATGGCCTACTCCTATATTATGTTAAATAAATCTATGATTTTAAATAAATCAATTTTTTTTATAAAAATATAAACAATTAACGTAAATTATAGATTTTTTTTAAAATGAAGGAAAACAATAAGTTACCTTACTAGGTCCGCAATCAGCCCAATTTCTTGAGTTTGTTTTCAAGATAGGAGCTACAAATCTATCTAAAGAATCATCATCACAATTCTTTGTAAATTGAGTGAGAAGACTCTTCATATGCGTACGACACGATTTGTGTACTGATTCAGAACTTTTAGCAATCCATACATGTCGTTTGGGATCACGCTTATTCTTACGAATATACTTCGTCTTCTTTTCACCAAAACTCTTTACGCATACAACTTCATTATCCGAGTCATATTGATTTGAGTTCATTGTAAATTTGAAAAAAATAAAAATATATATACTTGATATATATTTCATTATATCAAATTATTTATAAAAATCAATTTTTTTTATATTTTATTATTTATATAAAAATTACTCTTCTTCATCTTCGGACCAAATATTTAAATCGCTCTTTGGATCAAGTGTATAAAGAATATCATCAAAATCCTCATCATACATACTCTTTTTATCAGTAAATATATTACTTATATTTGTATATAAATCAATTGAACTAAAATCATTTACGTTACTAAAAGATAAAGAGTGACCGCTCCAAAGACCGTGCCAAAAAATTGTATTTTGATATTCACTATGATTTGTAATTAAACCTTTCACAACACTTTTTACAAGATTATTATATTTTACAAGTGACATAGTAAGTTGTTTTTTAGTACGTTTATCATAAAAATTAACAAAAAAATCTTGATCAAAAAGTATATACTCTTTACGAGTATGATTGATAAAAGCATATGTTTCACTTGTTTTTATATCTTTCCATTCAATCACACTCTTTTCATCAAGTTTCCATTTATCTGATATAAAATAAATAGAGTTTGTTTTACCTATTGATTTCAAATAAAGCATTACTCTATAATCTATAATATCTCCATTCATATAATTCGTATAAAATGATGATTCATACGCACTTTTTGGTAATATTCCTTCAGCATCTAATAAATATAGATTGTTACAACGTGATGTTAAATCATAATGATTTAAAAATTTGCGTGTAAAATCTGCGCACTGTATAGTATCATCATAATCACCAATCATTGTGATTTCACATTCTTTCCAATCATTTTGAAGTAAAAAAAGTAAAACATCAAGTGAAATATGTTTTTCACAATATTTTGATCCATCATGGACAGGCATTACCTTACCAGTTGTAAGATTAAAAATCTCCCAATATTGACCCATTTTTAAGATAAATATAGATAATTATATATATTTATTTAGTATATTTTATAAAAGTATAGAACGAAAAAAATAAATTTTTTTTATTTTTGTTATAAATTTATTTCATTTATGATATTTTATTATTACACGTAGAATTATTTTTATTTTTATTTTATTTTTATTTTTATTTTATTTTTATTTTATTTTTATTTTTATTTTTATTTTATTTTTATTTTTATATAAGACACATATAATATTTATTTTTTTTTACGAACGAATTCGAATATAAATTAAACCAGGAATGCGGCGAGAATCTTCAAGAATAGAATCGGAACTAAAATGGATTGGACCATAATATAATCTGACTTCACCACGAGAAGCGCTTTGGCGAAGAATAGAATCGGACGCAATAATCTTAGAAATTGTATTGGGAACAATGTTGTGCTCTTCAAAAACAGTTAATGAAATTGTATTTTCGACATCTAATTCACGTATAGTTCTATAGAGTTTCTTAATCATATTTACTAATTTATTGTAGTTTGATTGAATAACTCTAAACTGGTCAACTCTGTTGTCAATCCAGTGAATTTTGATGTTCTTAGGGTCAACTACTCGACAATATTGAAGATTGTCAAGTTCGAGTTTGATAGCCAGATAATAAGGTAAAAAAGTTTCTTCGTACCATTTACGGTACAATTTATATTGTTCTACATATTTATCAAGGTCAGTAAGTGTAGGCATTTGCGCAGCCAACGCGTCCATTTCGGAAATAAAACTTTGAAGGGACATATCAATGTTTCTTAAACAATCTTATTATTATCTTTAACTACTTTAGTTTTTTCATACTGTCATTTTTTGTGTTTTTTTATTTACGTTTATATCTTAAATATATAAAAAAAATGATTTTCTTATAAAAAAAAACAAAAGATGATATAGAAAAATAAATATAAAAAATGGTATATATTGGTTATCCAGTTTCATTAAAAGAGGCTTTACGTCTATGTAATATTACAACAATACATAATGAAGAAGATTATTATGAATATCACCAAGAAGCAAATGATAAAATAAAATCATATTTAGAAACATATGAATTAAATTTTTATGGTTTAGATAAAGGTGTATATGTCATTGGATATCAAGTTGATGAGTATTTAAGTAATATGAATGTAAATATGGATGATTTTTTAATTACAATCATTCAATTAAAAAATAAAGTAAAAAATAATATACTTCGAACAAAAATCAATTTATCTCAAGTAGAGATTGAAACTGATTTAGAAGAATATCCAATTATTGTTAAAAATCCAGAACCCTATTTTGTGAATTATGGTTATTCTTAAAAATATCAAAAATAAACATTTTATAAATTTAATAAATCTTCTTTACTGTCATCTTTGGTTTATTCTTCTTATTATACATCATCTCATATCCCTCATCATCATCACTATTTTCCTCTACATAATTTTGCTCACTAAACTTCCAAGCCTCCGGGCAGCAAATACGGAAATCCGGGTGAGCATCTGCTTTATACCAAAAGACCTGTTCTTCTAATTTATTTGATTTAGAACAATTTTCAATGACTAAACAACCATAACTATCTGTACATTGGTCCATTGTTTGACAAAACATATCAAAAGTAGGGAAGATCGAAGCATAACATTCATAAAGTTTCTTTCTATTTTGATAAGATGCGTCGCGTAATATGAATACCCAATCAATGTTTGTACGAAGATTGGGAGGAATACCAATGGCGTATTGCATGAGAAGTACAAACATAATACCCCAGTGACGACCATTCATGAAAATTTCACGAATGCGTTTATCTTTTTTCCAATCATTATCATAAAGACAATCGTCCATAATTAAAAAGGCGCGACGATCAATATTCTTTTCACCAGCTTGAATTCGAAAGGTTAATTGTTGTTGGCGTTTTACAAAGTCGTTTGTGATTTTAGGTGTATACTCCTTATGAATAAAAATAGGTGGAACCATATATGTATAAAATT
>JACCEC013016353.1_pt1 | contig 11796 bp, 9 predicted proteins | sample 7450121 | NCBI WGS metagenome assembly JACCEC01 (sample SAMN15323455, study PRJNA562643) | freshwater metagenome | isolation source: river surface water | place: USA:Blue River Watershed | collected 2017-08-18 | reverse complement strand
TCTATCAGATCATGTTCGTTTTGCAAATCTACAAAACGCAGCATGGCATCCCCTGACTGTCTCGAACCCAACAATTCACCAGGACCTCGTAAAGCTAAATCTTTTTCAGCAATCACAAAGCCATCCTGTGTTTCTCTGAGTGTCTGAAGACGCTCTTTTGCAGCGAGTGACAATTGTGAGCTATACAGAAGAATACAAATCGATTGGGCTGAACCTCTACCCACACGACCACGAAGTTGATGCAATTGAGAATAACCAAAACGTTCAGCATGCTCTATGACCATGAGCGATGCATTAGGCACATCAACCCCCACTTCAATCACCGTTGTTGCCACCAAGACCTGAATATCTCCCGCAACAAATGCTTGCATCACCTGATTTTTCTCATCAGCCTTAAGGCGCCCATGTACTAAACCCACCTTGATATGCGGTAGGGCTTGCTGTAAAGCCTGAAAAGTATCGACTGCTGTTTGCAATTGAAGGGCTTCTGATTCTTCAATTAAAGGGCAGACCCAATACACCTGACGCCCTTTTTTAATTTCATCATCTAAACCAGCAACCACCTCATCACGTCGTTCATTTTTAATCAGCTTGGTCACTACTGGAGTTCTACCAGGCGGCAACTCATCAATGACTGAAACTTCTAAATCTGCGTAAAACGTCATCGCCAAAGTTCTTGGGATGGGTGTCGCAGACATCATCAACTGATGGCAATCCACCTGCACATCATCAATCTTTTGTTGAAGTTGCAAGCGTTGCTTGACCCCAAATCGATGTTGCTCATCAACTACAGCCAAACCTAAACGAGCAAACTCAACCCCCTCTTGAATGAGCGCATGGGTTCCAATGGCTAAAAGTCCACGCCCGCTTGCAATTAACTCTTGAGCTTCTCGTTTTTCTTTAGCCTTTAATGAGCCAGTTAACCAAACAGGTTCAATCCCAAGAGGTTTTAGCCAAACAGATAATTTTCTAAAATGTTGTTCTGCCAGAATTTCAGTTGGAGCCATGATGGCAGCTTGATAACCATGATCGATGCAATGCAAGGCAGCTAATGCAGCAATCACTGTTTTGCCACTACCCACATCACCTTGCAACAAACGATTCATGGGGTAAGTTCTAGCTAAGTCTTGCAATAACTCTTGCCAAACCCTTTGTTGCGCCCTCGTTAAATCGAATGGTAGATCTTGTAAAAATTTTTCTAAAGCCCCGCCTTTTTTCGGGCTAGCAGTCATTTGTACTGCTCTGCGATTTAAGCGCTGCGCCCGAGCTTGCCCCAAAGAAATTTGCTGGGCTAATAATTCTTCAATCTGAATTCTTCGCCATGCCGGGTGGGTTCTATTTTGAATAGACTCCATATCATCACTACGACTCGGATGATGCAAAGTGTGAATAGCATCCCACAAACTGGGTAAAGACAATCCTGGATAGCAATTCTTCAAGATATCTGGCGGAAGGATTTCTGAAAACTGTGCTTTTAAGTCCGCATCTTTAAACGCTTTATCAATTGCTTTACGAATACTTAATTGACTAACACCTGCAGTCGTTGAATAAACAGGCGTTAATGTGTTGGGCAAAGGAGCATCTGGCGCTACCGCTTTAACAACAGGGTGAACCATTTCAGGACCGTAATATCCTTCTCTCACATCACCACGAACTCGCAGATGCTGTCCGATCGCCATTTGTTTTTGTTGGCTAGGGTAAAAATTGAGCCAGCGCAAAAATAACTCATCACCAGCATCATCACGAATAACCACCAATAGCTGTCTTCGAGGGCGATACATCACCTCTTGGCGGATCACGTGACCTTGAACTTGTGCAGAAACCACGCCAAAACTATTAATCACCGAGCCAATCGTTGATAATTTAGTCTCATCTTCATACCGAATAGGTAGGTGTAATGCACAATCCAAAGAGGAGTGCAGCCCTAACTTTTCAAGAGGATTTGAACTAGATTGACGAACCATGTTTAGAATCTTACTGTTCCTACGGTATCTCGATGCGACTTTCTGACTTTAACTACCATTTGCCGCCTGAGCTGATTGCTCAGCACCCCTTGCCCAATAGAACCGCAAGTCGACTTCTAGAATTGGGCAAAGATGCTCATGGGCAATTACTACTCAACGATAAACAATTTACTGACATTGTTGAGTTAATACAAGCCAATGACTTATTAGTCTTTAATGACACCAAAGTCATTCCTGCGCGCTTATTTGGTAAGAAAGAAAGTGGCGGTGCTGTTGAGGTGCTTTTGGAGAGGGTCACAGGCTCCGATACTGCGATTACTCAAATTCGAGCATCCAAATCCCCCAAACCAGGCACCCAATTACTCATGGGTGACGATCAAGAGCCATTTACCATTGAAGTATTAGGTAGATATCAAGACTCGCAGAGTCCTTTCTATGAAGTGCGCTTCTCAGGACCTTGCATTCCATTACTTGAGAAACATGGGCAACTGCCTTTGCCCCCCTATATCACCCACACGCCTGACGCTGAAGATCAGAAGCGTTACCAAACCGTTGTGGCTAAGAATCCTGGAGCTGTAGCAGCTCCTACAGCTGGTTTGCACTTTGATGAAAATATTCTTGAGACCCTTGCAAAAAAAGGGGTTCAGCACACCACTTTGACACTTCATGTAGGCGCAGGAACATTTAGCCCTGTTCGCACCGAAGACTTGTCACAACATCAAATGCATAGCGAGTGGTTCTCCATTCCAGCAAGCAGCAGAGAGTTAATTGAAAAAACCAAAGCAACTGGTGGTCGAGTCATTGCTGTTGGCACAACCAGCTTAAGAGCTTTAGAGTCCGCAGCGGCGCTAGGCATTGAAGAAGGCGAAACTAAGTTATTCATTACTCCAGGCTACGAATTTAAAGTAGTGGATTCTTTAATTACTAACTTTCACCTACCCTGCTCTACACTACTCATGTTAGTCAGTGCTTTTGCTGGATATGAAAACATTCGCCAAGCATATGACCATGCCATCCAACAACACTATCGCTTCTTTAGTTATGGCGATGCTATGTTTTTAAATCGTTTATGAAACCTTTAAGTTTTGAACTGATTAAAAAAGATTCACGCACTCATGCAAGACGTGGGCGGGTGAATTTGCCTCACGGTTCTGTTGAAACTCCGATCTTTATGCCCGTGGGCACCTACGGCACCGTGAAAGGCATGACCCCAAGGGACTTAGAGGAAGCTCAAGCACAGATCATTTTGGGCAACACCTTTCATCTATGGCTAAGACCTGGTTTGGACGTTATTTCTAAGCACCAAGGCCTACATGACTTCATGGGATGGAAAAAACCTATCTTGACTGACTCTGGTGGCTTTCAGGTTTTTAGTCTAGGTGCTTTAAGAAAGATTACTGAAGAAGGTGTTGCTTTTGCTTCTCCAGTGAATGGCGATAAATTATTTATGTCACCTGAAGTCTCTATGGAGATTCAAGCGACACTCAATAGTGATATTGCGATGCAATTTGATGAATGCACGCCTTATGAAACGAATGGCATTCGAACTGATGAAAAAACGGTTCGCGCCTCACTCGAACTTTCTTTGCGCTGGGGTGAACGCTCTATCAAACGATTTAGAGAACTTGAAACTGGCAATGCTCTTTTTGGCATTGTTCAAGGCGGCATGTTTGAGCACTTAAGAGAAGTATCTCTAGCCGGCGTTAGAGAACAAGGATTTGACGGCATTGCGATTGGCGGACTCTCTGTTGGAGAGCCTAAACCAGAGTTTGAGCGCATTTTGGCGCACATCGCTCCACAACTCCCCCCTGAAAAACCTCACTACCTGATGGGCGTAGGTACGCCAGAGGACTTAGTGTTGGGCGTTAGCCAAGGTATCGATATGTTTGACTGCGTGATGCCCACTCGTAACGCTCGCAATGGATGGTTATTTACTCGATTTGGTGACTTAAAACTCAGAAATGCGGCGTTTAAGGAGGACACACGACCTCTAGATCCCACTTGCCAGTGCTACACCTGCAGAAACTTCTCGAGAGCTTATTTACATCATTTACAAAAAGCCAATGAAATCCTAGGTTCCCAGCTCAACACCATTCATAACATTCACTATTACCTGAATTTAATGGCTGAAATCAGAGATGCTCTGGATCAAGACCAATTCCCTGAATTTATTAAGGATTTCCATGAAAAACGCCAAATTGGCGTGATTGAAGCAACAGGGTAAAATCCTCCTTTCTACTTGGAGGAAAAAGAATGTTAATTAGTAACGCTTACGCACAAGCTGCCGGCGCTAGCGCCGAAGGTGGCGGCATCATGGGCTTTTTGCCTTTAATTTTGATGTTTGTGGTTTTGTATTTCGTCATGATTCGCCCACAAATGAAGCGTCAAAAAGAAGTTAAAAACATGCTTGAAGCTCTCGCTGTTGGTGATGAAGTGGTCACTGCTGGCGGTTTAATGGGCAAAGTGACTCAGTTGAAAGACCAGTATGTCACCGTTGAATTAGTTCCTGGCACTGAAGTCAAAATGCAAAAAGTTGCAGTTACTGCAGTTTTGCCAAAAGGCACCATTAAAGCTATCTAATAAGGCTTAGCATGAACCGTTACCCGCTGTGGAAGTACCTTGTTATCGTAGTTGCTCTTCTTATTGGGGGCATCTACACCATCCCTAACTTTTTTGGGGAGGCTCCAGCTGTACAAGTCTCAGCGGGTAAAGCAACGGTCAAAATTGATTTAGCAACACAAGAACGAGTGAGTCAATTACTCACTCAATCGAATATCGATGCCAAAGGCATTCAGTTTGAGCGTGCTGGCAATAATGGCACGATCAAAATTAGAGTGGCTAATACAGACACTCAACTCAAAGCAAAAGATGTTTTACAAAAAGCTTTAAACCCTGACAGTAACGACCCTAGTTATGTGGTGGCTTTAAACCTCATCTCCAATACACCAGCATGGTTGCACTCAGTAGGTGCGATGCCGATGTACTTAGGCCTTGATTTACGCGGAGGAGTGCACTTCTTACTCCAAGTGGATATGCGTGGCGCTTTACAAAAGAAATTAGAAAGTCTCACAACTGATACACGCACCCAATTACGCGAAAAATCTCTTCGTCACAATGGTATTGAGCGCCAAAACGATCAGATTACAGTACGCTTCCCTAACCAAGATGATGCAACTGCCGCAAGACTATTACTCAACAAAAATTTGCCAGACTTAGATTTCAATGTTGAAAAATCTTCCGACGGCTTTAAGTTAGTGGGCAAATTCAAAGAAAGCGCTCTTAAAGAAGTTCAAGAGAATGCTGTTAAACAAAATATCACGACGCTTCATAACCGTGTGAACGAGTTAGGTGTTGCAGAACCAGTGATTCAGCAACAAGGACAAGATCGCATCATCGTTCAACTCCCCGGCGTTCAAGATACAGCCCGCGCTAAAGATATTATTGGTCGTACAGCAACTCTTGAATCACGCTTAGCTGATCCAGTAAAGACCTATCTTTTGTCTGGTGAAGTTCCTCCTCCAGGAGCAGATGTTTTTAGAACTGGTGATGGTCGCCAAGTAGTGTTTAAGCGTTCAGTTATTTTTAGTGGTGATCGCATCACTAGCGCCTCCGCAGGCTTTGACTCTAACCAACGACCTGCAGTGAATATCACCCTTGATTCAGCTGGTGGTCGCGTAATGCAAGAAGTTACGCGCGAAAATATTGGCAAGCCCATGGGTATGATTTTGTTTGAAAAGGGTCGCGGTGAAGTACTCACTGTAGCGACCATTCAAAGCGAATTCGGATCTAAATTCCAAATCACAGGACAAGCTAGCACTGAAAGCGCTAACGATTTAGCACTCTTATTAAGAGCTGGTTCATTAGCAGCTCCCATGGAAATTATTGAAGAGCGCACGATTGGCCCAAGCCTTGGCGCAGACAACATTGCTAAAGGTTTCAATTCTGTTATTTACGGCTTTTGCGCAATCGCTATCTTCATGATGGCTTATTACCTATTATTTGGTTTCTTCTCCGTGATCGCTCTAGCAGTGAACTTATTCTTGTTAGTTGCGATCCTATCCATGCTTCAAGCCACTTTGACCCTGCCAGGTATCGCAGCGATGGCATTGGCACTGGGTATGGCGATTGACTCGAACGTTTTGATTAATGAGCGTATTCGTGAGGAACTACGAGCAGGCGCCACACCACAAGCGGCTATTGCAGCAGGTTTTGAGCGTGCATGGGGAACGATTCTTGACTCAAACATCACAACCTTGATTGCTGGCGTTGCGCTTCTTGCTTTTGGCTCTGGTCCTGTTAGAGGCTTTGCTGTTGTTCATAGCTTAGGCATTTTGACTTCCATGTTCTCTGCTGTGTTCTTTGCTAGAGGGGTTGCTAACCTTTGGTATGGCCGTCAGAAGAAGTTACAAAAAATATCGATTGGCCAAGTTTGGCGCCCAACTGAATAAAAGGATTCAAGACCATGGAATTTTTCCGCATCCGTCGTGACATTCCCTTTATGCGCCACGCTTTGGCGTTAAACATTGTCTCTGGCTTAACTTTTTTAGCAGCTGTTTTCTTTTTAGTCTTTAAAGGCTTGCACTTATCCGTTGAATTTACCGGTGGCACCGTGATGGAAACCAGCTATTCACAAGCTGCGCCTTTAGATTCAATCAGAAGTGACTTGAGCAAGCTAGGCTATCAAGATATTCAAGTTCAGAACTTTGGTAGCTCAAAAGACGTTTTAATTCGCTTACCTATTCAAAAGAATGCTGAAGGTCAAACGCTTTCCTCAGCAGAGCAAAGTGAGCTTGTACTTAAAACACTCAAAGCATCGCATGCAGATGTTTCTTTGAAGCGCGTGGAATTTATTGGCCCACAAGTAGGTAAAGAACTAGCCACTGATGGCTTGTTGGCGCTTTTATTCGTTGTTCTAGGTATCGTCATTTACTTATCTGTGCGATTTGAATGGAAATTTGCTCTAGCAGGCATCATTGCAAACTTGCATGACGTGGTGATTATTCTTGGCTTCTTTGCCTTCTTCCAATGGGAATTCTCACTCTCTGTTCTTGCTGCTGTTTTAGCTGTTTTAGGCTACTCAGTGAATGAGTCTGTAGTTATCTTTGACCGTATTCGTGAGAACTTCCGTAAATATAGAAAAATGGATACGATCGCTGTGATTGATAATGCCATCACAAGTACCACTAGCCGAACCATCATTACGCACGGTAGCACGCAAATGATGGTTTTAGCGATGTTGCTATTTGGTGGCCCAACGCTTTACTACTTCTCTTTGGCTCTAACCATTGGTATTTTGTTTGGTATCTATTCTTCTGTTTTCGTTGCTGCCGCATTAGCCATGTGGTTTGGCGTGAAGCGTGAAGATCTGATCAAAGCTGATAGTAAACCAGTGAATGAAAATCAGAAGTCTGATGATCCTAACTTCGGGGCGCAAGTCTAATAAAAAAGGAGACTTAGGTCTCCTTTTTAGTTTCTGTCGCTAAGTTACTTTAGAGCAAGTTTTTAGTTCTTGGCTCTTAGCTTCTAGCAATCAATGCTTCAATCGCCATGCTGTAACCTGAAATGCCAAAGCCAGCCAAAACACCAACAGCTACAGGCGAAACATACGATTGGTGACGAAATGCTTCTCGAGCATAAACATTAGAAATATGCACTTCCATCACGGGTAAACCACCAACCCCAGCAATAGCATCATGCAAAGCAATTGATGTGTGGGTATAGGCGCCAGGATTGAAAACCACGCCCTTGAGTTGCCCTTCTTTGAACTGCTTGCCCGCTTCATGAATCTTTTCGATCAATTCACCTTCATGATTACTTTGAAAAAACTCGAGTGAATAACCATGCTTGGAGGCAGTCGCCAAACACAAAGCCTCTACATCAGCCAAAGTTTTATCGCCATACTTCTCAGGCTCTCTCGTGCCCAATAGATTGAGATTAGGGCCATTCATCACAAGAATCTTTTTCATCTTTTTGCCTAATTTGATTGAATGAATACCATTCTACTTGAGTCCTAAGGTTTATTTAAATAGAACCTTGGTGACGTTGGCTATTTCATATAACGACGAATCACCGCTAAGATCTTTTGAGTGGCACCCGCATGTTGCCCGGCAAAATCAATCGCATTGGCACTCATTTTTTCTCGTAAATCATGGTTGCTTAATAAAACTGCCATGACATGACTTAACTCTGAAATGTCTTCAATGCGAATAGCCGCTTCTTGCTCAATAGCATCGTGGCTTGCTTGCTGGAAATTAAATGTATGCTCACCTAAAATAATAGGGCGACCTAGAGCACAAGCTTCAATAAAATTTTGACCGCCCAAAGGCAGAATACTGCCACCCATCACCACCACATCTGACAAGGCATAGTAAAAAGCCATCTCACCCATCGTGTCACCGAGAATCACCTGACCTTCTGCAAGTGCTTGGGCTAACTGCTCAGAATTCAATTGAGACTTTTTACTGACTTGTAATCCTTGCGAGGAGATCTCTTGATAGACCTCTTCAAAACGTTGAGGATGTCTTGGCACCACTAATAAACGAGCTTCATTTGCCAATGTAGGTTGCTTTGAAAGAAGCTCTTTCCAAGCTTGAAGAATGAGTTTCTCTTCACCATCTCTCGTACTCGCAGCACACAAAATTCGAATGCTGCCATTCAATAATTTCCTAAGCGCGACTGCTTGTTCAATTTGAGCTGGGTTACTCTGAACATCGAACTTTAAATTTCCCGTAATCGTCACATTTTTCAAACCCAGTGACTCATAACGTGTGGCGTCTAATGTGGTTTGAGCCAATATCTGAGTAAACGAGCCATAGATGCTAGAACCTACTTGACCCCAGCGCGCTACTCGACTTGCACTTCTCTTGGATAGACGGGCATTGACCAACAATAGTGGGAAGCCTGCGTGTGAAGACTTGATAACCAAGCAAGGCCAAACCTCTGTCTCCATAATTAAACCTAACTGAGGAGTAAAAGCTTTTAAGAAGGCGCCCACAAAATAAGAAATGTCATAAGGCAAATAAACTTGTTGCAAATGCCCCGCTTTTATCTCGCTTGAAAAAATATCAGCTCCAGCGGCTCTTCCCGTTGGCGTCATATGCGTTAAGACAACCTGATAACCATCTTGCAATAGAGCATGCACTAAAGGTGCACAGGCTCGGGTTTCACCTACTGATACTGCGTGTACCCAAACGACTGAACCTGTGAGCGTCTTTTTATAAACACCTAGGCGCTCAAGAATATTTTCTCGATACCCTGCTTGCAAGCGCCCCTTCCAGTAAAGGCGTAAGAGCACCAAAGGCAAAGCCAAGAGCCATAACAACTCATAGAGCCATACAATGGCTCTAGTAGACCATGTCAATGAAGCTCTTTGAGCAGATTTCACTTCTTCAGACGTTCTGCTAGGGCCACAGCCTTACCCACATAACTTGCAGGCGTCATTTCTAATAAAGATTGTTTTGCATGAGCAGGAATATCTAGACCCTGGATAAAGGTTTTCAAACCTTCAGGTGTAATGCCTTTACCACGTGTTAATTCTTTTAATTGCTCATATGGGTTAGGCACACCAAAGCGGCGCATCACTGTTTGCACAGGCTCAGCTAAGACTTCCCAACAGTTATCTAGATCTTCCGCCAAGCGAACAGGATTAGTTTCCAATTTACCTAAGCCGCGTAAAGCACTGTCGTAAGCTAAAAGGCTATGACCTAAAGCAGTGCCTAAATTACGCAAAACAGTTGAATCTGTTAAGTCGCGCTGCCAACGAGATACTGGCAATTTTTCAGACAAGTGTTTGAGTAAGGCATTAGCAATACCTAGATTACCCTCAGAGTTTTCAAAATCAATCGGATTCACTTTATGAGGCATCGTTGATGAACCAATTTCCCCAGCTTTTGTTTTTTGCTTGAAGTAACCAACAGAGATATAACCCCAAATATCGCGGTTCATATCTAGCAAAATCGTATTGGCACGCGCAACCGCATCAAATAGCTCCGCCATGTAATCATGCGGCTCAATTTGAATCGTATAAGGATTAAATTCCAAACCTAAGCGCTTCTCAATCACTTCTTTTGAAAAGGACTCCCAGTCAACATCTGGGTAAGCAGATAAATGAGCATTGTAGTTACCAACAGCACCGTTCATTTTTCCAAGGAAAGATACTTTTTCAATATTGCTAATTGCGCGCTCAAGTCTTTTTGCAATATTAGCCATCTCTTTACCCAAAGTGGTTGGAGAAGCTGGCTGACCATGCGTACGAGACAACATCGGGATCGCTGCATTTGACACTGCCAAGTTCGTTAAAGCTGCCATTACTTCCTTCAGTTTAGGCACGATCACTTCTTGGCGAGCACCCTTCAACATCAAACCATGTGAGGTGTTGTTAATGTCTTCAGACGTACATGCAAAGTGAATAAACTCACTCGCTTTTTCAAGCTCAGCATGACCTGCCACTTTTTCTTTCATCCAATATTCAACGGCTTTAACATCATGGTTAGTCACCGCTTCAATGGCTTTGATGCGTTGGGCATCATCATCTGAGAAATTCTCTACAAGTGCTAAAAGAACTTTTTCTGCAGAAGCACTAAAACTTGGAAAATCTGGCAATTTTGCTTGGGATAGAGCAATTAACCAGTGAACCTCTACACGCACGCGCTGCTTCATAAAAGCAGCTTCTGAAAGCCAAGGACGCAAAGCATCAGTTTTAGAGGCGTAACGCCCATCTAAAGGGGAAAGAGCGCTTAAAGTAGAAAGTTGAGTAGTCACAGCTAAATCCTAAAAAATCACTTAAAACGTGATTTTAGTCGTTCTGCGAGAAGAAAACGAAATAGCTATACTTATTGCCATGAAACTCATCGGATCCCTTACCAGCCCTTATGTCCGCAAAGTCCGGATCGTCTTTTCTGAAAAGAAAATTGAATTACCTCTTGTTTTAGAGAATGTCTGGGAAAAAGACACTCAAATCATGCAAAGCAACCCATTAGGCAAGGTGCCTTGCTTGATTATGGATGATGGCGGAGCCATGTTTGACTCTCGAGTGATTGTTGAATATGCCGATACCCTAAGTCCCGTCAATAAATTAATACCGCCTTCAGGCAAAGAGAGAGCGGCTGTGAAAACTTGGGAAGCTTTGGCTGATGGAGTGCTAGATGCTTCGATTTTGGCGCGCTTGGAGAAGACCTGGCGCCCAAGCAATGAGCAATCTCAAGCTTGGCATGACCGCCAACTAGATAAAGTCGAAACATCACTTCAAGCCATGTCTAATGGTTTGGGAGATCAAGACTGGTGCTATGGTCAAAAATTTAGCTTGGCTGATATAGCTGTGGGATGTGCACTTGGTTATCTTGTTTTTAGATTCCCAGAACTCAAGTGGCAAAAAGAGTTCAAGAACCTTCATCAGTTGTATTTAAAACTAATGGAGCGTCCCGCTTTTAAAGAATCACTCCCTCCACAATAGTGTGGAGATTAGAAAAAAGCTACGACTGAAAAATCATATTTAGGCGGTGATGATGCCGCCACCCAAGCATCTTTGGCCATCATATAAAACGGCTGATTGCCCTGGTGTAACCGCCCATTGAGGCTCATCAAAACTCAAAGTGAACTTTTCTAAATCGATGCCACTTAACTGGCATGGGGCATCGACTTGGCGATATCTTGTTTTCGCTGTGTAAGAACCTAAAGCTGGTGACATGTTCGATGTCCAACTGATTTGCGATGCTTCCAAAACAGGTTTGAGCAACCAAGGGTGATCGTGTCCTTGCACAATATATAAGGTGTTTGAAGCCATATCCTTTTTAGCAACAAACCAAGGATCACCATTACCGTCCTTACTACCCCC
>JACCEC010585936.1_pt1 | contig 11797 bp, 9 predicted proteins | sample 7450121 | NCBI WGS metagenome assembly JACCEC01 (sample SAMN15323455, study PRJNA562643) | freshwater metagenome | isolation source: river surface water | place: USA:Blue River Watershed | collected 2017-08-18 | reverse complement strand
GCTTTTTACCGGAATATTGATAGTAAAAGGGTTGTAGTCCAATATTGCCCGCAATCATCGGGCGTATCTCAACCGCATGATCCTTGCAAATAGTCTTAATTCTCTCTGAATACTCAGTTGTCTTTGCTATTACCGGAAAGGAAAACGCTGAGATGATAGACATATGACTAAGCGACAATCGATAGAGGTTTTCATTGTCATTCGCGACGGACAGGAGTCTATTGAAAATTTGTTGTCGCCTCGCAATGATCTCATCCAAATACGTCAATTGAATATTACCCAAAAAGCCGTTTATCTCCGTCGGTCTAACATTGAATCCAAGCGTATAAAAAGTATACTTTGAGTAGAATTCGTCAATGTTGTATCTGGCTCGGAGTTCTGACTGCTTCTCCGATCTCAAATCACGATCCCATCCATGGGCTCGGCACATTATTAGATGGTCAGCCAACTCAACGTCATCAGTAGCTACAAGGCCACCCTCGATCGTCGACATATGGTGGCCAACGAAAAAGGAAAAGGTGGACGCTAATCCGTAGTTTCCAAGGCGAACATTGCCCACTTGCGAACCTAGGGCCTCACAGTTATCCTCAAGCAGTATTATGTTATTAGTACAGCAAATTTCTGCAATTCTGTCGATGTGGTCCGCGAATCCCAGGCTGTTTGTAATAAACAGGCATTTCAACATTGGATGATCCCGGATGAGGCTCTTTAAACCGAGCGGATCTATGTTTAGGGTTTCAAGACTGCAGTCTAGAAGTACAGGCGTTAGACCTAGCTGAATAATTGGCATTACGTTGGTAGCCCACGTTAAACCTGACACACCAATCGCGTCACCCCTTTGCAGCCGCCCACAGTTTATAAGAGCTTGGAGCAGAATAAGATTCGCGCTACTACCGCTATTAACAAAAACAGAATGCTCACGTCCTTGCCACCGGCTGAAATTACCCTCAAACTTCCTACACTGTTCACCCATACTCAAGTTCCCTCCTTGTTTTACGAAATCTATAAGGTTGGAAAGGGTGAAATCCGGTTTATAAAATGTTGACTTCGTGAGTTTTAACATATTGAGTTATATTATATTCAGATTTGTATTGCACTAATTTTTATTAACACTTGTTCGATTGGCTAACAACCAACGCGCCCCTCTTGATCAATCATCATTTCGATCAACTCTAACGCGGTATACCTTGGGCGCCAGCCAATATTTGTCCTGATATTCGTAATATCCGCACGGTATCGTCTAACAAGTTCTGTTGACTTCCGCGATTTCGTTGTTACAACGTGTTCCTCCCAATTCAACCCGACGGCAGAAAATGCATGCTGGACTATATCACGGACAGTATAGGATACGCCGCTACCAATAACATAGTCTGTGGCTAACGAGGACTGCATGACAGACCAAATCGCGAGGGCTATATCTCCGGCAAATGTCCAGTCAGACTCCGCCTTTAAATCACGGATGGTGATCTGTCTGACTTTACCATCCAAAATACCCCTAATTCCTAGAGACAAGGTGCGTAAAAGAAAGTGCGGTTTTTGAATTGGTGACTCATGATTGAATAATATCCCTGAATAAGCACGAATCCCATGACTAGCTCGATAATATCGGACCAACTCTAAACCCGCAACCTTAGAAATTCCATAAGGAGTATCCGGGTTGAATCGAGTACGCTCACTTTGAGGAAAATCTCTAGATTGTCCAAACATTAGACATGATCCAGCATAAAAAAATTTAGCATGAGGGCAAAATTTCACTAGATTTTTGAGCAACGTCCCTAAAAGTGAAATATTTCTAATTATCAAGTTGGAAGCGTCCATTGGCCCTGAGTCAACCGTGACGTCGGCAGCAAGATGATAGATTTCGTCTGGGCGATACTTTTCCATGATGCCTGCGATGACGTCTTCGTTATTGGTATCGGCGGACAAAACAGATAGCCTCGAGAGGTCGAGCCCACCCATAACCTTCTGGTTCAGCTTAGAAAGTGACTGCGGTCTGCTCAAACCGATTACTCTGTAACCCTTCGAGAGTAATAGCGAACACAGATACATTCCATCTTGACCGTATATACCAGTAATAATTGCTGTCTTTTCCATAAAGCACATTGGAATGTTTAATACCTCGGCTTATTACGATGCCACTAAATGGTGTATGAAAATTTTGCAACACGTTCAAACCGGTCGTCGTGTGTCGCGATTATAAAAATTCTATTCGATGTAGCCAGATACTCACTTAAGAGGCCTAAAAACCCATCAATTGATGAATCGTCTAATCCTGCCGTGGGCTCATCAAATATTGCAACTAGCTTTTTTGATAAAAGCACTCGACAAATAGAAATTTTCTTTTTCTCACCACCCGACAATAGCTGCTTAGATTCGGTCGATTTGCTACTAGGATCAAATCTTAGTCGAGATAAAATCTGATCAATGCGGGAGATAGTCGTAGAGTCTATCGTTTCGATAGGCCTGAAAAGCACAGACTCATAGACATTTGGTGAAAAACTAACGGGAAATTGAGGAGAGTATTCACACAACATCCTACGATTGGAGGACGGTAGATCAACTAGATTTATCTTTTGGGAATCGAGGTCGAGGGTTAGGCTATTCAAATTCATAACCCCATGTGAACGTACCCCAGCCATTACATCCAAGAGTGTCGTCTTGCCAGAGCCTGATACGCCTCTTACGCAAGTCAAACCCTTTCTAAAAACCAGATTCCCCAAATATGGAGCCGGACTCCCTACAACCAGGTCAGTAGAAGTCATACTCCGCGAATATGGCATATCATTATTTTTTTTAGCTTGGGATGCCAACCTGAATACATCAACCACAGTGTTCACACTACTCTGGATGTTGCGAATTTGAGCAAGGTTCTGAAATATAATTTGTATTGAGGGCACAACCCTAAGAACCGACAACAACAACACAGCAATTAGCGGACCAATCTCCGAAATTGAAACACCACTATCCCGCAAGTAGAAGTAAAAAACTGTAACGGCAAGATATATGACGGACTCGATTAGATACCTGGGCTGTAATGACAATGATGCAGAAAGGGCTGAGTTATAGTGTTCCTTAAGGGAGGCGTTTGCATGAGCCACCTCTATTGGTTCCCTAGAGTTCGCTGTTAAATATGTCCTTGGATCACTCACAATCTTTTCAAACTCAGATGACTTATGCATATGTCCACTGACGGCAGCGTCACCTAGCTTGACAAGCCTATTTCGTACAATAAGGAAGACAAATCCGTATATAAGCACTATTCCAACAATTGTTGGGAACATCACTTCTGGATTCAAGAAGACCAGCGTTGAGATCGTTAGAAAAACTAACGGAATGTGACCGCAGAGTTGCAGTATAGGTTGCAAAGTGTGGGTTATCGTGTTGGTTATTAGAACAGAATTGGCAGCCCTCAGTTGCTCAAGACTCCTCCCAAAGAAATCTTGTATGTCAAAAAAAACCAGACTCGATAACAATTTGGTCTCTAGAAAATTGCATATACAATGCGAAAATTTGTATTGCAAGTGATTGACAATTGCCCGAGACCAAAGAGATGCCGTGAGAAAAAAAATGAATCCGAAAAATAAGATTTCTTTATCGATGGTGGGATATAAGCTCGCACTAATGCTTTGATTGGATTCACCAGAGATTAAAAGCTTTGCGGTAGGATAACCCAGTCCGATAGCCACCGCTTCAAATATCCCCGAGAGGAATGTGGCAGAGGCCAAAATATAAAAACGTCTTCTATGCGAGAGGTCCTCGGTCAAGGTAAGAACTCTCGGAATCAGGTCAAATTTCATTATTTTTCTTTAAAAACTGAATGCACATCTTTGCTGCATCATCTACGCAGCGATTACCCTTTGGACAACTTAATAACTCGCATTCTTCGCAATCTATCATCGATCGGAAGACACTCACTTTATCACCAATAGGCAGCCATTTACTTGGATGATGTCTGCTTGATGAGACTACGAGAGTTGGAATGCCGAGCATAGCTGCTAAGTGAGCAGGGCCACTATCTAGAGTAATCGCACAATCTACACCACCTATCCTATTTATAAGGTGATCGAAACTAAATGTATTATTAAAAACCTCAAAACTTGAATAGGAGATTTTTAATCGTTCGACTAGGTACGAATCGCGTGTGAATATCATTATCCTATTGACATTCGACTTTTCTAACACATCAAATAATTCGAGCCATCGCGTATTGGCCAACTGACTAGGTTGGGACTTCGCATCACAAAATACTGCGACTGAACTGACATCTCGACCGAGTGTTGGCCACGGACCATCCAAATTCATTTTTCCCTTACGGGGAAGAATATTTTTGAGCAGCAAACCGCATTGCCCAGTCTGACATTCAAGAACCGCAGCTAATAGCCTACTAGATTCACCATGTGGAATATTGCGCAAACCCTGCCGTGGGGCGAAATATTGAAATTTGAATTTAATGCCTGAGCCAAATTTAAATAGCAATACGTCTCTATGGTAGCTGAATGCGGCTCTCTCACCCGGAAGATATAACAAATGCGTATAAGACCTCCTAAAAAAATTTCGTAATACTAGAAAAAATAGATGAATCGGCGAACGGTAAAAGACTGTCTTGTCAATTAATCCGAAATGGCTGAACACTTCACTGCATCCAATTGTAGAGCCCCCACCCTTCGGTGTGTTAGTTAGAAGGGTGTAACAGGTCACATCAGGATGTTTCTGCCTAAAGGCGCTCAGGGCGGGTATGGTAATTAGCGCGTCGCCAAGTGTACCTGTCCTATATATGAGGCAATGCATATTCCACCCTTAATCAGGCAACTGATATTTCGGAACACCACATTTGTCACTGCGGATGGAGACCGCATCAATTCCTTCTGTGAATAAGCTGCGAAAGGCTACTGCAAGCGCATCGTAACCAGTAGGATTACATATAAAAATAGTTCCCGCTGATCTGCCGGACCGAATAGATATTTCATACAGTTCTAGAGCCCGAGCATTAAGAATTTGCTCCTCGCCACTAAACAACTTACCTTTAACAAACTGGACCTGTAATGCTAGATATATGGATACTACCGAGACCACTAACACTGCAGTGAATTTCAAATCAGGGAAATTATTAAAATCAAATGATCTTAATTTGTTGGCTCGGCAAATGAGGCAGGCTAGTAAGGTACTCATTGCAAGATACATAGTTGACGCACCGGGCAAAAAGTAATATAGCTGAAGGATTAATATTATCAATACCAATCGAATCGATAAAATATTAAGCCTGCTAGCAAGAAGCAAAAATAAAAACAAGACAAATAGGCTATATGAATAGACATACCTATCGAGCGAATGGAATATGCCATTAGAATGGTCAACATAAGTATTATAGCCAACGGATAGTGCCAAAATGAAGCCGACGTATGCGAGCGAAAATCCAATGGCTAACCGCCAATGCCTTGAAATGGAAAGCTCAAAAGTGAGGTAAAAAATTAGAAGAGTTGAAATGAAAACCTTCGATATATTATTAGTCGCAATTGGGACGAGGATTGACTGATTAAGTAAGCCGCTCATGGTGACAACTTGCGATTTGAGAGATTCGAGTAGGGTTAGTGATGGTATCGTTCGAACTCCGTTTTGGAGTGACCCAACACTTATTAAATAAACTGCGTATATGATTAACGCAATGATTACAGGGATAATTTTTATGAAGCATTTTCTCTGACGAAACTTTATCAATAAACCCAGTCCCGTACTGATCATTATAAAAGCCACGCCAGTCGGCTTTGTAAAAATGACAAATAAAGCATAGGAGGCTGTTATCATATGTGCCCGAATGCTGTACCCGCTCATGAACGACCAAATAAACAAGGCACTTGTAAGCGGTATTATGTTGTCAGCCTGTAGATTGTGATTTGCAGGGGTACTTGCGTTGAAACAAATAACCGTTAATAGGACAAATAACGGTCGATTTTTGGGGAAAAGGCGTATGTAGCCAATGTATAATGTCAAAAATATCAATATAAATAGAAAATATACATCCTCAAAGCTAGTCGAATCATATGTGAGTGTTGAAAGGAAGTAAGGATATATCGACCCGTATGGGGGAAACTGGGAGAACTGTATTATCGTTTCGAACTCCAATCCATGTATTAGAAATGCTCGGAACATTCTGATCCAGTGGGAGTAGTCATCCCAATTAAACGGATACCTGTAGTCCTCAAGCCTCGTTACAGCGAATAGGAGCAAACTAGTGATCAGGTATGGCCTATCAATTTCTAGTCTTCGCGGAATGTTGTTAGAAATGAAATTTTGCTTGTAGACAGCCAAAAACATCCAAACCATGGTAATGGTAAGAATGAATCCAACGGAAAGAACCTCAAATTTCTTTGGCAACAGCAACCCAGCAATATAACTGAGTGCTATTATTGTCACTAGGGTCTCACTGCTAGACCTTTGATACGACAATTTATTCTGGGTCGGTACAATTCTGATCAATAGCAGCAGATAAATTAGGAGTCCGTTAGGATTGATATGTTGAAATATATTCATAACAAACTCACTGCTACCCGTGACCAAACAAAGATTTCTAACTCGCTTGTTAAAGGACTGGTTGCTAGTTCCTCACGGAGACTACTCAGGAACGACCCCATTTCGTGGGAATTTTCCGGCTTCAGCCAGAATGGTGAGGACGGTGTCATTGATTTTCTTCTATCTGAAATCACATACAAGACGAAGTGTCTCATAGAATTCGGATGTGGGGATGGACTTGAGAACAATTCCACATGGGTAGCTATCGTTCATAAATTTCACGGATTCGTGGTGGACGAAAAGGAGCACTTAATTAGGAGACATCGTCTGTTAATTGGTCCATACAGTCGAGCCCTTCGCTCCATCGAGAGTCGCGTCACTCCGGAAAACGTGATTTCTCTGGTTGGAGAATTGGTTCCAAAAGATATTGATCTACTATCTCTTGACATTGACAGCTACGACTTCGAGGTGATGCATGAACTTCTATGTGCTGGCTTTCGACCAGCCATTGCCGTAGTCGAGTATAACTCAGCATTCGGGGATGTCGCTGACGTTTTCATACCATTCAATGATTACGAGCGTCTTAGAAGCTCATGTAACAATGAGGTCAAGAACCTCATTTACGGAGTTTCATACCAAAGTTGGATTAAATTATTCGAAAGCTACGACTATCAACTCGTTCACGCTGATAGTTCGGGGGTAAACATGTTTTTTGTTTCAAGGAGACGGTTTACGGAGGATTTCTTGAATGATCTTCACCCAGCAACCTTTCAAAAAAACGTCCACCAACTGCAGGGCTTGGGGCTTTCGCACTTGGAGCAAAAAGAGCTTCTATCGGACATTTTAGCCAGATCAAATTACAAATTCCAAGGCGAATAGTGGATGGTTATTTGGTTCTCCAGGGTTATGACCTACGTAGAAGTCATATTGTGAACTTGTGATATGAACACCTATAAGGAATCGGATTTTTTATGTTAAAGACACACCAAGGTAGAGATACCATTTCGTCCACTTCCTACGATTTTCTTATCCCGTGGGGCTTTAACGACAAGCGTCGGGTCGGCCGGTCTGGTGATGGCGGATATTTTATTCGCCAGAGTGACATCTTAAACTGTGATGCAATCTATTCGTTCGGCGTTTGTGATGACTGGAGTTTTGAAGAAGATCTTCTGGCACTCAACAAAGTACCGCTAAGATGCTTTGATTACAGCGTATCGTTGAAAGTATTTTTTACCAATGCGTTAGTTCAAACATATCGCTTCTTGCGCGGCAAAATTCCTGCTTGGTACTTTCGTCGTGTTCTACATACACCGTTCTCTTATTACAACTTTTTTATTGCTAGCCGTGGCCAGCGTATTCACTATCAGAAGCGTCTTCACCAGTATAGGGATCTGCCTTTCGACATCACAGCAGACGAGGTCTTCCAGAATGCAGGATTTACTAATATATTTTTAAAGATAGATATTGAAGGAAGTGAATATCACATTCTTAGCCAAGTACTAAGCCACGCTAACAAGATAAGATCAATCGTCATTGAATTCCATGACATCCACACCTTTGAGGATGTATTTATAAAGCATATCCACGCATTAAATAACTATTATAAAATCGTGCACATCCATGCGAACAATAACCGTCCTGTTATGAAAAATGGATTGCCGGACGGTTTAGAGATTACTTTTACAAGAAGGCAGGTGAGTGACGACGGATCGGAATTTTTGAAAAATTGGAAAAGCCCGAATGATGAACCGCCAAATACCATTGACAAGCCTGGAATCACACTGGAATTCACAGATGTAAAAGACAGTTAGGATTGCCCAGGCCGAGGATCTGATAAATGTTGCGTTCGAACCTCTACTTGTGAAAATTTTTTGCCATGAGAATCTTCTTTTCAACAAACTTTCTCATTCTTGTACGCGCAGCATAACTGAGTGGCGTCTGGTTCGTATGTGAGACTTCGTCGATTAACTCAGTCGTTCGTATGCCGATCGATGCGCGTCTAGAAGATTCCAAGGCGACCTGAAATGCTATACGAGTGCTATTTCGAAGCCTTCGATATAGCCCTTCCAAAGAAAATTCTTGAATCCCGGGCCGATATCTTAAGAGTATCGGTCCCTTATCAAGATCCGATGTCATTCTATGAACGGTACACCCTATGTCGCCATACCGCCCCTCAAATATAGCGGCTTCTACATTTCCCATCCCACGATCGAACGGCAAAATTCCAAGATGACAGTTTAGTACCGTGTTTTGGAGCAAGAATTCACGGTCTCTTATTATTCCGCCCCCGGCGTATAGGTACAGGGACGGAGCTGGAAGGAAACTCTTTAAACCAGAAAAGTCATCCCACTGACAGATGGCCTCTTTTATATTGCCGCGGCCACTCTTATTCTGACTTGAAATTATGAGCGACGATACGACAGATCTAATAGTGTCTATAAACTGATAATAAATTTGGGTAGGCCGGCGCGCTGATAGATATGACAAATAATCTGAAACACGGAGCTGCCGCTTTACAAGTACGCTATCATTAAAATTAAGTGACTTAACAAAATCGAGAACAGAACTGGATACCTCTGTGCTAATTGAAGTCGATAATACGCCTATACCCTTGTAGTGAGCTGGATTAAAATCATCTGTAACACTCAACTCGATCAAATCTGCAGTGACAAACGGGGTGATAATGGACCCAATGGCCTTAGACTCAATTTCAACCAATGCTAATTCAGCACTCTTTAATCCTGTTAGAGAGTGAATTTCACAAAGTTCGTTGTATGCAGCTGCCGAATCAAATCCTAAGTTCCTGCGATTTCGGGTTGAAGACTCATGTAACTCCTCAATCAACTCCGAAACATTGCTCGACCTTAAGACAGCGAGCCTCTCAGCCCGGGTCAAACCGGCCCGCATGAACTTGGAGCCCAGCACTTAATGGACCAATTCCACTAATTTAATCGGATCCTTATTTACAAGCGCAGTATGATTAATATAAACATCATCAATACTGTCAGCATCCCAAGAGAATTCTAAGACGCCGAATTGAAAAAGGGTCTTTGGCAAAACGTCTTTTTTAGACTTGTATATCGATCTAAAGACTTTAAAATCTTCGGTACAGTATAATTCGGCATATTTTGATTGGGATCCGTAGTATCTTTCTACGGTTGTAGTAAAAAAGTGCATTCTACCCATACGGAGAACATACCATATCGGATTCGGAACTCGAGCCATTAAGAGTGGAGCCCCAAGCCCCTCATCCATTGTTACAAAGTAGTTGTCCATCAAGTCCGAGTCAGTGCCCCAGCGTAGAACATCACCCCACTCCGTCAATGAGAGAGTCCGGAAAACCTGCCCTCTGCCAATCAAAGTTGACTCTCCAGTGTGGGTGTTATAACGCAGTATTATAGACTCCTCCGAACTGTCACCCGTGGTTATTAAAATCTCACGCGATTCTTTTGATGAACAAACTATCTGGTGTATGTGCCTCGCCCTTGCAGTCAGTTGTATGCTAATGACGTAATGCTGAATTACTTCTCCGAATGCAATATGATGAACTGGAATCGGCTTAGAGTTGCGATTTATACCGTACTCACCAATGTAACAATCATCTCCGTTGAAACAAATGGCAGACGACATTGCGTACTTCGAATTTGACAACCTGTAAGCACGAAAGCTAGGTTCATTGCAGAGCCGAACTGCTCTTATTAATCCAAACCCTGTAATGACAACATATTGTCGACAAGGGGAGCAACGCGCAGTAACACGATTCAACCTTAAGAGCCTCGCAAAAAAATCAAATCTCGAAATTAGGCGTAATGGAAATCCTAACAAGGTAACACGTAAAAGTTGCTCACTCCAGTGGACCGTGACGACACCGTGGAGATATGAGACTTGGATATCCCTATTATTTACTAAAAGTTTCAATCCCAGCCTTTTCGAGTATCTTCATTACTGCGTTTTTAGTGTGATATTTTTCTTGTAATAATCTTGTGAATCTAGATCTCTTACAGTCAGGTGCCTCACAGTAGTAACCATTTAGCCACTTTTTTAATGCCAGTGGGCATTGATTTTTCGATAGATCATAGCCAATTCCATTAGACGTTATCTCTGCCAAGAGCTCGTTGAGTGGGTTTACCATTGCAATCATCGGTATACCAGCATCGAGATACAGTAAATACTTACCCGGTATATTATTGGTTGTATGTCTTGAATCGAGTAACAGCAAACCTGCGTCGCATGTATCGATAAAGTCCTTAAGCTCTGATTGGCTCTTTTTCTTGTGAATGAAGATTATCTTTGAGGAAATAAGATCACCGACCGCATTAGTGATCTTTGACGAGATGGAGCCCACAAAGTGAAACTCAAAATATTGCGGGCTTGGTTTCGCCCGCCGTAGCCAGTGAAAAAAATCTAAGCCCTGCGAGTCGCCCATTGTACCGGCGTAAATTATCTTTAAGGGCTTCAACTGCGATATTTGACCATTCCTCTCGTGCCAACTGTTACTATCTAAATATAACGGAGTTCTCCAATTCTGAAGAAAGAAGTACTTGTCTTTATTTCGCAAATCTTGGCCACTTGACGTCTCGACATTTAAGATACTTTGGCAGCCGACGAGATCGGAACTCAGTCTGCTCAACATTGAGAGACGATTTAGCATTGAATAGAGGCTGCGGCCAGTAACGATCCCGACGTCCTTGGCCCAGCGAGGGAAATCATCTCGAAGCACCAAGCAACGCACGGATTTGTACTTTGAACAACGCCAGAAATATCTGGTGATGGGTGTCAGAGTCACAGGGGGGGAATACGTCAAAATCACCTCTGACTGAAACCGAATCGCTTTAATAATTAAATAACAAACTACCAAATATGGCAGTATAAGTTCCTGAATAAGACGAATTACTCCAACTCTGGAAAATCTGTACTCGATCCCACAATGAATTTCAAGGGGATCTTTTGCCTCTCTAAAAAATAAGTATCGGTCTCCACGCCTAAGTCCGCAATATACGACTCTCACGCCGAATGACTTTACATAGGAAACAATATCTCCTAACAACTCAGTGCAGGAATTTAATTCCGGGGGTAAGGAGCCGCTGACTACTACAAGCGTGGTTAGCCTTTTCGCCATACGAATTCATTGATCTGATCTGTATAACTTAATATTACATTTGCAACCCTTGCGGATACATTGTTTAACCTGTAATCGGAGGGCACCACTCCCGTGCCGGCCTCCCTTAGCGAGAGGTCAATCGCCGCCATGATCCTGTCAACACGGAGGCCGACGAAAGGAAGTGCCATT
>JACCEC013204848.1_pt1 | contig 11799 bp, 5 predicted proteins | sample 7450121 | NCBI WGS metagenome assembly JACCEC01 (sample SAMN15323455, study PRJNA562643) | freshwater metagenome | isolation source: river surface water | place: USA:Blue River Watershed | collected 2017-08-18 | reverse complement strand
TTCCCGAAGAAGCGCCAGTTGCACTCACCGTTAATATCATTCCTCCCCAACCACTGCCAGTAGTTGAACCAGTTACCCCGGTAGTTCCAGCAGTCGTTCAAGTTGCAGAACCCGTCATTGCTGCACCCGAACCAGTCGCCCCTGTAGTTGCATTCATTCCCGCACCAGCACCCAGCAGCGTTAACCTCGATGACCTGGCTAACCATCTCCTCACCATCACGAGCGAGAAAACTGGTTATCCTATCGAAATGCTAGAACTCGATATGGACATGGAAGCAGACCTCGGTATTGATTCTATCAAACGGGTAGAAATTCTAGGAGGATTGCAAGAGTTATATCCTAACTTACCCAAACCCAACCTCGAAGAACTGGCAGAAAAACGTACCATTGGCCAAGTTGTCGAATATCTGCAAAAGCAGGTGCTACCCCACGGTGACAGTTTACAGGTAATAGAGGAAGTAGTTCCAGAACCGGTAATTATTCCTCAAGTTCCAACACCAGTCATGGAGGCAGTCATTCCCGAAACTGTTCCTAGTCCCCAAGTCACAGAAACCAGTAATTATCCTGATATAGCCCAAACCCTATTAAACATCACCAGTGAAAAAACAGGTTATCCAGTCGAGATGCTGGAACTGGACATGGACATGGAAGCCGACCTGGGTATTGATTCCATCAAACGGGTAGAAATACTGGGGGCAATGCAAGAAGCATATCCCGACTTACCCAAACCAAACATAGAAGAATTAGGCGACCTACGGACAATTGGGCAAATCGTTAACTACCTCCAATCACTGGTGGCAGGTGAAAAAAAAAAGCCGCACTCTGATGTTAACGAGGTAACAACCATTGGGGCGGATACTCCCCACCCGGAGGTGATTGATTTAACCCCACCTCCGATGGTAGATCCCGATTTACCCCGCCGTCCCGCCCAACTGCAAATCTTACCCAGACCGGATTTTTGGGAAGCGAAACTACCAGCAGGACACATTGGTTTAATTACGGATGATGGTTCACTTACTACCACCAAACTAGCCCACGCACTAATAGAACAAGGCTGGAAAGTAGTAGTTTTGAGTTTCCCCCAATCATTAGTTCCTGAGCAATTGCCCTTACCCGTTGGTGTTACCCGCGTCACCTTGGCCAACATGACTGAACAACATCTGCAACTATTATTGCAAAGTATCATCGCTCAACATGGACCAATTGGGTCTTTTATTCACCTCCATCCTCAATTCACAGCTGAGAAACCTGGACATATTTCCTATCCAGAAGCCGAAAAGGCGATCGTTAAACAAGTGTTTTTAATGGCAAAACATCTGAAAGCAACTTTAAATAACGCCGCATCTTTAGAAGGAAGAACAAGCTTCTGCACAGTTGCCCATCTTGACGGTGAATTTGGATTAGGACATCAAAGTAATTTTACCGTCATTGGCGCCGGTTTATTTGGTTTAACAAAGAGTTTGCGTTGGGAATGGCCAAAGGTATTTTTCAGAGCAATTGACCTCAATCCCACGTTAGATCCCCATCAATCAGCCCAATATATTATCGCTGAATTACAGGATTCTAATTGCTATATCGGCGAGGTTGGTTACAGTTCTCAAGGACGAGTAACCCTGATAGCGAAAGTCTGAACTATGATTTATTTGATTTGTTTGATTTTTGTGATTGAGTTACTTGATTGCAGTGCTTAATTGATTAGCAAGTGTCTAAACTATGATTTGTTTGATTAATTTGATTCGTTTGATTGAGTTACTTGATTGTTTGTTTATTTGTTTTCTCATCAATCAATTAATCATCCCCATCAAACAAATCCTACGAATCATAGTTCAGACATCATTCCCATCAAACAAATCCTAAAAATCATAGTTCAGACATCATCCCCATCAAACAAATCCTAAAAATCATCATTATGACTGCAACAGTTCAAGTTAATCCATCATCGGTCTTTGTTGTCAGTGGTGGAGCAAAGGGAATCACTGCTCAATGCACTATTAAATTAGCCCAACATCAACCTTGTAAATTTATTCTCCTTGGTCGTTCAGAAATTACCCCAGAACCAGAATTTGCGCGGGGTTGTTTAGAAGATGCTGCTTTGAAAAAACGCATTATGGAAAACTTGATTTCTCAAGGTGAGAAACCAACACCCATGATGGTACAAAAGATATTTAATGAAATTAATTCCGGTCGAGAAATTAAAAAAACCTTAGCAGCAATTGAAGCTACAGGAAGTAGGGCAGAATATATTAGTGTTGATGTTACAGATCCTGTCACCTTGAGAACCAAACTTGAAGAAACTTCTCAAAAATTTGGTCAAATCACTGGCATAATTCACGGTGCTGGTAATTTAGCAGATAAATTAATTGAAAAGAAAACAGTCGAGGATTTTGAAAAAGTTTATGCTGCTAAAGTAGAGGGTTTAGAAAATCTCCTCAGTTGTGTTAATCCCCAACAATTACAACATTTAGTATTGTTTTCTTCTGTGACCGGTTTTTATGGAAATATTGGGCAAAGTGATTATGCCATAGCCAACGAAATTCTCACTAAATCAGCCCACTTAATGAAACAATATCATCCTCAATGTCATGTGGTAGCAATTAATTGGGGAGGCTGGGATAGTGGCATGGTGACACCGCAATTAAAAAAGGCATTTACGGAAAGAGGAATTAGCATTATTCCTGTAGAAATTGGTACACAAATGTTAGTTAATGAACTACATCCAGCCTATACCCATGATGCACAAGTTGTCATTGGTAGTCCTATGTTTCTACCACCCACGCCCTTAGATTCCCAATTGCGAACCCATCGCATTCGTCGGAAAATGACATTAGCTGATAACCCATTTTTACATGATCATGTAATTGCAGGTACACCAGTTTTACCAGCTACTTGTGCTATGGGTTGGATGATTACCGCTTGTGAAGAAGTTTATCCTGGTTATCACTATTTTAGTTGTAAAGAATTCAAAATTTTAAAAGGTATTACCTTTAATGCCAATGTAGCCGACCAATTTCAATTAGAATTGCAAGAACTAGACAAAAAAGATGGTGAATTTGTCGAATTTCAGACCACGATTACCAGTCAAAATCCTCTAGGTAAACCCTTATTCCACTTCCGGGCGGTGGTAAAAGTAGTCGCCAAAACTCCAGAACAGCCAATTTATCAAGGACTAGATTTAACAGAAGATAACATTATTACCACTAGAGGAACAGAGTTTTATCAAACCAGTGAAACTGCTTTATTTCATGGACCCAGCTTCCAAAAAATCAACAGAGTTATTAACATCTCCAGCCAAAAAATCACCACGGAATGTTATTGGGAATCAATTTCTTTGCAAAAACAAGGGCAATTTCCCATTAGATGGTATAACCCCTATTCCACAGACTTAAGTACACAACCTTTATGGTTATGGTTAAATCATTTCCATCAAGAAATATGCCTACCAGGACAATTAACACATTCCCAACAATTTGCACCCATACCTTGTGACGCATTCTTTTACGTCTCCTGTGAAATCAAAGCCAAAACAAATAGTAGTGCCACCTGTAACTTTATTATTCACGGCAAAGAAGGACAAATATACTCACAAATCTTAGATGCAAAAGCAGTAATTTGTCCACAGGAATTACTCAAACGTAAATAATTATTAAGCTCCTGGCTACCGCTATCGGTTTCAAAAAAAATCTCAAACACAAATCCCAAAAATAACCGAACCAGCTTGATCAATAAATCCGTAAACATTGGGGAATCGCGTAAATCCTAAATCAAACAGGGAAAAGATATGATTTTTCCCTCATCCCCCAATGAGGATTTCTACAGTGAAAAAAATAGCAATAATAGGCTTATCCTGCCTATTTCCTGATGCCAATAATCCCGAACAATTTTGGCAGAATCTCACCACAGAAAAAGACTCAACTACAGATATTACCATTGCTGAATTAGGCATAGATCCTGACATATTCTATGACCAAAACAAAAGCACGCCGGACAAATTCTATTTCAAAAAAGGCGGGTTTATCCGCGATTTTGAATTTGACCCTAGTGAGTACAACTTACCAACATCATTTCTCCAAAGTCTAGATAATACTTTCAAATGGTCTCTATATGCCGCTAAACAGGCAATTATTAACAGTGGTTACTTGGGAAATCAATCTGCACTCTCAAAATGTGGCGTAATTTTAGGAACTTTAGCCTTACCAACCAAAGCTTCTAATCAGTTGTTTGCCCCTGTTTATCAGCAAACTATTGAGCCGGCAATTGGCGAACTTTTACAAAATTCAGATTTTCACTTAGCAAGGATAAATAATAGCATCAAAACATCGCCATATAATGCCATGATTTGTGGTTTACCGGCTGCTATTATTGCCAAGGCATTTTCTTTATCTCCTAGTCATTTCTGTATAGATGCGGCCTGTGCTTCATCATTTTATGCCATCAAACTTGCATCCTATTATCTCAATGCTGGCAAAGCTGATTTAATGTTAGCTGGTGCAGTTAGTTGTTCCGATCCGCTATTTGTGAGAATGTTATTTTCTGGAGTACAAGGATATCCAGATAATGGCATTAGTCGGCCTTTGGATAAAGCATCAAAAGGGTTAATTACCTCCGAAGGTATAGGAATGGTAATGCTCAAACGTTATGATGATGCTGTTAGAGATGGCGATCGCATTTTAGCTACTATTTACGGTAATGGTCTTTCTAATGATGGCAAAGGAAAGCATCTTCTCAGTCCTAATATCCAAGGTCAAACCTTAGCATATCAAAGGGCTTATACTGAAGCCAAACTTCACCCCCAAACTATTGATTATTTAGAGTGTCATGCTACAGGCACTCTATTAGGAGATACCACTGAATGTAACTCGGTTCAAGACTTTTTTGGTCAATATCAAGCTACACCTTTGGTCGGTTCTGCCAAAACAAATGTTGGTCATTTATTAGTTGCTGCGGGTATGGTTGGCATCACTAAGACAATTTTAAGTATGTCCTATGATGTCATTCCTCCTAGTATTAATATTACCCAACCCATAGGTTCTGAAAATCAAGTTATTGCGCCACAAAAGATTGTCAGAACCATGACTACATGGCCAAACAAAGCAACTAAATATACAGCTTTAAGTGCCTTTGGTTTTGGTGGAACTAACTCTCATATCATTTTGGAAAAGGGGAAATAAGGAAATGAGTTTTCAACAAGAAATGACCGCAAAAATTGCTATTGTTGGCATGGATGCCTTTTTTGGGGAATGCACTAATTTAGATGCTTTAGAAAGCACTATTTATGATGGTAAACAGCATTTTATCCCCCTCCCGGAGCAAAGATGGTATGGCATTAATAGTCAAGAAAAATTACTCCAAGAGTACGGTTTAACAGCCGGACAAGCACCTCACGGCGCGTACATTCAAGATTTTGAAATTGATACTTTAGCCTATAAAATTCCTCCCAACGAAGTCGAAAAACTTAACCCTCAACAACTCTTATTATTAAAAGTTGCTGATCGCGCCCTTAAAGATGCGAAAATATCACCTAATAGTAATGTGGCGGTAATTATCGCTGCCGATACAGAATTATCTGTTCACAAACTCCAGCAAAGATGGAATTCCTCTTGGCAAGTTAAAGATGGTTTAACTTGTGCAGAAATAGCTTTATCTCCAGAAAAAATTTCCCAACTAGAGACCATAGTTAAAGATAGTATTCATCATCCAGTAGAACTTGGTGAACATATCAGTTATGTTGCCAATATTATGGCGAATCGCATTTCTTCTTTGTGGAATTTTTCTGGACCATCTTTTATCATTAGTGCCGTTGAAACTTCCACTTTTAAAGCCTTAGAATTAGCGCAAATGCTACTGGATAATAATGAAGTAGATGCCGTTATTGTTGGTGCTGTTGACTTAGCAGGAGGCATCGAAAATGTCTTATTACGCAGTCAATGGGGCAAAATCAATACAGGTGTGAATACTTTAAGTTTTGATGAAAAAGCCGACGGTTGGAATGTGGGAGAAGGTGCGGGTGCGGTAGTTCTCAAACGCCATGATGTCGCCTTGCAAAATCAAGATCGCATCTATGCAGTCATTGATGCTGTTAGTATCGGTCAATCTGCCTCTATGGCTGTAGATGCAACAACTATCACTCAAGTCTGCAACCAAGCATTTCAACAAGCGGCTATCCAACCCAGAGCAGTCAACTATTTGGAAGTCCACGCCAGTGGTATTCCCCAGGAAGACGCAGCAGAAATAAATGGCATTCTCCAAGCTTATCCCCCAGTTGGAGACGGTTTACACTGTGCCATTGGTAGCATCAAAGCCAACATCGGTCATACCTTTGTGGCTTCAGGAATAGCCAGTTTAATTAAAACCGCACTGAGTTTGTATTACAAATATATACCTGCAACCCCTAACTGGTCGGGGGTAAAAACACCGCAACTATGGGAAGGTAGTCCTTTTTATGTTGCTAGTGAATCTCGACCTTGGTTTTTACAAAAAGAAGTCAAAGTCAGAATTTCTGCCATTAATAGTATTGGTTGTGATGGTTCTTTTGCTCATGTGATTTTATCAGAAGAACCCACTCAATTAGAACGTCCAAGTTGTTATTTACAGTCTAAATCTTTTTATCTTTTCCCCCTAGTGGCTAATGATCAATCTACCTTAGTAGCAGCATTAGATCACCTAGAAGCAACAATTAATAACACAGATAATCTGCAAAATGCATCTAGTCAAAACTTTCTCAACTTCCAACAAAATTCTGACTCTCAGTACACATTATCCATCACTGGACGTAACCAAACAGAATTAATTAAAGAAATTAATTCTGCTAAAAAAGGCATTACCACCGCCTTCATAACTGGGAAAGATTGGCAAACTCCTATGGGTAGTTATTTTACCCCCAAACCATTAGGTAAAACTGGCGAAATTGCCTTTATTTATCCTGCTGCTGTTAACTCCTATGTTGGTATTGGTCGTACCTTATTCCGTCTCTTTCCTAAAGCCTTTGATGATGTCATTCTCAAGAGTGTTTATAAACGGGCGGCCGATGTCGAAAAATTAGTATTTCCTCGCAGTTTAAGGAAATTATCTACAAGAGAATTAGAAACCTTAGAAAAGAAATTGTTAGATGATTCTCTAGCGATGCTGGAAGCAGAAATGCTATTTACCAGATTTATGACCACCATTCTCAGCGAAGACTTTGACGTTAAACCCAAATATATCTTTGGCTACAGTTTGGGGGAAACAAGTATGATGGTTGCCCAAGGAGTTTGGAGTAATTTTTATCAAGGTAGTAATACCTTTAATTCTTCGGCTTTGTTTGGTGATAGATTATCTGGCCCTAAAAATGCAGTCCGAGAATATTGGGGACTAGGAAATAATCCACAAAAAACATCTGATCCTTTATGGGGTAACTATGTTCTCATGGCTAGTCCTGAGAAAATTAGAGAATGTTTGCAAGGAGAAAATCGCGTTTATTTAACCCAAATTAATACACCCGAAGAAGTATTAATTGCTGGTGAACCAGCAGCTTGTCAACGAGTAATTAAAAAATTGGGTTGTAACGCTTTTCCTGCACCTTTTGATCATGTCATTCATTGTCCAGCTATGGCATCAGAATACGGGGAAATATTTAAACTCAATAACTTACCTGCACAACAAATTCCAGGAGTGAGATTTTATTCTGCGGCACAGTATCAACCTATTTCTTTAGAAAGTGAATCCATTGCCCATCACATTGCCACAGGTTTATGTCAGGAATTAGACTTTCCGCGCTTAGTTAATCGTGTTTATGCAGATGGAGCAAAAATATTTATTGAAGCCGGTGCGGGAGGTATTTGTTCTCGCTGGATTACTAAAAATCTTAGCAATCAAGAACATATTACCGTATCTCTCAACAGACGCGGCATGGATGACCATAATTCCCTAGTCAAAGCATTAGCCAAACTGCTGAGTCATCAAGTCAAATTAAACTTATCACCACTCTATAACCTAACGGTACAAAATCACCACAAGAATAAATTAACCCTCAGAACAATTACTTTGGGTGGTAAATCTATGACAGCAACGATTTTAAACCCAGAAAATCAGAAAATTTTTGCTAATCACCAACAGCCAAAAATTTCTGTTCATTCAGAGTATAAAATCATTAATTCTTTAGACACAGCAGAAAAAATAGCCCCCACAGATATTTACCCTAAACCCCAGCCCAAAATAGAGAAAAATACCATGAAAACTATCATGGATAACGGTTTAGAATTGTCAAAGAAACTAAAATTCTTTGCATCATCTCCACAATTAAAGCCAAACATAAATCAAACATCTGGTGGCAAACTTACCATGAGTGATACAAAAATTCCTCAGTATCAACAACTGAGTCACAACAGTGCTAAATTAACCAAAACACACATAAATTTTTTAACAGCTAGACAAGATTTTAGTCAGCAAATGAGCGAAATTATTCAATTGCAATTAGCTTGCGCGGAGAATTTACTCAATGAAGAGAAATAATTTATTTAGTTTTTTTAACTAACCACAGAGGCACTGAGGACACAGAGTACGGCTGTTTACTCCTACTGAACTCCTCAACTCCTTACTTTCATTTCCCATCCTTTGCTTATTAATTGAGGAATACCTACCGTGACAACTATCGAGACGGTACTAAATAAACATGATAATGGACTTGGTTTTTTTAACTGGAATCATCATCAAAACCAGGTATGGAAAGGCTCATTAGATTGTGTTAGCTTTGAAAAAAGCACGATCAAACATAAGTTGTTAACTTTAGATCAACCTTGTCATATCATTAAAATGGCAGGAAAAATTGGTGTAACTAATGATGGTTATTTAGCACCTAGTGATAATGGTTCATCTGGACAAACTGAACTTTTAATCTCACTTCCTCCCCTCCGATTACAACAACTTGGCGACCCTAGTTTTCTCACTGCTTATGGTGTCAAATATGCCTATATGACTGGGGCAATGGCTGGGGCAATTGCTTCTGAAGCTATGGTAATTGCACTGGGGAAAGAGAAAATTTTAAGTTCTTTCGGTGCAGGTGGTTTGCTTCCAGAACGTTTAGAAACTGCTATTAATACTATTCAACAAGCGTTACCAAATGGACCTTACGCTTTCAATTTAATTCACAGTCCTAATGAACCAGCTATTGAACGCCGGGCTGTAGATTTATATCTGAAATATGGTGTTAGAATAGTAGAAGCATCGGCATTTTTAGACTTAACTCCTAATATTGTTTATTATCGAGTTTCTGGGTTAAGATTAAATGCCGCTAATCAAATTGATATCAGAAATAAGGTGATTGCTAAAATTTCCCGTCGAGAAGTAGCGACAAAATTTTTGCAGCCAGCCCCAGCCAGAATTCTGAAGGAATTACTTCAACAAGGACTAATTACAGAATTACAAGCAAATCTCGCCAGTCAAGTACCAATGGCTGATGATATTACCGTTGAAGCTGACTCCGGCGGTCATACAGACAATCGTCCTTTAGTATGTTTATTACCTTCAATTATTGCCCTCAGAGATGAAATTCAAAGGCAATATAATTATTCAGTTCCTATTAGAGTAGGAGTAGCTGGAGGGATTGGTACACCGGAATCAGCTTTGGCTGGTTTTATGATGGGTGCAGCCTATATTGTGACTGGTTCAATTAATCAAGCTTGTGTGGAATCTGGGGCTTGTGAACATACGAAAAAGTTATTAGCACAAGCAGAAATGGCAGATATGATTATGGCTCCCGCCGCAGATATGTTTGAAATGGGGGTAAAATTGCAAGTTCTCAAACGGGGGACAATGTTCCCCATGCGGGCGCAAAAATTGTATGAATTATATCGCACTTACGACTCTATTGAACATATCCCCGCAGCAGAAAAAGAGAAGTTAGAAAAACAAATTTTTCGTAAAACTATTGCGGAAGTTTGGGAAGGTACAGCTGCTTATTTATCCCAAAAAAATCCTGAGAAATTGGGCAAGGCTGTTAATAATCCAAAACTAAAGATGGCTTTAATCTTTCGGTGGTATTTGGGTTTATCTTCTCGATGGTCTAGCAGTGGTGAAAAAGGCCGCGAAGTTGATTATCAAATCTGGTGCGGACCAGCTATGGGTGGTTTTAATGACTGGGTACGCGGTTCTTATTTGTCAGAACCTCATCAACGTCATGTGGTGGATGTGGCCGAGCAAATTATGAAAGGTACAGCCTTTTCATACCGCATTCAAAGTTTAAAAATGCAGGGTTTGCAAATACCTCGTGATTACTGTCAATATCAGCCTATTCTATCTACATTGGAGAAGTAAGAATGAGTTTAAAACAGTGTTATAGTGCGGAAACTATTCAAGAGTTTCTAGTGACTAATCTAGCAGAAGTTATTGGAGTCACCTCTACAGAAATTGATGTCCATGAAAACTTAGAAAATTATGGTTTGGATTCTGCCCAAGCTATGATTATTATTAGTAAATTAGAAGAATTACTCGGTTTTAAACCTTCTCCTATTTTACTTTGGCATTATCCCAATATTGCGGCACTTTCTGGGCGCTTGTCGGAAGAATCAACTGATGATTCCCAACTAAAAGATCCAAATTCAACCACAAACTCTAATGTTAATTTTGCCCCTCCTGTTCTAGATTTAGGTGCAGAAGCTGTCCTTGACCCAACTATTCAACCTGTTGGTACTGCGACTTTTATTACTAACCCCAAAAATATCTTTTTAACTGGGGGAACAGGTTATTTAGGTGCTTTCATTATCAAGGAATTACTAGAAGTAACGGACGCAAATCTTTATTGTTTAGTGCGGGCTGATGATTTAGAAGCAGGAAAAAGCAAATTACAAAATAATTTGCAACAATATGCAATTTGGCAAGATCAATATAGTAGCCGAATTATTCCGATAATCGGTGATTTAGCCCAGCCACATTTGGGTATTGATGCAGAACAATTTCAAAATCTAGCTGCTAATATTGATACTATTTATCATAGTGCGGCCTTACTCAATTATGTTTATCCTTACTCCGCCCTCAAAACAGCTAATGTTTTAGGTACACAGGAAGTTTTACGTTTGGCTTGTCAAACTAAAGCGAAGCCATTTCATTATGTTTCTAGTGTGGCTGTTTTTGAATCCTCTGCCTATGCTGGTCAGGTAGTTAAGGAACAGGATGATTTTAATGATTGGGAAGGTATTTTTCTGGGTTATTCCCAAACTAAATGGGTATCAGAAAAATTAGTAAAAATTGCTGGCAGTCGTGGATTACCTATCACTATTTACAGACCTCCTTTAATTGCTGGAGATAGCAAAACTGGGATTTGTAATACCCATGACTTTATCAATTTAATGATTAAAGGTTGTCTACAAATGGGTTCTTTCCCTGATGTAGATTATATGTTGGATATGTCCCCTGTTGATTATGTTAGTAAATCTGTTGTTTATCTTTCTCGACAAGAAAAGTCTGTAAGTAAGGCTTTTCACCTGCAACATCCTCAACCAGCTTCTTTAAAATCTTTGGTTGACTGGGTGCGCTCTTTCGGATTTTCTATTAAGATGATTCCCTATAAGGAATGGCAAGGAGAGTTAATTAATAATGTCACTTCTCCTGACAATCCTTTATATACTTTGCGTCCTTTCTTATTAGAACGTTGGTCTGATGAACAAATCACTATTCCTGATTTGTATTTACAAGCCAGAAGACCAATTATTAGTTGTGAATCAACTTTAGAAGCACTGAAAGGCAGTTCTATTGTTTGCCCGACAATTGATTCTCAATTGTTGCTAACTTACACATCTTATTTAGTGCAAACTGGTTTCTTAAGTCTTG
>JACCEC012055352.1_pt1 | contig 11799 bp, 7 predicted proteins | sample 7450121 | NCBI WGS metagenome assembly JACCEC01 (sample SAMN15323455, study PRJNA562643) | freshwater metagenome | isolation source: river surface water | place: USA:Blue River Watershed | collected 2017-08-18 | reverse complement strand
TTGCCGAATTACGTGAACGTCGCCCCGATCGCGTACTTGAAACCAATGTTGAGTTCTGGGCCGCAGTACTTCTTGATTTCGCAGAAGTTCCTGGACATATGTTTACGCCAATGTTTACTTCGGCACGCACAGCTGGTTGGTCTGCGCATATCTTGGAACAGAAGCGCACCGGTCGATTGATTCGTCCATCTGCTCGTTACATTGGCAAGGCGCCTCGCAAGCCCGAAGATGTAAAGGGTTGGGACAACACCGTTCCTGGAGTACACAAGTAGTTAAGAGTTCATAGGTAGTTCAGCACTTCCTGTAACTTGGCGTGAAAAATTCGGCCTTTATAACAAATCAGTAACTCGTCCAGATAGCCGTTATTTTGCGGCCATTAGCCTTGACTGCCCGATTTGTACGGGTTGAAATTGCCTCCTCTGTAACCCCTCGTTACAGATACTTCCATGGAGGAAATTAATGAATAAGAAGCGTTTTGGTGTCTATAGCGCCCTAACAGCTCTTGCTCTTGGTGTCTCGACTCTCATTGCTCCAGCGCAAGCTGCGACAAAGAATCTCGTGATCTGGGCAGACTCGGGTAAAGCACCGACGGTCAGGGCTGCAATTGCACCTTGGGCAAAAGCGAATGGCGTAACTGCAACTGTTGTAGTTAAAGATTTCGGAACCGTCCGCGATGAATTGATTACTGCTGGACCAAAAGGTCTCGGACCTGATTTGGTTATTGCTCCACATGACTGGCTAGGTGGCCTTGCAGCCTCTGGCGTTGTTGATCGTGTCAGCAATGTTTCCGCAAGCAGCTATGCATCTTCAACAATGGATGCAATCACTTACAAAGGACTTAAGTGGGGCGTACCAGTTGACGTTGAAAACGTTGCACTTGTCGTCAACACAGACCTTGCAAAGGCTCCAAAGACTCTTGATGAACTTGAAACAAATTGCGCTGCAGCAAAAGCTGCAATCAAAGGTTTCAAAGTATGTCTAGAGCTTCCAAAGGGAGCGACATATCACTCTTATCCGCTATTCACCGCTCTCGGTGGATATATCTTCAAGTGGAATGGAAAGAGCTACAACCTTAAGGACATCTTGGGTGGCAAGCAGTTCCAAGCAAATGCAAGCAAACTTGATGAGTACTACAAGAGTGGCGTACTCAGCAAAGATGCAGCATGGGGCTTCGCTGAGTTCTACGGTGGACGCGCTCCATACGTAATCATGGGTCCATGGGACATTGCAGATCTAAAGAAGCAGAACAAGGTGAAGTACTCGATCGTTCCTTTCCCTTCAGGAAAGTATCCATCGGCACCATTCCTTGGCGTTAATGCTTTCTATCTATCTAAGTATGCAAAGAACAAGGTAACTGCACGCTCCTTCCTCACTGGCTACGCCAGCGGTAAGGACTTCGGTCTTGCATGGTTCAAAGAATCAGGTAAGCAGCCTGCAAACCTCGAGGCGCAAGCCGATCCAGCAGTTAAGGCAAATGCTGAACTTGCTGGCTTTGCATCATTCTCTGCTGCAGCGCAGCCAATGCCAAACGTTCCTCAGATGGGTTCTGTCTGGGGCGCTTGGGAGAACGCGCTTAACGCAGTTGCAGATGGCAAGTCCACTGCATCTTCAGCGTTCACAACAGCAGCAGCAACTATCAAGAAGACAATTGGTAGTTGATTAGTTAGTCAGTAGTAGGAAAAATTATGGGGGCGTCATTCGGCGCCCCCATACTTTCACTCTAAAGTCAGGCGATAATAGAAGCAATGAAAATCAAGAATTCACATAAGCTCCCGGGCTTATTTATCAAGATTTTCTTGCTGGGCGGATTAAACGCTTTTGCGCTCTGGTCAGTCCCAGTCCTCATTGCAGACGGTCGATTCCTGTATGCCGCATATATCGCGATCTCCACTTTAATTCTTGATTACATTTTTTTAAGCACGAAGTTTGTTGCGGCCAAGTACATCGTTCCAGGCGCCATCCTTCTCGTTGCTTTCCAGATATATCCCGCCATTTACACTGGTTACATCGCCTTCACTAATTTTTCTGTTGGCCACGAGATGAACAAGCAATCTGCGATTGATTCCATCATCTCAAATTCTCTTGAGCCTGTCGGTGATGACTCAATTCTTCCGATGCGTTTTGCAAAGACCCCCGAAGGCGCAACAGTTCTACTCATCAAAGAAAGTGATGGAAATCTTTACGCAGGCAACTCACAGAGCCTTAAGAAGATTAATTCTAATGCGTGGACTGCTGATGCAGATGGAAATATCCTGAGCGTTGAAGGATTTACCTTTTTAACTGACGAAGAAATTGCTGCCGTACTGGATCAATTTAGTGATTATTTTGTTCCAGGTTTACAAGAAAACGTTAAGTATCGCGTCGCAGATTTCACCAATGTAGAGCGAATCACTCCAACCCTGAAGTACAACAGCTCAGGCGATTATGTCGAGAATCTTCTTACTGGAGAGATCTATAAACCAAATAAAGAGGGCGCATTTGTTGGGGCCGATGGCACAGAGCTCGAGCCGGGATGGACCGCACGAATTGGATTTAAGAATTTAGAGCGCGTTATAGGTGATGAGCGTTATCGCACCCCTCTGGTGAAGGTGATGATTTGGACCTTTGTTTATCCATTCCTTGTGGTGATGCTGACCTTCTTCCTTGGGCTCTTTCTCGCCCTCACAATTAACCACCCCAAGATCAAACCGAAGAAGCTCTATCGAATTCTCCTGATTGTTCCGTACGCAATGCCTGGAGTTCTCTCCATCCTTACGTGGAAAGGCATGCTTAATGAGTCGTATGGAATTGTAAATAAATTGTTGCCCGGCGCAGTTCCATGGTTAAGCGATCCGTGGTGGGCAAAAGTAGCGGTTGTATTAGTCCAAGTTTGGGCTGGTACTCCTTATATGTTTTTGATTGCAACGGGCGCAATTCAGGCACTCTCAACTGAAATTGTCGAAGCTTCCGAAGTTGATGGCGCATCACCACGACAAGTCTTCTGGAACATCAAGTTGCCACTCGTTGTCATTGCACTCACGCCATTGTTAATTGCGTCGTACGCTTACAACTTTAGTAACTTTGGATCGATATATCTGTTGACTGGTGGCGGTCCAGTTATGTATGACTCAGGTGGCGTTGCGGGCCACACGGATATCTTGATTTCCTACACCTACAACTTGGCATTCACGGCCGGTAAAGGACGCGATTACGGCTTAGCGAGCGCGGTTTCATTTATTAACTTCCTCATTGTCGCGGTTATCTCTATTCAAGCCTTCCGTCGCTCCAAGCAGATGGAGAACATAAATTGAGTAGCCAAGTTCTAGTACGCGAAAAGAAAATGTCCTTCCAGAAGTGGGTTAGGGTTCTAGCTTGGCGCCACTTCATCGCTCTTCTTGCTATCGCTTTTGCACTCTTTCCGCTGATTTGGATGGCATCAGCATCCTTTGATGAGTTGGGAAAGATCAATACCCAGAGTTTGATTCCCCAGTATCCGGGCTTGAGTAATTATCGAGCGCTGTGGGAGAACCCAGATCAACCATATTGGCTCTGGATGCGTAACTCAGTGATGATTGCATCCATTAACGCGGTTCTCCAGCTCGCAATCGGTGCGACCGCGGCGTATGCGCTCAGTCGTTTCCGTTATCGCGGCCGCAAGACAACGCTGATGACAATTCTCATCGTTCAAATGTTCCCACAGCTTCTCGCAGTCACTGCCTTCTACGTGATTCTTGCCGATCTCCGTGAATCCATTCCATTTATGGATTTTGGAAGTCCGATTGCACTTCTCATTATTTTCGCAGGTGGAGCTCTAGGAATTAATGCCTGGATGCTCAAAGGTTTCTTTGATTCTATTCCGGCAGAAATTGATGAATCAGCAAAGATTGATGGAGCGTCACATGGACAGATTTATGTGCGCATCATTCTCCCACTTGCGCTACCAATGCTTGCGGTGGTGGCGCTGCTTTCATTTATCGGCACGATGAATGAGTTCCTCCTTACCGCTGTTATCTTGGGTGGAAATCAGGAGGCAATCACTCTCGCCGTTGGAATGCGTCAGTTCATCGAAACAGATTTCCAAGAAAATTGGGGAGCGTTTGCAGCCGGTGCTCTTATTGCGACAATACCCGTGATGGTTCTCTTTATCTGGCTCCAGAAGTTCGTAGTCTCGGGACTTACAGCTGGATCGCTCAAGGGTTAATCGAGTGGTAATAAAGGGTTATCTGTGAGCCTTCCTCATCATGATGGCAGTGAACTGTATGTCAGCAATCGCGCTCCTAAACTTGGAGAGAAGGTAACCCTCAAAGTTCGGATTCCTAAAAAGGATGAAGCCGAGAAGGTATTCATTCGAGTCATGCAAGATGGCGAACCCGTCACCTATCCACTCAAGAAGACGAAGAGCACGAAGGTTGATAATTGGTGGCAAGTCAAAGTTGAAGTTGTAAGTCCAATAACAAATTATCGTTTCTTGCTACGCAACGGTCGTAAATTCCGTTGGCTCAATGCTGCCGGTCTCTTCTCGCGCGATGTTGTCGATCATTTTGACTTTAAAATCATCGCCCGCAGCGATGCCCCCGAATGGCTTCGCACAGCAGTCTTCTATCAAATCTTCCCGGATCGCTTCGCTGCATCAGGGGTTGCGCGCACCCTCCCTGAGTGGGCAATTCCACGGAAATGGAGCGATATTCCAGCGCTTAATCAGAAGGAAGTTTCGCAAGAATTTTATGGTGGCGATTTCCGAGGTGTGGAAGAGAAGCTCGATCACCTATCTTCGCTAGGCATTAACGCTATTTACTTCACCCCTATTTTCGCTAGTAAAAGTAATCATCGATACGACGCCTCATCTTTTGACGAGGCTGATCCACTTCTTGGCGGAGATCGCGACCTCATCTCGCTGCGCAAAGCGGCAACAAAACGGAGTATTCGACTAATGAGCGATCTCACGACGAATCATTGTGGTTTGGGGCATCCATGGATTCAGAAAGCGCTCAAGAATAAAAATAGTGACACTCGTGAGTTCTTTTACTGGACCAAAAAGAGTAAATGGGGCTATGTGGGATGGTGGAATGTAGAGAGCCTTCCCAAACTTAATTTCAATTCCCAGCGCTTACGTAACTTGATGTGGGGAAGTAAAGACTCCATTGTGCAACGGTGGTTGAAAGAGCCTTTTGGAATGTCAGGTTGGCGTATCGATGTAGGAAATATGACAGGGCGTTACTACGGAGACAACTTCAACAAGGAGATCGCCCAGAGCATTCGAAGCGCAATGGATGAGGCAAATCCTGATGCCTGGTTAGTTGCCGAGAATGCGGATTTCTTCGCTGATGACTTAGATGGTTTTGGTTGGCATGGAACGATGAATTACAACGGTTTCACTAAGCCACTCTGGTATTGGATGAATGAAGCTGATGAGAAGTTACGTGATTCATTCGGCATGCCATCTCCCTTACCTCAGATTGATGGCCAGGGCATGGTGGAGATGATGCAGCAGTTTGCTGCTGGAGTTCCATGGCGGTCACTTATTGCCAGCATGGTTCTCCTTGGTTCTCATGACCGTGCACGTTTTCACACCGTGGTGGGAAGAGATGTTCACAAAAATATCGCCGGTGCGACCCTGCTGATGGCCTATCCAGGAGTTCCATCGATTTTTGCTGGAGATGAAATTGGCCTCGAAGGCTATTGGGGTGAAAATGGGCGTCGCACAATCAATTGGGAGCGCCCTGATACGTGGAATAGCGATCTGCTCTATGACTATATTGATTTGATTAAGCTTCGCAAGACTAGCCATGCTCTGGCTCATGGCGGCATTCGATGGATTGATATCAGTCCAGATTGTGTGGCTTTCTTACGGGAATCATCGAAAGAATCGCTACTTGTTTTTGTCTCAAGAAAAGGTGTGAAAAAAGAGATTGATCTCAAACCTTATGGATATTCAATAAAGAAGAGCCTTTTTGGCCCACAGGCATCTGGAAATTCCTTGAAGATAAATTCTCGTGAAGCTGTGGGTGGAATGTGGCAATTAGGTTAAAAACCACACTCACACTAACTCTTGCGGGCGTTATCAGCGCTGCGTTATTGCCGACTACTCCGGTAAGTAGCGCAGATAGTTTGCCTTTATTTAAACCTATGGCACGAGGTGCGCTAGCCAATGACTCCATCTACTTTGTCATGACTGATCGCTTTGAAAATGGCGATTACTCAAATGACAATGCTGGAGTTCCTGGAGGAGTCGAAGTCAATGGACTTGATAAGAAAGACATAAGTTATTTTCACGGTGGTGATTTTGTGGGGCTTACCTCTCGATTACCGTATATAAAAGAGATGGGATTTACATCGATTTGGATCACACCGCCAGTTGTGCAGAACTGGTTACAGATTGGATCTGGGGCTTATCACGGCTATTGGGGAACCGATTTCACTACTGTCGATCCTCACTATGGCACGGAAGCAGAATTTAAAGCGATGGTGACTAAGGCTCATCAACTTGGTCTCAAAGTTATCGTTGATATCGTCGCCAATCACACCGGAGATATCATTCAGAATTCTTATGGTCTCTATAACTACGTCTCCCTTGATATGGCGCCTTATAAGGATGCCAATGGAAAGACATTTGACCTAGCTAAATTTGTCGGAAAGAAAACTTTTCCAAAGTTAGATGCGAAGAAGTCCTTCCCTAGGCCTCCAGTCGTCTCAAAAGCCAATAAAAACGTCAAGAAACCTGCCTTTCTCAACGATCTCACCAACTATCACAATCGTGGGGATTCAACCTTCTCAGGCGAATCAAGCATTTATGGCGATTTCTTCGGGCTTGATGATTTATTCACTGAGAAGCCAGAAGTTGTAAATGGAATGATCAAGCTTTGGTCTAGCTGGATCACCAAATTTGATATTGATGGATACCGAATAGATACCGCCAAACATGTAAACCCAGAATTTTGGAACGCCTTCATCCCGAAAGTAATGGCGACTGCAAAGAGCGTCGGCAAGAAAGATTTTGCGATATTTGGAGAAGTTTATGATGCAAATCCGTATCTGCTTTCGACTTTCGTGCATGAACAATCATTCCCAAGCGTTCTTGATTTTGGCTTTCAACGACATGGATTAGCTTTTGCCCGCACTGACGGCCAGATTCCACGATTAATTGACTTATTTAATCAAGATGATTTGTATACAACTGCGACTCAATCAGCATATGGAATACCAACATTCTTGGGAAACCACGATATGGGACGCGTAGGATATTTCATTCACTCAGCTACCTATGGAGATGATGATTTAACGTTACGTCGTTCGAGATTAGCAAACGAAGTTCTCTTCTTTTCGCGTGGTGCTCCGGTCTTGTACTACGGCGATGAGAAAGGAATGGTAGGTACCGGGGGAGATAAAGGGGCGCGCCAAGATATGTTCCCTACCGAAGTTCTGGAGTGGCAAGAAGAGTATCGAATTGGCTCCAAGCCAATTGGCACAAGAAGCGCCTTCGATCTTCCCAACCCTTTGCAGGACCAGATCACCCAGATAAATACATTGATTGCCCAGAATCCTGCGCTGAGAAAGGGAACACAGCAACTACGAAGCACGTCACGGAGTGCAATTGCATTATCGAGATACCTCGATGGTCAAGAATATGTTGTCGTCTTTAACTCAGGTGAAGAGGTCGAGAAGCTCGAAGTGCCGGTATCAACTGAGTCGCCTTGGGAGCAGATATATGGGCCAAAATCATCCATTTCTAGCGCTGGCAAGACTATATCCATCACCATTCCAGCGATCTCGACTGTGGTTTTGAAAGCGACTAATCCTTTTGCAGCAAAAATTAAGCTCTCTGTAAATCTGGCAAAAGTTGATTATGACTACGCAACCCCCAATTGGCTATCGCTGCGCGCTACAGTCCCAGGAGATGAATTTGTTGAGGTTAATTTCCAAGTTCGCATCAAGGGTTCATCTAAGTGGAGCAATGTCGGTACAGCAGATCGTCGAACATTTAAAACTGATGAAGTTACAGGCGGGCTATATCGAGTATTTCTGCCGCCCCGAAAATTTAAATCGGGAACTTCTATCGAAGTGATTGCTATCGCTAGAAATCAAGCGGGGGAGATTGTCTATTCAAAGATGAGAGAATTTAAGATTACTTATTGAGCCAAAAGCGAAGTGGTTCATTGACGTAGCTGGCCCAAGATCGTTCATTGTGAGAAGTGCGATGATAGACCTTCGTTTTGAAACGATGCTCATCCCAACCAAGGTTCCACATAAGCTTGTCAGCTCGATTTTGAAATGGTTCATAAGATTGATCGAGTCCCTTAGTGCCGCGACTCATCCAGATTCTTAATTGATTGTTATTTGGAATTCTATTAATTATCCAATCTACAAGCGCATCTCCACCGAGAGGCCAATGTGGCGAAAGCGCTAATGCAGTATGAAAATGATTGTTAAATCGAATTGCAGCATTGAGAGTCGCTAATCCACCCATTGATGATCCAATCATCGCACTTGTTGCAGGAGAGACGGAACTCTTTGTCGCTTCAACTAAGGATGGTGAAATAACTTTAAAGATCTTTTCGAGATATGTGTTGCCACGGAGGTGCTCGATAGCAAGTTGAGTCGGAATTGCTGGCTTTACTCCCTCTCGGAATGCATCTTCAGGGGTGAGGTCTTTGCCACGACCGTGTGGATCCGAAGGGGTAGAGCTATGGAAAACACCAACAATTAACGGGGCCTTCTTACCCTCTTCTTGTGCTACCCGGATTGCGTTCTGAGCTAATTTCCAGGTGTAGAGAAAGGTCGCAGTCTTGCGATCAAAGATGTTTTGACCATCGTGGGCTAATAGCAAATGATCACTCCCACCGACAGGGCACCAGTAATCAACAATGGTCTGCTCAAAACTTACTCGATTGACATATCCCGGAATACCACGAACCTGGTAGCGGCGGAGGATTTTCATAACATGATTCTATTCCAGGTCACTTTGAATAAAGCACCATGGTAGAGAGCGCTTTGATATCAAGCGAATCGGAGTTCTTAAGGCTCCGAATTATGGAGGTACCAGCTTTACTGCCTTCGACTACGACCTTCCAATCTGCTTTTGCTGGAAGACTTATTTTTACATTCGCAGTCTTGGCATTATGCAGGACAACGATAGTGCCCCAAGAATCGTTGAGGGCATTTCCGTTAATTGAGTAAGCAATTACCTCACTTGGTGCTTTGAGAAACTTGAAGTGAGATTTCAAGTCAGCAGTAGTGGAAATCCGAAATGCTGGATGTTCAGCTCTTAATTTTAGAAGGCCTTTGACGTAGTTTCGAGTAGTTGCATTCTTAGTAGTTAGATTCCATTTCAGTGAATTAATTTCATCACCAGATTGATAAGAATTGGAGTCTCCACCCTTTGATCGCTGGAATTCTTGTCCGGCATGAATGAATGGAATTCCTTGCGCCAATATCGGAATCGAGCTCGCAAGGCGATGATAAGCGGCGATTGTCGAGCTGTTCTTGGTAGAAAGACTGAGGCGTAACTTATCCTCTAAGGTGTTGTTGTCATGTGCTTCTACATAGTTCACCGATTGTCCAGGAGATAGAGTTGTGAAAGCGGGAAGGATTGTGGATGAAAAATCTGTATTTCCGACAATTCCAGCTTGCACATTGTTCTTCTTGCCGTAAATACCTGTGGCAAAACCCTTATCTGATGCGGTAAAGACCGATCCCTTGATTCCATCTCGGATTTGATCGTTAAAGACTGCGATTCCATCCAATTTCTCAATGTTACGTTGATTCGATCGAATCTCGCTGGGATGCGTTCCCATATTCCAACCCTCACCAATAATGATGATGGTGGGGTCGATGGCCGAGAGCTCCTTGCGAACCTGCTGCATCGTTTCAATGTCATGCAGCCCCATCAAATCGAAACGGAACCCACTGATGTTGTATTCAGTAGCCCAATATTTGACAGAGTCGATGATGAATTTACGGACCATAGCTCGCTCGGAAGCAGAATCATTTCCACAGCCAGAAGCGCTCGTTAAACGCCCATCAGAGTCAGTCCTAAACCAATAACCTGGAACTATCTTGCTCTGGCTAAATGTTGCCGCATCAAAGACATGGTTATAAACCACATCCATAATTACGCGGATACCTTGTGTGTGCAGCGATTGAATCGCAGATTTTAGTTCAGTGATACGCGTTTTGGGATTGCTTGGATCACTTGAATAAGAACCTTCAGGAATGTTGTAGTTGAGTGGGTCATATCCCCAATTGAAAGTCGGCTTGAGTTCGTCAACAGATGCGAAGTCATAGATGGGAAGTAACTGTAGATGCGTAATTCCGAGGTCTTTGATGGCCGCGATTCCAACCGGTTGACCTTGTGAACCTTTGAGATTGGAGTACGTGAGTCCCGCAAACTTGCCTCGGGCAGACTTTGGAAATGGGGCAGACTTATCCATAGACAAATCCCGGATATGAAGTTCGTAAATAACTGCATCTGTGGGTTTACCTGAAAATTTAGGTTTATCGGAACTCCAACCTTTGGGATTTGTGCTCTCGAGATTTATGACAACGCTTCGTTTTCCATTAGCTATCGCTGCGCGTGCGTATGGATCTACCGCTTCGTTTTCTGCCCCGTAAACCTCGACGTTGTAGGTATAAATCAGTCCATCGTGGTTACCGTCCAGGGTATAGACCCACGTTCCCTGAAGGTCGGACTTCATAAGGTATTTGCTCTTCACTCCTGAAGTGGGCGATGAGAAAGTCAGCAACTCCACTTTTGTGGCAGTCGGTGCCCAGAGTCGAAACGATGTGGAATCTTTCCTATAGGTATTTCCTAAATCATCACCTTTATATGTGAACTTTTTTTCGAACTCTTCCGACGTGATGAGATTGCCAAGTCCAATATCGACTGAGCCATAGGTCGAATGAGAAATTTTGTAGCGCTCAGTTATCGAAATTGCGCCGTTAAGAGTAAGAATCAACTCAGTATCTTCTGGAAGGTTGGGATTTTCTGTCCGTGCGCTGATCACATTAAGCCCCCCACTTATGGTGAACCCGTTAGACGAACCAGCGAGCGGCTTAAATCTCTTATTCAACTCAATTTTGACTTCATTACTAGTTTCGAATGCAGCTGAAGAAATCTTCATCTCAATCGTTGGTTTCTTGGTATAGATAGTCTTGTCATTTTGCACCAGCCACACTTCTGCATTTCCGTTGGCATCAAATTCCGTGATAAATCGATCATCATTAATATCCTTGGCTACCCAATCATTGAGTCGTACGATGATTCCGATATCTTTGAAGTTCTTCATTCCATCAATATCTATTGTTACAACTTTGCCAAAATCATCATTTCCGGTGAATGGAACTCCAGTCTGTGAGACTGGGGTGTCGAGTGAATTATTATCAGAGTTCTTCCAGATCCACAGATTCCACCCGTTGTAATCACCAGCTGGGCGTTGGTAATGAACAGTGAGCTTGATTGAGTCCGGCGCCGCTAGAGCGGGAACACCGCTAAGAAGAAGCGCAAATGTGGCCAAGAAAGCGGAGAAAATCTTCTTCATGGGCAATGACCTCAAAAGTTCTCGTCGTGAAGGCCGAATCTACTAGGTAAATATCGCCTTTTCTTGCATTGGTATCTGCTTACTAGTTGAATCATGCCGTGAGTAAGAGAGCGATTTTCTGGTTTAGAAGAGATCTCAGGTTGGCAGATAACCCAGCGCTGCTCGCGGCGTTCGATGAAGCTGACGAAGTTATTCCGCTTTTCATTATGGACGATGAAATTGCAAAACGTGCAGGTGAACATCGAAACGCATATCTGGCTGCTTCATTAAAGGCTCTCAATGAATC
>JACCEC012110423.1_pt1 | contig 11800 bp, 13 predicted proteins | sample 7450121 | NCBI WGS metagenome assembly JACCEC01 (sample SAMN15323455, study PRJNA562643) | freshwater metagenome | isolation source: river surface water | place: USA:Blue River Watershed | collected 2017-08-18 | reverse complement strand
GGTTATTAGCCTATTGGCCAAGGACACCGGCCTACCAATCACCGAAGCCAGGGATCACTTCGAAGCCCAGGGTGCACGAGACTCGCTGGTCGAGGCATCTGGCGCTTTGAAGGTTATTGCCGTTAGCCTCACCAAGATCAACAACGACCTGCGCTGGATGGGTTCTGGCCCTAACACCGGACTTGCCGAGCTAAACATCCCAGACCTGCAGCCTGGCAGCTCCATCATGCCTGGCAAGGTAAACCCGGTTATTCCAGAGGCTGTCCTAATGGTTTGCGCGCGCGTCATCGGAAACGATGCCACCGTCACCTGGGCTGGAGCATCTGGAAACTTCGAGCTCAACGTTGCAATTCCTGTGATGGGCAATGCCCTACTGGAGTCAATCCGACTCTTGGCCAACTCGATGCGCGTGCTAGCCGACAAGACTGTTGCCGGTCTAGAGGTAAACGTCGAGCGCTCCAAGGCCCTTGCCGAGTCGAGCCCATCGATTGTTACCCCATTGAACAAGTTCATCGGCTATGAGGCTGCTGCCAAGATCGCAAAGCACTCGGTCGCGAAGGGCCTCACGGTTCGAGAGGCAACAATTGAACTTGGTTACGTGGATGGTGAGAAGTTGACCATGGAGCAATTGGACAAGGCGCTAGACGTCATGCCAATGACTCGCCCACCGCAGTAAATATCTGCCAGCTCGGGATGATTGCCACTAGGTAAAAACCCAGCAGCAGAAACGGCCCCAGAGCGATGTGTTCTCTGGGGTCTTTTCTTTGGATCCAGATTTTCAACGCGAAGAGATTTGCCGCTATAAGTCCGAAAAGAAGAGACACTGGGATTAGCCATGGGTCATGCCAGGCTAGCCAGCCATTTAGCGCAACCAGCAATTTCACATCCCCCATACCAAGCTCGGCATACTTGGCCAATAGCCAACCGATGCCGAAGGTAATTCCCATCGCGAAGCTGGCCTGAGTAAGCCGCGGGTATTGACCTGTTGCCAGTCCTAAACCAAGCAGGGTTCCTGCGTTGACGAAGATCAGGGGAACCGTGAATTTGTTGGGAAGCCGGTGTTCCCGAAAGTCATATACGACGAGCTGCCAAGTGACGCTGGCGAGAAACAGTAGCGGGATGAACAGAACTAACTCAATCACGCACCGAAGTTAGCGAGATGGCAGCAGGCTTGCTTGCCGCAATCCACAGGCTAGTCCAGCAGGTCAGTTACCAAAGCAGCAATCTCACTTCGCTCAGACCGGGTGAGAGTGATGTGTGAGAACAGCGCCTGACCCTTGAGCGTTTCCACAACCGATGCGATGCCATCGTGACGACCGACCCTTAGGTTGTCGCGCTGGGCAACATCGTGAGTTAGCACAACTCGGGACTTCTGTCCGATGCGAGAGAGCATGGTCAACAGCACATTTCGCTCTAGCGACTGAGCCTCGTCGACAATCACAAATGTGTCATGCAGCGACCTACCTCTGATGTGGGTAAGTGGCAGCACTTCGAGAATGCCACGATTCATTACCTCGTCGATTACCTCTTTAGAAACCAAAGCACCCAAGGTGTCAAAGACGGCCTGCGCCCAGGGGTTCATCTTCTCGGCTTCGGTTCCAGGCAGGTAACCCAGCTCCTGACCGCCTACGGCGTAAAGCGGGCGGAAAACCATGATCTTCTTGTGCTGGCGGCGCTCCAGCACCGACTCCAAACCTGCACAAAGCGCTAGCGCGCTCTTTCCGGTTCCTGCGCGACCGCCGAGTGAGACAATGCCGATCTCTGGGTCTAGAAGGGCATCGATAGCTAGGCGTTGCTCAGCGGAGCGACCGTGGAGGCCAAAGACATCGCGGTCACCGCGAACCAAGCGGACGGTCTTGGACTCGGTTACCCGACCCAAAGCACTTCCGCGTTCAGAGTGGATGATTAGCCCGGTGTTTACCGGCAAATCTTTAGCGTCTTTGTGCTTCAGCTCTTCGGTGTCGTAGAGATCCGCCATCTCATCGCCGGAGAGGTTGAGGTCGGCAACGCCGTTCCACTCATCGGTGGCAAGCTCGTGGAGGTATTCCTCTGCCTTCATGCCGATGGCAGAGGCCTTGACGCGCATTGGGAGGTCCTTAGAGACCACCGTGACGTCAAAGCCCTCGCTCTTTAGGTTGGCTGCCACGGCGAGGATTCTGGAGTCGTTGTCCCCCAGCTGGAAGCCGGTTGGCAGGATCGACTGATCAATGTGGTTTAGCTCAACCCGCAGGGTTCCGCTATCGCCCACCTCGACTGGGAAATCCAATCGCTCGTGCTTTTTGCGAAGGTCATCTAGAAAACGAAGTGCTTTTCTCGCGAAGTAGCCAATTTCTGGGTCGTTGCGCTTTTTCTCCAACTCGTTGATCACAACGATTGGAAGTACCACCTCGTGCTCAGCAAATTTGAACATGGCCTTTGGGTCGGATATCAACACCGAAGTGTCGATTACGAAAGTTCTAATGTCGGTTGACTTGCGAGAAGACTTGCCCTGGCCACTCACCGCCTCAGGGGAAATTGTCTTGGAACTTGACGATTTTGACCTGGAGCTTGAGTTAGCTGGCACCGGTTCTCCTTCTATGGGGACCTGATGCGAATTTACGCCTGCCCTAAAACAAAATGCGGTCGTGACACGCCCAATTCTTAGAGCATTACCAAACTGTTTACTTAACTCCCGAAGCGGCGGTGACGGCGTTGGAAATCACGCAGTGCACGTAGGAAATCCACCCTTCGGAAATCCGGCCAGAGCGCTTCTGCGAAGTAAAACTCACTGTTGGCACTCTGCCATAGCAAAAATCCACTAAGTCGCTGTTCTCCGGAGGTGCGGATAAGTAGATCCGGATCCGGCTGCCCTCCGGTGTAGAGGTGCTCGGTGATTAATTCCGGTGTTAGGAACTCAGCGAGTTGGTCGATGCTCGTGCCTTGGTCCGCGTGTTTTTTCAAGATGGATCGCATGGCATCTGCAATCTCTTTGCGACCGCCATACGCCACCGCCAAATTGACATGGGTTCCCGAGTTTCCGGCGGTTTTTTGCTCAACCTGCGCCAATCTATCCGCCGCACTTTGCGGCAAACTTGCGACATCGCCCACGACTTGAAGCTTCCAGCGACCCTTACCCTGCAGTTCCTCCGCCAGCGAGACGATGATCTCGATTAGATCTTCTAGCTCTTCGGTGTGACGACCCTTGAGGTTGTCGGTCGAGAGCAGGTAGAGCGTGACATGGTCAATGCCAATATCCGAGCACCAACCCAAGAAGTCGATGATCTTCTTGGCGCCAGCCTGGTGACCGTGACCGGCTTTCTCCAAGCCCTGCAGCGAGGCCCAGCGCCGGTTGCCGTCTACCATCACGCCGATGTGCTTTGGCAGATCGGAAGGGCGCAGTTTGGACTCGATTTGCTTTTCGTAAAAGCGGTAGAGAAGTTTCTGCACGCCTAAAGGTTATTCCAACTTGCGCTCTCAGTAGTTGGCTTAGGGTTAGGTATATGACTTTCGAGCCAGACCCGCTGCACCTGCCGCTCTCTGAACTCAAGGGCGCGGATCACAAGGATGAGTTTCGGCCGAGCTGGCGAGGCTGGATCCACACCGGGGTCCTGCCATTTGTGGTGGCAGCCGGGGTGCTGCTGATTGTTTTCTCCGAGGGCTGGGTGGCCAAGACCGCCGCAGCGATCTACTTCGCCAGCTCCATCTTGCTATTTGGAAACTCAGCGCTCTACCACCGCTTCAACTGGCGACCGGGTGTAAAGAAACTACTCAAGCGCATTGATCACGCCAACATCTTCTTGCTGATTGCCGGCACCTATACCCCACTCAGTATCTCGGCGCTCAATTCCGAGGATGGGGCACTGCTGCTGATTGCGGTCTGGGTAATCACGATTTTTGGTGTTGGCTTTAGGGTCTTTTGGATCAATGCCCCAAGGTGGCTCTACGTGCCGATTTACCTGGCGTTGGGCTGGGCTGCCGTGTTCTACATCCAGGACTTCTTTGAGGCCAACTGGGTGGTAATGGTGTTGGTTATTTCAGGTGGTCTGATGTATTCGGTGGGTGCGGTTGTTTACGGCCTAAAGAGGCCAAATCCGATCCCGAAGCATTTTGGTTTCCATGAGATCTTCCACGCTCTTACGGTGGCGGCATTCTTCTGCCACTGGGTGGCAGCACTATTGGTGGGACTTAGTCCGATTCCTGGTTCGCTCGGTTCGGTTTAGCTGGCGGAGCTGGGCGCTCAGGCTTGGCAACCTCTAGGTTTGCCAGCTCTTCCTCGGCCAACTTCTGACGAATCTCGGTACGGTAGCGGCTTCGCCTTACCCTGCGATTCATATCGAAGAACAAGGCCACCGCGATACCGGCAACTCCGAAGGTAACCAAGAATCCGATTGTGCCTGGGGAGTTGTAGGTGTCATCCGGCACCGGAGTCGGGGTTGTGGTTGCAGCAAGTAGTGCACTGAGCAAGAAGTCCATACCTCAAGTATCCCTTACCTGGCATAACCTAGAGGTATGACAGCCCAAGAAAATGACTTGCTGGCCACGCGCTATGGCAAGCGAGCCAAGCTCTCAAAATCGCGCTGGCGCTGGATTTCTGCAGCTGGAATCACCTTGATGGCAATTGGAGTGCTGTTTGCCAGCATTGCCAATTACAACCCGGTGCAAAGTCAGGACATTGGTTTTTCGGTCAAAGACCCAACCCAGGTGATCCTGGATTTCGAGCTGACCAAGCCAATGGATGCGGTGGCGGTTTGCTCGCTGGAGGCTCTGAACGAGCAGTTCGGTCAGGTGGGCTACAAAACTATCGAGATTGGCCCACAGGAAACCAGCAAGGTGCGACTGAGTGTCAGCATTAACACCACAGAATTGGCCACCACCGCCTTGGTGGATGAGTGTCGGCTGAAGTAGTATTTCCCAATCGCCCAGATTCTGGGCCACCCCCACATAACCCTGCGAGAAGTGAACTATGACTGATTCAATGCTGCTAACCCAGGCCGCCTACGACCGCCTGAAGGAAGAGTTGACCCAGCTGATTACTGTTGGTCGTCACGACATCGCCAAGCGAATTCAGGATGCTCGCGAAGAGGGTGACCTCAAGGAGAACGGTGGCTACCATGCTGCCAAAGAGGAGCAGGGCAAGATCGAGGCTCGCATCAACAAGCTCGAAGAGATTCTGGCCACCGCAGAAATTGGCACCGCTGACGCCAGCGATGGCGTGGTGAAGCAGGGGCTTTGGATCAAGTGCAAGCTCAACGGACGCGATACCGAGTTCTACCTTGGTTCACACGAAATCTTCGAGGGCACCGAGTACGAAGTCCAGATCGAAGAGGGTGACCTCGATGTCTATAGCCCAGACTCTCCAATTGGCCAGCAGGTAATGGGCAAGAAGATTGGCGACAAAGTTTCCTACTCAGCTCCCAATGGCAAAGAGATCTCGGTTGAGATGGTTGCCGGGGAGAATTTCGAGTTCTAGTCTTCGTGCAGTCTCGGGTTCAACCCAGCGGCCTTGAGCGACTTCATCAATTCCTTGCGGTGCTCTTTGCCCCTGGTCTCAACGCTCAAGTTCAGTTCAACCTCAGAAATCTGCAGGCCGTTGCCGTGTCTGGTGTGTAGCACTTCAACCACGTTGGCGTGAGCTGCAGCGACTGCCTCAGCGGTTCGTACCAACTGACCGGGGCGATCTGGAAGCATTACCGAAATGTTCGTGTAGCGATCGGATGCCGCCAATCCGTGGCGAATAACTCGCTGCAGTAGAAGTGGATCGATGTTGCCACCGGAGAGCACAATCGCGGTGGTGCCCTTTAGCTTGAGCTTGCCCGCCAGTACCGCAGCAACTCCGACCACACCGCCGGCCTCCACAACCAACTTTGAGCGCTCCATAACCATAAGCATTGCCTTGGCAATTTCGTCTTCCGAGACCGTGACAACCTTGTCGACAAACTCCTCTACAAGATCAAACGGGATCTTGCCGGGCTTTGCCACCGCAATACCATCGGCGATGGTTGGCTGAATCTTGATTTCGGTCGGCTTGCCGGCCTTGAGCGAACCCGGCCAGCTCGCCGCCATCTCCGCTTGAACGGCGTAAACCTTTACCTTGCGACCCAATGCCTGCGCCTTGAGCTTGGCAGCGGTTGCCACGCCAGCGGTAAGTCCTCCGCCACCGAGACAAACCAATATGTTGTCGACCTCGGGAAGCTGCTCCATGATCTCTAGCGCAACCGTGCCCTGTCCGCGAATAATGTCTAGGTGATCAAATGGCGGAATGAATACCGCTCCGGTTGTCGAGGTGAATTCTTTGGCTGCAGTCAGAGTCTCATCAAAGATTGCACCGGTCAACACCACATTGGCGCCGTAGCCCAGAGTTGCCTCATACTTTGGCAGCGATGCACCAACCGGCATAAAAATGGTTGCTTTGATTCCAAGCACCTTGGCTGCAAGCGCCACACCCTGGGCGTGATTACCGGCAGAAGCTGCCACCACTCCCCTGGCCTTCTCGGCGTCGGTGAGCTGGCTCATCATGTTGTATGCCCCGCGCAATTTGTAAGCACCAGTGCGCTGGAGATTTTCACACTTGAACCAAACTGGCTGTCCAGTTAGCTCGGAAAGCCAGTGACTCTCCATTACCGGAGTCTTCACGGCAATGGCGCGAACGGTCTCCAGGGCGTCATAAAACTCATTCAGCGTGGGAACTCTGGAGCTAACCATTGGGCAACCTTCAATCTCAAGGTGCTTCAAAGTCTAGCGATTAGAAACTGGAACCGATCTTTGTAAGTCGCTCGATGCGCTTTGGAATCGGTGGGTGAGTCGAGAAAGCACGCTCAACAAAGCCTGGCTTAATCGGATCGTTGATGTACATGTGTGCCATTGAGCTTGCTGAGCGGCGCATCGGACGGCCATACTCTCCAAGTTTTTGCAAGGCGGAAGCTAGACCTTCGGGATAGCGGGTGATCTGCGCTCCGGTAGCATCTGCCAGGTATTCGCGCTGTCTGGAGACTGCAGCCGAAACCAGGGGACCAATCAGGGCCGCAATAATCCAACCAACCACGCCAATCAAGATCAGGACAATTTGAAGCTGACCGGCATCTCGGCTTCTGCTCGCACCCGAAAACCAGGCCATCCGAATTGCAAAGTCAGCCAAGATGCCGACCGCTGATACCAAACCAAAGACGATGGTGGAAACACGGATGTCGTAATTCTTCACGTGCCCTAGCTCGTGAGCCATTACGCCCTCGAGCTCTTTGTCATTCATGATGTCCATCAAGCCGGTGGTGGCTGCCACCACGGCGTTCTTAGGGTCGCGTCCAGTGGCGAAGGCATTAGGCGCCGGGTCGTTGATGACGTAAACCTTTGGCATTGGCATGCCCTGAGATATGGAAAGGTTCTCTACAATTCGCCAGAGTCTTGGATTGTCAGCCTTTTGAATCTGGTGTGCACCGCTCATCGCGATGGCCAGCGAGCTGGCGGCGTAGTACTGGAAAATCGCATAGCCAAAGACAAAAGCAATAATCCAAAATGCGCTGGAACCATTACCGCTGGCGGTTCCCCACCAGTAGGCCAAACCACCGAGTAGCAGAACGAATCCGCCAACAATCAGTATGGTGTTGCGCTTATTAGCGGCAATGGCCGAATACAAAGGAACCTCTTAGAACTTGACCTGAGGTGGCTCTTGAATCGCAGCAGGATTCTCAACCTCAAAGAATTCACGTGAGGTAAAGCCAAGGGAGCGGGCAAAGATGTTGGTCGGGAACTGCTCGATCTTGGTGTTTAGTTCGCGCACTCCACCGTTGAAGAAGCGACGGGCTGCCATGACCTTGTCCTCGGTGTCGGTAAGTTCGCGCTGCAGCTCCAGGAAGTTCGCGGATGCCACAAGTGCCGGGTAGGCCTCGGAGACTGCGAACAGGCTCTTTAGCGCTCCCTGCAGGGTGCCTTCGGCAGCCGCAGCCTGGGCAGGGTGCTCGAGAGCTTCTGGTGAAACGGTGGCGGCGCGGGCACGGGTTACCGCGTCAAAGACTTCGCGCTCGTGAGTCGCGTAGCCGCGAACAGTCTCAATCAGGTTAGGGATTAGGTCGGCTCTGCGCTTGAGCTGAATTGTGATATCGCTCCAAGCCTCATCGACTCGAACCTTTAGGGTGACAAGCCCGTTGTAAGTGGCCCAAAGCCAAATGCCGGCCAAAACCACTAGACCAAGAATGATCCAAACTGCAATGTCCACAAAAACTCCTCGACTAAGACGTAAATAGAGTAAGCGAGATTTCTGGAAATTTGCTGTCAGTGCCCCGAGTGGGACTCGAACCCACACTGTGACGATTTTAAGTCGTCTGCCTCTGCCATTGGGCTATCGGGGCAAAACTAAAGGCCCAGTTTCCTGGGCCTTTAGTTAGGTAAGTATCTACTTACCTGGACGGGCTGCCCAGGTTGAGAAGAATAATCGCGGTGAGCGCACCTGCTCAAGTGAAACTAGGTCACGACCAAGGAAGAAGTTCCAAACCCAGCCGGAAACTACACGAATCTTGCGCTCCCAGGTCGGCATCGCGAGACCGTGGTAACCGCGGTGCATAACCCAAGCCACAAACCCGGTCAGGCCGATCTTGCCGGACTGGAAGGCTCCGACACCAATACCAAGACCTGCGACTGCACCTAGGTTCTTGTGGATGTACTCGCGAGGTTCTTCGCCGCGAATGGTGGCTACAACATTCTTGGCCAAAAGCTTTGCCTGACGAACCGCGTGCTGAGCGTTTGGAACGCAGTAGCCGCCGACTCCGCCACCGGAAAGGTCTGGCACTGCAGAGACGTCACCGGCGGTCCAAGCATCGCCCACCGGCTTTTCGCCATCAACGATCTGAAGCTTGGCATTCGCAGTGATGCGCATGCGGGCATCGAGCGGGAAGGTGGTGTTCTTGGCTACCGGAGCAGCGGCGACACCTGCGGTCCAGATGATTAGGTCGGACTCGAAGCTCTCGCCGGTTGAAAGCTTGATAACTCCACCGTCTGCCGACTCAAGCTGAGTGTTTAGGTGAATCTTTGCGTTTCGCTTGGCCAGGTTGTCAATTACCCACTCGCTGGTGGTAAGTGAAACCTCAGGCATGATGCGACCCATCGCCTCGATCAAGTGGAACTGAATCTCATCAAATTCGATTTGCGGGTAGTAACGAAGCAGGTAGGTGGCTGCACTGCGAAGTTCAGCGAAGGTCTCGATACCTGCGAATCCACCACCGACCACAACGGTGGTCAATAGGCGCTCGCGAAGCTTGGAGTTTTTTGGAAGGGCTGCAGCTCGCTCGAAGTTTCCAACCAAGCGGTTACGTACCTCTACCGCTTCTTCGATGGTCTTCATTCCAATAGCAGTCTCGGCAATACCCTTGATTGGGAAGGTCCTGGTGACTGCTCCGGCAGTCATGATGATCTGGTCGTAGTCCAGATTGATTGGCTTGCCGCCCTCGATTGCGATGGTTGCCTTGCGAGTCTTGTGGTTGACCTTTGCGAGCTTTCCAGAAACCAGGTTGGTCTTTCTCAGGTGCTGGCGGTGGGAAACCACTACGTGGCGGGCTTCAATCGAGCCGGCGGCCACCTCGGGAAGGAATGGCTGGTAGGTCATGTATGGCAGCGGGTCAACCAGGGTGACCTCGGCCTCACCACGCTTGAGCAATTTCTCGAGCTTCCAAGCAGTGTAGAAACCTGCGTAACCACCGCCGATAATCAAAATCTTCTGCGCTGGCTTTGGGTTCAAGATTTCCTTGGCCACCTGTGGCGGGGTTACGGACTTAGTTGACGCTACTGTCATGTTGCGGCTTACCTTTGGTCTTCTTCAAGGCTCTAGCTTGCCCCTTACGCTTGCGACGCAGGACAATCCAGAGCAACGGTGCAAGGGGTGCTAACAGCCAATAGAGTAGCGGATTCAGCCATGGTTCCGAGTCAGATTGGCTAACTGGCTCAAGGTTTTCTCCTCCTTGAACCAACTGAGTTTGCTCTCCAACCGGCACCGGATCCGGCTCGATGGGTAACACGAGCTCGGATTGCTCTTCCTGAGCCGAAGAGCGGTACTGCTTAATCCAATTGGCAAGAGACCCCAGCGGGTTTTCTACCGATACTGCTTTTGACTTGATTGCCGCAGCGGGATCAATCAAGCCGTGGCCGTAGTTGGCATCAAAACCTGGCTCGCCAAGATCAGTTGCTGACGAAATCAGCCGCTCAATCAGGTCATTTGCTGTGGCATTTGGATCCGCCTGCGACATCAGAGCGAGCAGACCAGAAACAATCGGAGCGGCGGCAGAAGATCCGTCCCAGACTCGATATCCCTCCCCAGGATATGAACCAAGTAAATCCTCTGCGGGTGCTGAAATTGCCACCCCTAAGCCCGCAGTAGAAGCCTCAGCGGGTTCTTTTGCCTTGGTTACTCCACCAACCGAAACCACACCTGGAATGGTTGCCGGAGCAGATGGCCGAGAAGATTTGTCAGTCCGATTTCCGGCAGCCGCCACCACAATCACATCGTTGTCGAAGGCATAGCTAAAGGCCTCATCCCAGCTCTTTGGCCAGGTTTGAGAGTTTCGAGTCAAAGAGAGATTGATGATATCGGCTTCATTGTCGACCGCCCACTTCACTGCGTGGGCAATTTGAGCGTCGGTGTCAGAGCCAGGCACTCCCAAACCAATCGAGATCGAGAGTAACTTCGCCCCAGGCGCTACGCCGATAACTCCAGACTCACCACTGCCCTGCCCCGCGATTAGCGAAGCAACCATGGTGCCGTGAAAGGCGGAGCTTCCAACTCCCGAAGTGCCCTTGGGGACTCCCACCGAAGAGAAATCGACACCATCGATGACGGTTCCCGCAAGGTCCGGGTGTGATGAGTCGATACCAGTGTCTATAACTGCGATGGTAACGCCGGTGCCATCGAGCTTGGTTTGATCAAATCCGTAGCCCTCAATCCACCAGTTATCAGCCAAGGTGGCCGGGGTAAGCAATAGCCCCACCACCGCAAGTGCTACACGCACTTACAGACCTCAGGCGACCACTCAAGTGCTTGCAAAGCAAGATCGCCAATCGGGTTTACACCTTTGCCCTTGGCCAGTGAGTGCCCAACCAGTGCGTGTAAACACTTCACTCGGGTTGGCATGCCACCGGCTGAGAAGTCAGTAATTTCTTCCACTACCTCGATGGCTTCACGCTCACGCAGGTACTGCTGGTGAGCGGCCAAATACTTTGCCGCAACCGCTTCGTCCTGCTGCACTAGCTCCTGAAGCTCGACCATGTAACCGGAGGCCTCCAGAGTCGAAACTGCTGCGGTGGCGGCTGGCTGAGTTAGGTAGTACAAGGTTGGGAAAGGAGTTCCGTTTTCCAGTCTTGGCCTGGTCTTGACAACCAGTGGCCTTCCGCAAACACACCTGGCGGCAATCGCCAAGATGTCCCGCGCTGGTCTCCCCAGCTGTCTGGTTACCTCGGCAATGTCTTCGGGGGTAACCGCTGTCTCGGGCATTACTTTTCCTCAGGCTGATCAAGCGCAGCGCGTAAGCCCGATTCGATCAGGGCGTCCACCCAGTTCTCATTCGCTGCTGCAACCTCAAGCGAAATCTCATCGGCATTTCGCTTGGCGGCCAATAACGCTCCAACGGTGCCGGAAGTGTCGGTGGCATCAAAGCCTTCGGCATCCATTACGAGATAGGAAACTTCACCGGGAAGCACATAGTAGAGCCGATCTCGAGCCTGAGATCTGATGTAGACCGGGTCCTGCCAGCGATCTCGCTCGGCCTGCATGTCATCAACTGCCTGCTTAGCCTGCTCGATGCTCTGCTCCATTTCGGCGATCTGCCTACGCTGGTTCAAAAAT
>JACCEC012789349.1_pt1 | contig 11801 bp, 11 predicted proteins | sample 7450121 | NCBI WGS metagenome assembly JACCEC01 (sample SAMN15323455, study PRJNA562643) | freshwater metagenome | isolation source: river surface water | place: USA:Blue River Watershed | collected 2017-08-18 | reverse complement strand
TTGCTGTTGATACAGGTACAATTAACGTTGATCAATCTGGGGTTTTATTAGTAATTACAGCGACGGGTACAGCCGTTAAAATCCGTTAATATTGGGCTAATTTTTGAGTTTTTACACATTGACTGGGAATTTTAGATTAAAAAAATTTGCTACAAGTTCCGTCCTTGAGGACAGAAAAATTCTCAATCTAAAATCTAAAATCGTAAATCCAAAATCCAGTAACTTATCTAGCAATTTATAACTAAAGAAAGAGTAAATAACTCTTTCTACTGATAGATATTTAAAATCAGAATTCGCAATTTAATTTTAAACATAACCATAAAAAAGTTGAGCAGAAAAAATTCATAACCAAGAATTTTTTCCTTCAGGAAAATCATACCAAGACTGACGCAGAAGTTACTTAAAAACGAACCACTTCAGGCACAGATTTCACGGAGAAATGAGGGTTTGAGAGATATTTTGCGTAAGTCCTGTCATACAATACATGAGCAACTTTGCTATAATAGCAAGGGAGATAAATACCTATGTCATACGTAAATCGGGTAGGTGAGGAAATTAGTCCTCCTGAGTCTTTGATAACTAGTAGAGTAACTGAATATCGGGATCGCGTGCGTTGGGGTCCAATTATTTCTGGCGTATTGGTGGCTTTAGCAACTCAATTAATATTGAGTTCTTTATTTAGCGCCTTTGGTGCAGAGAGAATTGCCCAATCCTTAGCACCGAGAACAATCACCCCTAATATTATTAGTAATGTGGGAATTTGGTCAACAATTGCTTTATTGTTGTCTTTATTTCTAGGTGCTTGGATCACAATCCGTGCTTGCGGACCCATGCACCGAGATACAGCCGTGCTTAACGGTGCAATTCTTTGGGCAACCACTCTAGCGGTTAGTTCTTTTCTGTTAGCAAATGGAGTCTTAGGTGCTTTTGGTTTAGCTGCTTATAATGCCACAGAAGTTATTAATCAACTACAGCAACAAGGTACTGTTATAGCACCAAATATACCTGCCTTAACTGCTGAACAAACTCGTGATATTGCGGCTGCAACTTCGAGAACTTTGTGGTGGTTTGTCTTTGGTTCTTTGTTAGGTTTACTTGCTTCTATCATGGGAGCAATAGCAGGTCTGCGTACCACAAGGACTAATAGTTATAATTCTTGAAATTTAATCTATAGCCAATTCTAATATCTTGTCCATTTTCTGCTTTGTTGGGTTAAGCGACAGCGCAACCCAACGCTGATCTTGGGTTACATTCTCCAACCCAACCTACAAATCAAGACTTTTTCTAATTTGGACAAGGTGACTATAAATATCATCGCCTTATTGTAAGATGTCGGGGATATAAACCTTCCTTGACCACGGAAATCTTTACCTAAAAATCTGCCTTCTTTGCGTTTGAGAAGCAGAATATTAATTTTTATGTCTTTTATTCAAAAAAGCATCTAATTATTCAGACAGAATCTGGTAACACCTATTAATTTTATTCAAATGCTGCTAACGAAAAAAGCAGGTAAATCTCTATATATCCCATACCCATGATATCTAGCTTTACAGATACAACAGTCAAAGCTGCGATCGCTGCCATTAATTCAGAGTCAGCAACCACAGAAGAAAAAATCCAAATGTTGATTGAATTAGCAAATAGATTACAAAAAAAGCCGAAAACACCAGCAGATTTATGGAGTGCTGTGCAATTATATGAACAGGCTCAAGAACTGTGTAGTCAAGACTATCTATTATTAAAAGCCAGGTCTAAAGTAGGAATGGGAACAGCTTTGCGGTCTATTCCTGACGATAGTGCAGAATTATTAATCAAAGCAAAAGCAGCATATCAAGAAGCATTACCAACTTTACAAGAATTAGGTTCATCTGTGGAAGTGGCAGAATTACAGATGAATTTAGGGTTAGTTTTACAGTCTCTTGTAAGTTTTAATTTAGCGAAAATAGGAGAGAGTATTCAGCTTTATAATCAAGCTTTGCAAGTATTTACTTGTGAAAAATATCCTCAAGAATATGCCATCTTATATAACAATATTGCCATTGCTTACTTGTCAATAAATGGTAGTAAAGAAAAAAAAGCATTTTCCGAGGGTTTAGCCGTGCAAACATTTGAAACTGCCCTGAAACAAATTAACTTGATAGAACATCCTAGAGAATATGCCATGTTGCAAAATAATCTAGGCAATGCTTTACAATATTTACAAAGTACCCATCCTGTAGAAAATAACTTGCGGGCAGTAACAGCTTATAATGAAGCCTTAAAAGTGCGTAACCCTAAAGATACGCCGTTAGAATATGCCAACACTATAGCTAATAAAGCTAATGCTTTGATCAACTTACCTGATGATTTAGAAAAACCAGAATTGGGTAATTATCAAAATTTACGGCAAGCCAAAAACTACTATCAAGAAGCTTGGGTAATTTTTCAGGAAAATCAACAGATAGAACAAGCGCAAATGGTTGGACAAGCATTACAAGAAATCACCGCCGAAATATCAGCAATATCAAAAATATCAGGAGATGAAGGCAATGAATGATTTAATATCTAGTTTAATTACAGGGGCAATCATGCCATTTTTGTTAAAAGATTTAAAAACTGGTTAAATAAATGATTGTGAAGATGCTGAATAACATAATTTAGAATAAATTATCTATATTTTATTCAGCATCAATTGTCTAAATGTTTTCTACAAATCAGGTTCTATACTTTCCATCGCTAATCGCGGTTTTCATAAGCAATCCTGTAAATCCTTAAATCCTGGATATCCTGATTCAGACAAATAAATTGTAATTTAGCAAACATAAATTTCTATAAAAATAAATTATATTAATTTTATGGTATTTTACCATAAAATAAAAACTATATAATTAATCTTTTAATTAATAAATGTTAAATCCTTCGACTCAAAACATTCCTCGTTTACCCTTATCTTCTGACGATGCAAAAATAATATTAGGAAACAGCGCCACACCCGAACAAATAGCTGTACCTCTTGCACCCACACCATCAACCATGTTCGGACCTCGTGCAGCTTGTTTAATATCACCAACTGGACCATTATGGGTAGCAGATACAGGACATCATCGTTTATTAGGATGGCGCAATTTACCCACAGAAGATAACCAACCTGCTGATTTAATTATCGGACAACCAGACTTTTTTAGTGAAGGACAAAACGCCAAAGGTACACCATCAAAAAATACACTTAGTGTTCCTACAGGTATTTGTAAATTTGGGGATGGTTTAGCCGTTGCTGATGCTTGGAATCATCGGATTTTAATTTGGTATAATCTCCCAGAAGAAAATAATCAACCCGCCGACTTAGTATTAGGACAAGGTAATTTTACTGATAATCAATCTAATAGAGGAAGCCAAGAAACGGCAGCTAATAACTTACATTGGCCTTATGGAATTTTATGTGATCAGAATAAATTATTTGTCGCTGATACGGGAAACAGAAGATTATTAATTTGGAATCAATTACCCACCGAAAATGGACAACCTGCGGACATAGTTTTAGGACAACCAGATATGATCTCACGCAATGAAAATGGAGGCGGTTCTCCCACTGCTTCTAGTATGCGTTGGTGTCATGATATCACCATTTGGAATGATAATTTAGTAGTTACAGATGCAGGTAATAATAGAGTAATGATATGGAAAGGAATACCCACAGAAAATAATACCCCTTGTGCAGTGGTTTTAGGGCAAAAAAACTTTAATTTTGTGGAATTAAATCAAGGTGCATATTTTCCTAATGCTAGTAGTTTAAGTATGCCCTATGGGGTAGATATTTGGGAAGATTATTTAATAGTTGCTGATACGGCTAATTCGCGTTTGTTAGCATGGAAAAAACAAGAATCAATTTTATTATTACAAGGTGCGGATGCTGATTTTGTCATTGGACAAGATAAGTTTACAAATAAAAGTGAAAATCGAAATTTTGGTTTACCAACAAGACAAAGTTTAAATTGGTGTTATGGGGTTAAGGTTTGTGGGGAAAATGTGGTAGTTTCTGATTCTGGGAATAATCGAGTTTTGATTTTTTAACGAACCACAGAGGCACAGAGGACATAGAGTTAGGTTAGTAAATTATTATTTGGGCTTTTATATGTCTGTTGAAGAAATTAGGGTTAAGGGTATTGTTCAAGGTGTAGGTTTTCGTCCTACTGTTTATCGGTTGGCAAAAGTTTTTGGTTTGAAGGGTGACGTTTGTAATGATGGGGAAGGTGTATTAATTCGTGTTGCGGGAAATGAGGAAAAAATTACAGAATTTATCAATAAATTATATGTGGAATGTCCACCTTTAGCCAAAATTAATGAGTTGCTTAGAAGTCCGTATTTAGGAGAACTTCACTTTGATGATTTTGTGATTTCTCATAGCGTAAATACTGTTGTAAAAACGGAAATTTCTCCTGATGCGGCTACTTGTTTTCAATGTCAAAAGGAAATTTTTGATCCTTTTAGTCGCTATTTTCGTTATCCTTTCACTAATTGTACTCATTGTGGACCCAGATTAACTATTGTTCGGGCTATTCCCTATGATAGAAATAACACGAGTATGGTTAAGTTTCCGATGTGTGGAAACTGTGAAACGGAATATCAAGATGTGGAAAATAGGCGTTTTCACGCCCAACCTGTGGCGTGTTTTAAGTGTGGTCCAAGTGCTTGGTTAGAACGTGCTGATGGTAAACCTGTTATCGCTGATATGTTCTCAATGTTGGATGATGTGGATGCGGTTTGTACTTTATTACAAAAGGGTGAAATTGTTGCTATTAAAGGTTTAGGCGGCTTTCATTTAGCTTGTGATGCAACTTTAGAAAATGCAGTTTTAAAACTCAGAAGTCGTAAACAACGTTATCATAAACCTTTTGCTTTAATGGCAAGAGATATTAATATTATTTCTGAATATTGTGAAGTTAATGATTTAGAAAAACAATTATTAAATAGTCCAGCAGCGCCTATTGTTTTATTAAAAATGAAGAGTAATAGTAGGTTATCATCTGCCATAGCACCAGGACAAAATACTCTGGGTTTCATGTTACCTTATACTCCCTTACATCATTTAATTCTGAGAAGAATGAAAAACCCGATAGTCTTAACTAGCGGTAATATTTCTGATGAACCCCAATGTATAAATAATGAAGATGCTAAAGAAAAATTATCCAAAATAGCAGATTATTTTCTATTGCATAACCGGGATATTGTTAACCGCGTAGATGATTCCGTCGTTAGAGTTATTAATAATAAGATACAAACCCTCAGACGTGCTAGAGGATATGCACCAGCGTCAATTATTTTACCTCCGGGATTTGAAAAAATACCGACTATTTTAGCAATGGGTAGTGAGTTGAAAAATACCTTTTGTCTATTACGTGAAGGTGAAGCAATTTTATCACAACATTTAGGAGATTTAGAAAATGTGTCCGCGTTTAATGCTTATCAAGAAACATTGAATTTATATCTGAATTTATTTGGACATAAACCAGAAATAATTGCTATTGATAAACATCCAGAATATCTATCTTCTAAACTAGGTAAGGAATTAGCAATAGCAAACCAAGTTAAATTAGTAGAAATTCAACATCATCACGGACATATTGCTAGTTGCATGGCAGAAAACCAAATTTCCTTAGATACAAAACCAGTTTTAGGAATTGCTTTTGATGGCTTAGGATATGGTGAAGATGAGACATTATGGGGAGGGGAATTTTTATTAGCAGATTATTGTCAATTTCAAAGATTAGCAACATTTAAACCCCTGTCCATGATAGGAGGAGAACAGGCGATTTATCAACCTTGGAGAAATACATTTTCTCAGTTAATTAATGCGTTTACCTGGGAAGAACTAACAGAAAAATATAGTGATTTAGATATTATACAATTTTTACAAACTAAAAATCCCACATTACTCAAACAAATTATAGAAAAAGGTATTAATTCACCCTTAACATCATCAGTAGGTAGATTATTTGATGCAGTAGCAGCCGCAATAGGTGTTTGTAGAGAACAATGCAGTTATGAAGGACAAGCAGCTATAGAAATGGAAGCCATGGGAAATGTAAAGATATTAAACAATGATAAAGAAAGTCTAAATTATTCCTTTAAATTGGAAAAATCAGCTAATATCTATTATATAGATACATCTTCTACCTGGAGAGAAATACTCAATGATCTAAAACAGGAAATTTCACCATCAGAAATAGCTGGTAAATTTCATCAAAGTCTGGCGATATTTATTGTTAAAATAGTTAAAAAAATGCAAGAACAGCATCAATTTCAACAAGTAGTATTAACAGGAGGAGTATTTCAAAATCAAATTTTATTACAACAGGTAAAGATGGGATTAGAAAAATTAGCGATTCATGTATTAACTCATAGTATAGTACCTACAAATGATGGAGGATTATCATTAGGACAAGCTGTTATTACTGCTGCTAGATATATGAGGTGATAGGTGAGAGTCAAAAAGAGAAAAATTCAATAATTTAATTATTCTCTCATTCTCAATTAAAGTTTAAAAAAGGAAAATAAAAAAATGTGTTTAGGAATACCCGGACAAATAACAGAAATAACCAATAGAGAAAATAAATTAGCAATGGTAAATGTGGGGGGAGTCAAAAGACAAGTAAATATAGCTTGTATAGTTGACGAAGAACATCCACCAGAGAAATGTATAGGAGATTGGGTATTAGTTCATGTAGGTTTTGCCATGAATAGAATTAACGAACAAGAAGCAGCAGAAACATTAAAAATTCTGCAAGAAATAGCAGCCTTACACTAATTAAAATTATACTATTTTTTGTTAATCCACAATCTCAAATCTAAAATTGATATGAAATATGTAGAAGAATTTCGTAACCCAGAAAAAGCCCTAGCTTTACAAAAAGAAATCGCCAAACTCAGCCAACAAATAGATAAACACTTAAAAATAATGGAAGTATGCGGCGGCCATACCCATTCTATTTTTAAATATGCAATTGAAGAAATATTACCGAATAATATTGAACTAATTCATGGGCCTGGTTGTCCAGTGTGTGTCATGCCTAAAGGTAGAATAGATGAAGCGATCGCCCTTTGTCAAAATCCTGATATTATCTTTACTACATTTGGCGATACCATGCGCGTTCCTGGTTCAAAAATTAGCCTCTTACAAGCTAAAGCCCAAGGTGCTGATATTCGCATGGTTTATTCACCATTAGATAGCCTCAAAATTGCCAAAGAAAACCCCAATAAAGAGATTGTTTTCTTCGGTTTAGGCTTTGAAACCACTGCCCCCAGTACCGCATTTACTATCCTTCAAGCAGCCGCAGAAAATATCACTAATTTTAGTATGATTTCTAATCATGTATTAGTAATTCCAGCCTTACAAGCATTATTAAATAACCCTGATTTACAACTTGATGGTTTTGTCGGTCCTGGTCATGTAAGTATGGTTATCGGAACAGAACCTTATGAATTTATTGCCCAAAAATATCATAAGCCTATCGTAGTTTCTGGTTTTGAACCATTAGATATATTCCAATCAATTTGGATGTTATTAAAACAAATTGTAGAAAATCGTTGCCAAGTAGAAAATCAATATAACCGCTTAGTAGAAAAAGCAGGAAATAAAAACGCCTTAACAGCAATGAATCAAGTTTTTAAACCCCGTGAAAAATTTGCATGGCGTGGTTTAGGAGAAATACCAAACTCTGGTTTTCAAATACGTGAAGAATACGCCCAATTTGATGCCGAAGTTAAATTTAATCTTCCTAATTTAACAGTTCCCGATCATAAAGCCTGTAAATGTGGTGAAATTCTCAAAGGGGTTTTAAAACCTTGGGAATGTAAAGTATTCGGCACAGCTTGTACTCCTGAAAGTCCCATAGGTGCTTGTATGGTTTCCTCTGAAGGTGCTTGTGCAGCTTATTACAAATATGGCAGACTGACAACAATGGAGAAAAAAGCTAACCAGCAACATAAAATAGTAGCAAATGTTGGTTAAAAGCTAAACATAAGAAACTAGTTTCTGCAAACAAAACCGGAATGGATCACAGTACATATTGATGAATTTGAACGGGATAATTGGGCAGTTGGTGGTGTTTCACACTCCGATAAACACGCTGGTAGACATGAGGAAACTGGTCGGTAATTTATAGAAACCAGATCCCCGACTTCTGAGATCAATTTATAATTTGTGGACACAATTAATAAAAGAAGTCGGGGATCTTATCGCCAAATCCTGACTTCTGGCTTCTAATAAACAACAAATAAAACAACAAATAAAAAAACAAATTATGAACAATTATCACAACCAAGAAAATCAAAATTCTCTATTTCAAAAAATAGAAAATAACCATCGTCGCTTGAATAAAATCAAAGATACTCACATTGATTTATCTCATGGTAGTGGTGGTAAAGCCATGAGAGATTTAATTAATGATGTGTTTGTAAAAAGTTTTGATAATCCCATTTTATCACTATTAGAAGATCAAGCGAGAGTTAATTTATCTAGTCTTACGGAATATGGAGATAGATTAGCTTTTACTACTGATTCTTATGTAGTAGATCCTTTATTTTTCCCTGGTTCAGATATAGGAGAATTAGCAATTAATGGCACAATTAATGATTTAGCTGTGAGTGGTGCTAAACCTTTATATCTTACCTGTAGTATGATTTTAGAAGAAGGTTTAGAGTTAGAAACTCTCAGAAAAGTTGTATTGAGTATGCAAAAAGCGGCAGAAAAAGCAGGAGTGCAAATAGTCACAGGAGACACGAAAGTAGTTAATAGAGGTTGTGCGGATAAATTATTTATTAATACTACGGGAATTGGTATTATTCCTCCAGGAGTTGATGTTTCTCCCTGCAATATTCAACCCGGTGATGTGGTAATTATTAACGGAGAAATCGGAAATCATGGGGTAGCAATTTTAATTGCGAGGGGAGAATTAGCATTAGAAACCGATATAGAAAGTGACTGTCAAGCATTACATGAATTAGTGGCACAAATTATCAAAGTTTGTCCTCAAATTCACGCTATGCGCGATGCAACTAGAGGCGGTTTAGCCACGGTATTAAATGAATTTGCCCAAACTGCAAACGTGGGAATAAGTATTAATGAAAAAGCCATTCCTGTACGAGAAGAAGTAAATGGAATGTGTGAAATATTAGGTTTAGATCCTTTATATTTAGCTAATGAAGGAAAGTTAGTTATAGTTGCACCTCAAGAAAAAGCTGATTTAATATTATCCACAATGCAAAATCATCCTACAGGAAAACAAGCAGCAATTATTGGTGAAGTTATTGATAAACCACCAGGAATAGTATTATTAAAAACTGCCTTTGGTGCAGAAAGAATAGTAGATATGTTAGTAGGTGATCAATTACCGAGAATATGTTAAAATATAACATAAAATATCCCCTACTTCTAACCTAATTTGTGAATCAAAATGTAAATTTATGTAAGAAGTCGGGGATCTAAAGCCGAAACACAATATTTTCATGAAAATATAAATCTAGTGATACAATTTTTATTGTATAATAATAAAAAACATCAAGGAGTTTACATATTCAATGCCAACTATCAAACAAAGATTTACCGCCATTATTGAAAAAGAAGATGATGGGTATATTTCCCTGTGTCCAGAATTAGATATTGCTAGTCAGGGAGACAGTATTGAAGAAGCAAAAGATCATTTAAAAGAAGCAATTGAATTATTTTTAGAATTTGCTTCACCTTCAGAAATAGAAAATCGCCTGAAAAGCGAAATTTTTATTACCGATTTGGAGGTTTCTGTTGGGTAAATTACGGATATTATCAGGTAAAGAAATCTGCAAAATTTTAGAAATAAATGGCTTTATAGAAGTTAGACAAAAAGGAAGTCATATTGTTATGCAAAAACAAATAGAAGATTCTACTCTGACTGCTATTGTACCTAATCATACATCTGTTAAGGTTAGTACATTAATGTCAATTATTCGCCAATCTCAATTACCTCGTTATTTATTTGAATAAAAAATCAAGAGATATCATGCACGAACTGGGAATTACTCAAAACATCATCGCCATCGTTAGCGAAAACGCCCAAAACAAAAAAGTTCAAAGAGTATTACTAGAAATAGGTAAACTATCTGCTATTATGCCTGAGTCCATAAAATTCTGCTTTGATATTTGCGCCCAAGGTACAATAGTAGAAGGGGCAATATTAGAAATTTTAGAAATACCAGGAATGGCAAGATGTCGCCAATGTGGTAATACATTTTATGTAGATAAACCCTTTGGAATTTGTCAATGTGGTAGTATAGAATTAGATTTAATAATCGGTCAAGAATTAAACATTAAAGAAATTGAGGTAGAAGAATTATGTGTGTAACTTGCGGCTGTTCAGATGATAACAATACTACTATTACAAACATGGAGAACCAACATCATCACACTCACACTTTACCAGATGGAACTGTAATTACCCATTCCCATGATCAGGAACATCATCACCACCATGAATCACCTGCAAATGTTCATGCCAAAATTCATAATACAACTATTTCTTTAGAACAGGAAATTTTAGGGAAAAATAATTTATTAGCTGCCCAAAATCGCGGCTGGTTTAAAGGTCGAAATATTCTGGCTTTAAATTTAATGAGTTCCCCTGGTGCGGGAAAAACTACTTTATTAACTCGCACTATTAATGATTTAAAAAATCAATTAACTATTAGTGTAATTGAAGGTGATCAAGAAACTATAAATGATGCCGAAAAAATTAAATCCACTGGTTGTAAAGTTGTACAAATTAACACGGGTACGGGTTGTCATTTAGATGCTTCTATGATAGAAAAAGGGCTGCAAGAATTGAATCCACCCCTTAATTCTGTGGTGATGATTGAAAATGTGGGAAATTTAGTTTGTCCGGCTTTATTTGACTTAGGAGAAGGGGCTAAGGTGGTAATTTTATCGGTGACGGAAGGAGAAGATAAACCCATTAAATACCCTTATATGTTTCGCAGTAGTGATATTATGATTATTACAAAAGTTGATTTGTTGCCTTATTTGCAGTTTGATGTACAAAAATGTATTGAATATGCTAAACAGGTAAATCCTAAAATCCAAATTTTCCAGGTTTCTGCTAATAGTGGTGTGGGTTTGGATGAGTGGTATGGTTTTTTATTGGGTAAGGTTGTGGCTAAAGTTGTGATGTAGATTTACCCCACTAACGACGCAACCAACGCCAGAAAAATTTAACGATGGGTTTTATCAATAGCCACAATAGGTAAAAAGGCAATCTTAAAACCACTAACAACCTACCCAACACAAAACCTATTCCTTGCCACTGTCGCAACAGACGCAAATTCTCTCTCACTGTGACTGTATTCGGATGGTTAACCCCCAATATCCGTTCGCACATTTCCAAAGCTTGAATGAAGAGAGGTTCGGCTTCTGTGTACCTGCCTTGGCTTCTGTAGAGTTCTGCTAAATTATTCAAGCTAGTAGCGACATCAGGATGGTCGTCGGCAAATAGTCGCTTATACATCTCTAAAGCTTGAATGAAGAGAGGTTCAGCTTCTGTGTACCTGCCTTGGCTATCGTAGAGTAATGCTAAATTATTCAAGCTATCAGCAACATCAGGATGGTCACCTGTAAATAGCCGCTTTATCATCTCTAAAGCTTGAAGATAAAGAGGTTCAGCTTCTGTGTATCTGCCTTGGCTTGTGTAGAGAAAAGCTAAATTATTCAAGCTAGTAGCAACATCAGGATGGTCACCTGTAAATAGCCGCTTTATCATCTCTAAAGCTTGAAGATAAAGAGGTTCAGCTTCTGTGTA
>JACCEC012222019.1_pt1 | contig 11801 bp, 11 predicted proteins | sample 7450121 | NCBI WGS metagenome assembly JACCEC01 (sample SAMN15323455, study PRJNA562643) | freshwater metagenome | isolation source: river surface water | place: USA:Blue River Watershed | collected 2017-08-18 | reverse complement strand
ATCCCCAATCCCCTATCCCCAATCCCCTATCTCTACACCTTTGCACCGATAAAAAAAACCTATATTATAAAACACAAATAGCATACATATCCCAAAATTTCCATCGTAAAATCAATTGTTCGACAAGACCTTTCCAATTTCCAATATTCATAGAACGAATCATATCCAAATATTTTTGCTTTGTTGGAAAACAATCGTCAACAATATCTTTCGGAATAATTGTACGTATTCTGTCCCAACATTTTTGTTGATTCGAAGATAATTTGGAACGTCGTGAAGTATAAGCATAATTCCATTCATCAAATATTTTTTCAATAATTCGATAATCGACTGACCCAGTCCATTCTTTCTCTCCGATTTCTTGGATAATATAACAAATAATATCAATATCAATATGCCAAGGTACATAATCAGTCGCATAAACATAAAATCCAGAATTATAGGTATTAAACGGAATATCACTTAATAATTTGCCATCTTTATCCAAGAATTTATCCATATCAATAGAGAGACCAAAATCGATTAAAACAGGTAATCCAGTATTATCTTTTAAAATCATATTATTTTCTTTCAAATCATAATGAACAATACGTATTAGATGTAATTTTTGAACACAAGTATATAATCGTTTACAAATAGAAAAAATCTGAGAATCTATTTTTGTAGTTAATTCATCTAAGAAATCAGCAAGAGTTGAACCACTAATGAATTTCATTTTTGTAGAGACATAAAGTCCATTATATTCATTCACATTCGGGTCGGTTTCCTTTGACTCACGAATAAAATCACATTTTTGCATTTCATTTCCAGAGACTTGTCGAACATTTACGTCACAGTTATCTAATGAAATCGCAAAATATTTCGCGTGTTGTTTAAATAATTTTTTGATTTTATTTGAATTATGAATCTCCTTTTCTGCGTATTTGGCCTTTCTATGAATTTTAGTAACGAATTTTTTACCGAGAGTCGCACCGGTGCCACATTGAACTCCAGGATTATACACACAACCATAAGTACCTTGAGCTAAAAGAATCGGTATTTTTTTTGCGCCAGCGATTTGTGTCATCATTATCCCTATTATCTCTAATAAATATACAAGCGATAATATATTTTCTCATAATTATCTCATCTTATCCCATCCTTTATCCCATCCTTTATCCCATCCTTTATCTCATCTTATCTCATCCTATATCCCATCCTATATCCCATAATTATCCTATATCTCATTTAAGGACTCCAAAAATTACGTCGCGGATAAATAAAATTATCTAATATTTGTCCATAATCTCCAAAACTAAGTGCCAAGTCATCGAAAAATTCATCCAACACCTCCAAATAAAACATCTCTTCACCGTGTCCATAACCAGCCTCGGTAGTTTCAATAAACACCTCTTTTAATCGATTCATAATCTTTATACCAATCTCTCCTTCTGTTAAAAAGAATCCACCACATACTACCCAACGATAAACCGAATAATATTCTCTCTTATTTTCCGGTTTTAAATATTTCGGATCTACCAAACTTAAACACTGGATATGGAATTTCTCGGTCTTCCGTCGATTCGCTAATTCAATAAGAATTTGTTTAACCATCTCTCGGTCTTCTGATTCCGTAATTCGCAAACCTTTTTTCCCAGGTTGTCCTAAAAAAGCATCAATCCACGCAAAACAACGGGTCTGAAACGGATTAAAAAGTATAGTTTCATAAACAAAATCGAATTTATTACAACAAACTAAATGAGATTCAGCACATGTTCGATCATCTCTTGTTGGCCAATAATTCTCTCGATTCTTTTTCACTTTTGACAGATATTGAAAAGACCATAATTCATTTAATTCTTGTTCAATAATTTGAGTTTTTTGAAATCCGATTCTTTTCTCTCTTATTCTTGAAGCGAGAGATTTTGAACAATAAATCACCATAGGGGCATCAATTGATAAAACAGGTTCACATAATTGAATACAATCATCTAATGAACGACAACTATTATGAATATGTTGAAGGTCAAATATTCCAGTAACTAAAGTACAATCTGGTTCCATAAACCCACCACCACCATACCTCTCTTTCATTCTTTGTACATAATCTGTCTTATTATTACAACGTTCCTTGTTACTATCCATATTTTTATAATATCAAAATAACAGATATTATAAATCTTTATTCTTACGCTTATTCCACAATCTCTCCTATCTCTCTAATATTTCCTATCCTATCAATACTATCCTATCAATCCTATAATTATTGTTCATCATTGTCATTAACATTGGCATCCGCTATTTTTCGAAAATTATCAGCATTTACTTTATTATGAACTCGACGTAAATCAAAAGACTTTTTACATTGACGATTTATTTTCAAGGTAGTCATAATTTCGGCTAATTTCACAGGATCTTGAATAAATTTCTTTAATTGTTCTTCAATATATCCACAAGTTAAACTCGAATAATCAGTTTTCTCATAAAAGGAAATCATACCATCATTAATTTCTATCTTCTTTTTTTGAAGATTATTGGAATTCATAAAACCACATACAGAATCTGAATAATGAAATCTACGATTCCTAAGCTCTCTTAATTCTTCATTTTTTTGTGCGATTTCATTATCGAGAGACACCCAACATTTAATATTATTAATAAATTCAGTTTTATCGTTATTAGTACTCATATTTATCAAAAGCAAATAAGATATAATATATTAGAATTATAAAATCCCTTTATACCTTAGAAATAATTCGATAAATGCCTTAGAAATAATTCGATAAATATGAAATAACAAATTGGTTTGTTGTAGTAGCGTTTATTATGGTAAATTGTTGAATTAATAATGTAGCACTTACGTTTGCGGATAAGGCAGTTCCATCTTGTTTAATAACAGTTTGACTAGTACCACCTATATTTATCGTAGTCGCATCCGCATAATATCGAGTTGTACCTGGTTTTATTAATAATGTAACCGTCCAAGTACGATTTAATACAGTTTCAGGATTTATTATATCTACTGTGAAATTAGCAGCAACAGTAGGACTTGCGGTCCCGGCATCAAAATAAAAAAGAGAACCTTTGGAAAAATCTAATGTTAATGTTGTCGATGCCCAAGCACCAGACGATATTTTCTCTACACAACTAAATAATGATAATTTTGTCCCACTCATATCAAGATTACCATAAGAAGTAATTGTATTTATAGTCGATGTTCCCAAATTTACATTTCCATTCAGAGAGGCATTTCCAGTAATTGATAATGTACCATATCCAGTCGAATTACCACCAACCGACACATTTCCATTAAACGAGGCATCACCAATCGTCGCCAATTTTCCAGTGAATGAAGATGTTGTTACACCGGAATCATAAGATAGTGCCGTATTTTTTGTGATTAATGTATTAATACTTCCATCAATCGTAGTATATACTTTTGGCCATATAACAGCCCAACTACCATCATAAATCGTATTCTTTCCTTGAATCGTACTAATATTCGTAGTATTTGTATTCCCCGTACTAATCGCACTATTTACACTGGAATCAGTAACCGTATAAAGATGAGTATAAATCGTGTTTACGCTAGTATCACTAACACCAAGTCGATTATATACATGAACTCCAAAACTAGCATCTGATTGAAGAGCTGTCGCAATCTCTCCCAAGGTATCTAAAGTCGATGGCGCACTATTCAATAAACCATTAATACTCGTATTAATTTCACTGGTCACATCGGTTTTAGTAGCATAAGTATTAACAATAGAAACCCCATTTTCATAAACCGTTGTTGCATTCATAATACCACTCACATCAATAATATAATTAGAATTGGTAACAGCAGATTTTCCAACAACGAATGAATTACTCATAATTGAACTCGGAACACGAAATGTTCCAGTAAATGTAACATTATCAGTATAAGTTGAACCAGCGGGACCTACAGGACCAGTATCACCTTGAATACCCTGGATACCCTGACTGCCCTGACTACCCTGACTACCAGTAGGACCTATAGGGCCTTGAATACCCTGACTGCCCATAGGACCAGTATCACCTTGAATACCTTGTATTCCTTGTCCACCAGCAGGACCCACGGTTCCCTGTATACCTTGAATACCTTGTATTCCTTGTCCACCAGTAGGACCGGCAACACCTTGTATTCCTTGAATACCTTGACTACCAGTAGGACCCGCGGTTCCCTGTATACCTTGCGTTCCTTGACTACCGGTAGGACCTTGAATAATTAATGTAGGACCAGTTGGACCTTGATTACCGGCTGGACCTTGAGGACCAGTTGCGCCATTACCACTACCACTACCACTACCACTACCACTACCGATAGATGAAGGAGAACCATTGGTTCCAATATTTCTGACAGATAATATGTTTGATAATTGTGTTTGGTATGTTAATTGCGTATTTAATACACCACTTGTTTTCGTTCTTAATGATCTCGACATATTACTAGTTATTAATATAGTAATATACCATTACACGGGGGATATACGGGATAAAGACAGATTTTTCATCGTCATAAGACAGATTTTTTATCGTCGAGCCAATACAGTTAATCCATTATTATTAAAATATCGGTCTTTAATATACCATTCGGGATGTTCCGCTAAAAATTCTTGGATAGCATACCACAATCCTTTCATAATTTCTTCTCTAGGAATTCCAGTTTCAACAGATAAACGAGTTGCTTCGTTAAACGCACTTTGCATATTATATCCACAATTACGAATTGTCTCTCCTTGAACTTCATCAACTGTAGTATCATGCATAATAATATATTTACCACATAAAGGTGCGAATTTATTCAATTCACGTTTTAATTGTCCATAGACGTGCCAAGTATCAATAAAGACTAAATCATACATAGTACCGGGTTCAAATGTTAAATTTAAATCATTATTCCATTCTACACGCATTTCAACAATAATTTTATCCTTATTTAATTGTTTTACAGTATCACAAATTTCTTGAACATCACATTCACGATTATCATTTAATAGGATACGTTTGGGTTGTCCTAACCCTTTTTTTTCCAGAATACCAGCCAAAATAGCCCAACTTGAGATACAACCACGGACACCTAATTCAATAACAGAATCACATTGTTTCGCATAACGATATAATGTTGGTAAATGTTCATTAATATCGGAATCTGTATTACATAATGTTCGAAATTTCTGTATAATCGTTTGCATTATACAGAAATAAAAGCAAATATTTATATATATTCATACATATTCATATATTTATCCCACATATGAAAAAACAAAAACTCACAAAAGCTCAATCCGAAGAAATGAAACAATTTTTCAATCGATATACTGAATGTGTATATTTTAATGATAATAGCGAAGACTGTTTAAAAACAATCGATATTTATGAAAACAAATTATTTACTCAACATCCATCCGATTGGTATCGAATTATCCAATCAACAAAAACAACCAAATAAGAACAGAGTATAAACAGGATCCACAGAGAATAAACCATAGTTTCCTCTTTCATAGAAATGCGACTATTTACTTATTTATCTCTCACAATGTTTGTAGCTTTTATAGTTCAATATTATGTTCTTAGTTTTATACGTTCTGATTTTTCTTATAGTGATTATAATCTCCGTAAAAATAAATCCCAGCACCAACAACAACAAATAAAAACACAAATAATAACCAATAGTATTGGAAAATTCTATATTGCTGCTTTTGTTTCTTGTATAATGGGATTTTTAGAGGTTTTTATTTATGATTTATATCGAAATGATATCTCTCTTTTCTATTATATTTTCTTGTTTATCGCAATATTCTTTTTTGCGAATTCATATAAGACTCAATGGAAAATCGATGGAAAAGATTATTTAAAACAATTATCAGAATCTATTTCCAATGATCTTCTTATTTCCAAACAATTATTAGAAAACACAGGAGGTAATTTACCACAAGATATACGAACTTTCGCAAGTAATTTGGTTCATGAACGTAAAAAATCATATGACCAAATCCAAAAACTCTTATATACCCAATCTTAACCAACCGAACCGTATATGTATATCCCCCAAGTTTTATCGTAGGTGTATAGTGTATTAGAAATGTCGATTGTAGCAATGAAAAAAAAAGCCGAATTAATCGGTAATTTAAGTCATAAATCAACGTTTTCAATTACTGGAACTCGTCGAAATACTGGATATATTGGACAAACATCTCTCGGACGTAGTTTAATTCATACACCCTATAGAAATGGAGCACCTATTAATTATGGCGCCAAAAACTGGGTCCAAAACCAAGTCCAAATTATTAGTCCTGCCAATATGCTTTATTTAGAAAACACAAATGTTATTAAACCATCTGCTATGTCAAATTCCGCGAAACTTGAAACACGTGTGGACTTACATCCGATTGTCGATAAATCAAATACAGTTTGTCTTACCTATCAAAGTAATTTTATTGAACGTCTCTCTAAAAAAACTGTGATTGATATTGCCAAATGTACAAATGATGGTCTCTATTATGATGCTTCTTTTAATCTTATTGAACCTCTTTTAATCACACCCAGTGCCGGAATTCCAGCCAATTTTAATTCGACGACTCTCAACACTTTAAACGCGAATATGGCCACATTTATTCCTTTCGCAAATACTGGTTCGATTCCACCATATTATAAACAATTTGCCTATGTATTGGAAACAGAGAGAACCAAATTATATTATACAGATTATAACACTGGCACAGTCTCAAGTGTCGATTTAACAGAAATTCCTAATTTAACCGGCATTATTACAGGTGCTGAATATTCACTATCCGCCGTTTATCCGATAAAACGTGATGGTTCAAATATAAATGCTGTATTATTATTTGTAAATTCGGATGGTTCTGGAAAAACGGTTATCTTAAATGGAAATCCAATATTACCAGCAAGTTATTCATATCCATCAACCGGTGTTATTAATACAGGTACCGATTCAAAAAATATCTATTTTTGGTATGCGGATAGTTCAAATTATTTATTTTATGTAAATTCAATTACAGCAAGCGCAAGAAAAGTAATTAAAACATCTCTCGACCTATCAATACAAACAACGACAAATGTAAATGGAAATGATATCGCTGTACTTCCAACAGTTAAATACGATTATACTGGTCGAATGATTATTATGGAAAGTGATGGAAGCGGACTTATCAATATGAAACAAATTTATTATTCAGCGGGTACAGTAAATGTGGGTACTTTATATAATTTCAATAATGAAGTAAACATTAATAACGGAGGTCAGAATTTGTCATCTCAAGGTTTTAATAATTTTGTCGGAACCGCTTATTTATTAGGAGAGGTATATTTCGATAATACGTATTCTCCTTCTGGGTACATAAATATGTATTTTGTTTTGGGCGACAGTGGGGCGAATTATCAACCTTATTTCATAAAATGGACAATGAGTAATGCGGGTATAATAGAAGCAAATAATACCATAATTATTAATAATACTTATAATTCTTCTTCTGGAGCAAGTACAGATATCTATCAACCGACAGTATTAAGTTATACTACGCCAGATGGTAATGGAAATGGTCATCTCGTATATTTATTATTAAGAATCTCTACGTCAGGTTCATTAAAAACAGTTCAAACTTTTTATTCAAATGGCGCGGTTCATCTAACATCAAATAATAACACATCATATTCTGTCCAATATCATTTTACAAATTTTGCCGGTTTACCGAGTGATGTCGATATTGTCCGTCTAAGTAATCGTATACAATTCGTATTAAAAAGTAATGTGGGAGCTTATTTGGGTATATATGAAATTAATAAAAACACATATACTGAAAAGAGAGCTTATGCGGATTCGAAACAAAATACTTGTCGAGGACAAATTATGTCATCCATAAAAAATACTTATTTATTCTCTCGATTAAAACGTATGACAGATACAACTATAGTAAAACCACAGGCACAAATGGATGGTGGTGGAGCAATACCTTCATCTGAATATATGTATAATTTAAATCAACGTATGGCTTGTTGTATTACAACTGATGAAGAATTTGTAAATGATCGAAAAGCACCAAGCGCAAGTAAACCAATTAATACTTGTGGATAATCTCTCAAATTTTTTCGAATATATTTACATCTTATTCAAATTTACATCTTATTCAAAATATCTATTAATTTTTCACAATCAGTTGCTGTAATAAAATCACATTCAGAGAGACCAGATTTAAATAAAATCCGATTATCTGTGGTTAAATTTCCTGTTTTGATATTTCTAAACAAGAGAAAAGTGGTTTGAATTGGTAAAAAAGTAAAAAGTCGATACATAGATGGATATATATTTGGATTATTTATATGTATGGAAAAAAATTCGATATAATAATCAATAATAATTTGTAAATATTGAATTATCTGTTGATTTTTCCGATTTTGTTTCATAGTATCCATAAGTATTGTAAAATTTGTTGTAAATAGGAGAGAACTTGAAACCGGTGTTGGTGGAAGAACATCAATAGATAATTGAAATCTCTCAAAATCCTCTATAAAAAAATACCATGCATCCTTTAAAGTTTTCAATTCTTTTTCAGAATTAAATACTTGAATAGATACTTCCAACAAACATTCTGGTATTTTTTTATTTTTATCCAATTCATATTTATTTCTCTCTTTTCCAGATTCTTTTTCTTCTTCTTTCTCTCTTTCATTCCCAAATTCTTTTTCTCTTTCATTCCCAAATTCTTTTTCTCTTTCATTCCCAAATTCTATTTCTCTTTCCTTTTCTTTTTCTTCTTTTTCTATTTTTCTGTTTTCTTCCATTTTATAATATAATAATATAATCAAACTATTATTTTTATTCATTTATTCCCTATTACCAAATTCCAGTACGTTTATCCATACTCATATCCAAATCTCGAATACCGAGGATTATTTCGAGTTTTGCCTGAGACCGAATCCAACTATATTCAGATAAATCATCATCTTGACTTAATCGATTCACAAATTCTGAAAATATTTCACTTTTTAATAGGTCAATATCATTTTCAAAATTTCCAGGAAATTTAGGATTATAATACTCATCGTTATAACAATATACGAGTCTATCCATAGCACTACAGATCGAATAATAAATATCCTCAATATTCAATTTAACAAAATCTATTTTGGATTTATCATCATCTTCAATTAAATCTCTCACATATTCAATAAATTCATTCATTTGTTCCATAGTAAAACGGTTTACGAGGCGAGGAGCATTATCGTTGTTGGACATTTCTGATTCTGATTCTGATTCTGATTCTGATTTAATTATTACGAATAATTACTGTTTTGGATTAATATTCAAACACAAAAAAGAATTTCAATTTTTTAAGGGAACTACGTTCCAAAAGATGCGCGCCAGTTTACACGGCGCGCATCTAGATAATCCCTCCTTAAGAACGACTATAAAAAAGAGAGGTCGCTTCGCGACCTATTTTTACAGTCAGGAATAAATAGGTTTTTATAATTGGTATAATTAGTATAATTGGTATAATTGGTATAATTTGTCTGATTATTGACCCATAAGATAAATCGATAAAAACATAATTGCGGTTCCTATCCAATGTTGTATTTTGATTTCTTCTCCCAAAAATAAATTACCAAGAGAGAAAGCACTTATCGCACTTGTAAATGATAAAGCACTGAACCATTTCATATTAATTTTTGTGACTGAATATAATCTTAACATATATCCCATTCCACCAATTAAAATATTATAAAAAATAATCGGTAAAAGAGAGATTTTGGAAGACATAAAAGGACTCGATAAATCAGAACCTCCTGATTTCATACCCAAATATCCCAATAAAAAGACAAGTCCCGGAGCATATAATGTATATAAACTAGTAAACGCATTTTTCAAATCTACTTTTTTATAAAATACACTAATAATCGCTTCAGTAAAGGCCGCTATTCCAATATAAACATATCCTTCAATTTCCTTATTCTTTTTATCTGTTTTCCTATTCTGAAAATAATGTTGAATCGAATCGGCATTTAAAATAGCAACACCGATTAAACAACCAAGCATCGAAAATAAAATTCGAGAGGTAATTGTCGGCGCACCTAAGAAAATATTCGAAAGAAACACTTGAATAATTGGATAACTATAAAAAGTCGTCATTGATATTCCAGCATCTAAGAGAGCAAATCCAGCATAAGATGAATAAATATGTATTAGATTTACTATTGATATCGCAATAAATTGTGGATTGACCAATGATGAAAATATAGAAGATGTCTCTCCTGAATATATCATCACAGGTATAGCGAGAGCAATATACATTAAAACACGAATTAAGAGTTGAGTATCGAGAGAAATATCATTAATATATTTTTTTATTAAAATAGGATAAGAACTTAATAAAACATTGGATGCTAAGAGAGAAGATGTTCCTAATGAAAAATCAGAAGATAACATTCTTTTTTTAATATTGTTAGAGAGATTTATTTTGTATTATTAGAGAGAACGACCGAACGAGAAAAAGAAAAACACTAATATTATTTTTGTAAAAGATAAAAATAATATGACCGTATTTATTATTTGTTATTCAAAGAGATAATATTCCCAAAAAAATAAATTATAAATTCAAAGATTTTACTACAGTGTCTAATCTCTCGCGTAATATAATTAATTCTTGGCGAGTTTCAGCGAGTTCTTGGCGAGTTTCAGCGAGTTCTTGTTTGGCTTGTTTCAAATCTTTGACCAAAATAGGTATAATTCCAGTATAATTAAGAGACTGATAACAACCTGAAACATCTCTCTGTCCTGAAACTAAAAATGGATAGTATTCAGCAACTTCATGAGCAATAAAACCATAATCTTGACTATTCGAGAGAGTATTTAAATAAGAAACTGGGCGAAGTGTATCGACACTTGCGTGAGTATCTTCAAGAGGAATAACATTGGTTTTAATACGATAATCCGAAGTAGCATTATAACTGGTAGCATTTACAGTTCCATTAATATCGAGAGCATAGGTTGTCGGAAATGTGGGTACCTTGTTTATCGATACTCCACCACCCCTTGAGTTTAATGCGATTGGGATTACCGCACTAGTTTTTGCTGAATTGATTATAGAAAAATAATAGGCATTGATAGTATCAGTAGTATCAACGCCTAATGCCAAACAAGCTTCATTCTTACCGGAATCTATAATATGTAAACCATAATTACCATTATTATCGGGTGGTGAATTATAACTGATTCCAGATGTATCAATAATTAATCCACCAGCGTTTGTTAAATCACGGTTTCTGATTCTTGTTATTCCACTTATATCAAGAGCATATACTGACCGGTCTAACGTTGTTATACTGGTAGTCGCACCATTGACAAATAAATTATCAGAAACATTCACATTTCCACTGACATCGAGAGAATAATTAGTACTTGGGTCCAATATGTTTATACCGATAGGACCAATACCACCACCAGCACCCATTAAACAAATACGGTCAGCAGCCGCAACATTATTTGGGTCATTTTCAATACCGATAACTAACGCACCATTTTCTGAACCGGTGTATCCTGTTCCAGCTAAGTTTTCATCATATTTAATATAAGCATAATCAGTAGTATCTTGTGTAGATTTGAAAAGAATCGAAGATGTACCGCCAGTATTACCATGTTCTAATATAAGACTACCTCCACCAGTACCCCCAGTTATGTCAGTACCAATTTTCTCAATAATGCGCATTGAACCGGAAATATCAAGAGCATAACTCGATGTTCCTGTCCTTCCTATTCCTATTCCTCCTACACGACTATATATACT
>JACCEC010689959.1_pt1 | contig 11804 bp, 7 predicted proteins | sample 7450121 | NCBI WGS metagenome assembly JACCEC01 (sample SAMN15323455, study PRJNA562643) | freshwater metagenome | isolation source: river surface water | place: USA:Blue River Watershed | collected 2017-08-18 | reverse complement strand
CCGCCTGGCTGGGCAGCCTGGGCATTGGCAACGGCACCCAAGTGGTGGTGTACGACCGCAATGCGGGCAACTACTGCGGTCGCCTGTGGTGGATGCTCAAGTGGCTGGGCCACGATGCAGTGGCCGTACTCGACGGCGGGCTGCAGGCCTGGCAGGCGGCAGGCGGCGCTGTGGAAAGCGGTCCTGCCCGCCCGGTCAGCCCCCGCGAATTCGTGCTGGGCGAGCCCTTGCGCGAACTGGTGGACACCGCCACCATATCGGCACGGCTGGGCCACACCGACCAGACCCTGGTCGATGCCCGTGGCGCGCCGCGCTACCGTGGCGAGGTCGAGCCGCTGGACCCCGTGGCCGGCCACATCCCGGGCGCGCTCAACCGCCCCTTTGGCGACAACTTCGAGGCCGATGGCCGCTACAAGTCCGCGGCGCAATTGCGCGCCGAATGGAGCGCCCTGCTGGCGGGCCGGCCGGCGGCGCACGTGGTGCACCAGTGCGGCAGCGGGGTGAGCGCCATCCCCAACCTGATCGCCATGGAAGTGGCCGGCCTGGGCCCCACGCGGCTGTACGCCGGCAGCTGGAGCGAGTGGTGCCGCACCCCAGGTCTGCCCTGCGCCCGCGGCTGACGCAGCCGCCAGTCCGCGCTCACTGCGCGAGGCCGGCGTTTGCCCCGCCAGCCGGTGATTCGACACGCCTTGAGCGTTCTGGGGTGATGGGGATGTTTGACCTGCAAGCCCTGCTGGTCATCCCGCACGCCCCACCGCCTGCGGCCTGCGCCCCGACGCGCGGGCGCCTCAGGCCTGCGCGGCGCTGAGCTTGCGCGCCATGCTCCAGCGGTGCACCTCGTTGGGGCCGTCGTAGATGCGAAAGGCCCGCATGTCGGTGAAGATGCGCACCCCCACCGACTCGCCCGTCACGCCCCGGCCGCCCAGGATCTGCACGCAGCGGTCCACCACCCGCCATTGGGCCTCGGAACAGGTGACCTTGGCGCGGCTGGACTCGAAGTTGCACTTTTGACCCTGGTCCAGCAACCAGGCGGTGTGCCAGATGTGCAGGCGCGCGGTCATGAGGTCCATGTCGTTGTCGGCCAGCATAAAGCCCACCCCCTCGTGCTCGGCCAGGGGCTTGCCAAAGGCCTGGCGGCGGCTGGCGTAGGCCAGGGCCTCGTCGTGGGCACGGCGGGCTTGACCCAGCCAGCGCATGCAATGGGTCAAACGGGCCGGTGCCAGGCGCACCTGGGCATAGCGAAAGCCCTTGCCCACCTCGCCCAGCACATCGCGCTGGCTCACGCGCAGGTTCTCGAAGGCCAGCACGCCATGCCCGCCGGCAAAGCAGCGGTCCATGGCGTCCATGGTGCGGACATAGCGGATGCCCGGGCGGTCCATATCGCTCAGGAACATGGTGGCGCGCCCGTCCTCCATGCGCGCCATGATGATGGCGTAATCGGCCCCTTCGGCGCCGGTGATCAGCCACTTCTGGCCGTTGATGACGTAGTCGTCGCCGTCGCGCACCGCCTGTGTCTGCAGCATGCTGGGGTCGGAGCCGGCGCCATCGGGCTCGGTCATGGCAAAGCAGGAGCGGATGCGGCCCGCCACATGCGGGCGCAGCCAGCGCTCTTTCTGCTCGGGCGTGGCCACCTCCTCCATGAGGTGGATGTTGCCTTCATCGGGCGCATGGATGTTCAGGGCGATCGGGCCCAGGTGCGAGTAGCCTGCCTCTTCAAACACCACCGCCTTGGCCCGGTGCGACAGGCCGAGTCCGCCCAGCTCGGTCGAGGCGTGCGGGGTCAGCAAGCCGGCCGCGCGCGCACGCGCCATCAGCGCCTGGCGCAAGGCCTCGCTCGGGCCATGTTCATGCGGCCCCTGTTCGGGCTCCAGGGGAATGACCTGCTCGCGGATGAAGTCGCGCGTGCGCTGCTGCAAGTCCAGCAGCTCTGATGAGAGTGTGAAATCCATGTTCGGTATGGGCCAGGCCCGTTGGTGGCGTCCAGCGGACACCCATGCACCAAGCCTAGCGAGCGCCCAGTCCGCGCCCAGTGCCGCGGGTGACAGATGGGCGCTTTGGCGTCACCCTGGCGACGCCTGACCCCTCAGGCCATGGGGCGGTGCACCGCCCCCAGGGCGTGGTCGTGCCCATGGCCGTGGTCGTGCCCGCTGTGCAGCAGGCGGCTGACCCCCAGCACCAGCGACATGCCCACCACCAGCCACAGCACCTGCGCCACGGTCTCGCGCGTGCTCAGGCGTTTTTGCAGCTGTGGGATCAGGTCGGCCAGGGCCACGTAGACAAAGCTGCTGCTGGCGGCCACCAGAAACAGGGGCAGGTAGTCGTGCAAGGCGTCCACCAGCACATAGCCGGTCAGGCCGCCCAGGGCGGTCAGGGCGCCCGCCAGCGACACCTTCCAGATGGCCGCGCGGCGCGTGCCCGAGGTTTGGCGCAGCACCACCAGATCGCCCATGTGGTGCGGCACCTCATGCGCCAGCACCGCCAGCGCGGCGGCCACACCCAAGGACAGATCGGCCATGAAAGCCGAGGCAATCAGGATGCCGTCGCCAAAGCAGTGCACGCTGTCGCCCGCCAGCACCGCCCAGCCACCGGAAGTGCGCTGACCGTGCGGATGCGCGTGGTGATGGCCGTGGTGATGGTCGTGTTCGTGGGCATGACCGTGCTGGTGGTGCTCGTGGCCATGGTGCCAAAGCTCGGCCTTGTCGAGCAGGAAAAAGAACACCAGACCCACCAGCAAGCCCATGAACAGGGTTTGCGCAGGCATGCCGCTTTCAAAGGCCTCGGGCAACAGATGCACCAGGGCGGTGGCCAGCAGGGCGCCAGCGGCCAGGCTCAGCATGTGCTGGGTGTAGCGGCTGACAACGCCAAAGCTCAGCCAGGCGGCGAGCCAGACGCTTCCGATGCCAGCCACCAGGGTGGCCAGCAGAATGCTCAGGAGTGTGGTCATGGGGGACTTGCAGGCCACGCCCGGGGCCCCAGCATGGGCCGGCCGGTGTGGCGCGGGAGATCAATCACAAAACAGATGCAAGGATCTTAGCAAGTCTGTCAAGCCGCCCCAGGACGCGCGCAGGGCGGCTGGCCCCATCAGGCGACGCCGTGCTGGCGCAGCCACTGCAGCATGCGCTTCCAGCCGTCCTCGGCCGGGCCCTGGCGGAAGCTGGGGCGGTAGTCGGCATGGAAGGCGTGCGGCGTGTCGGGGTAGACCACGAACTGGCTGGCACGGCTGGCCGCCGTGGCCGCCGGGGCCTGCAGGGCGGCCTTCATCTGCTCGACGCTGGCCAGCGGAATCCCGGTGTCGGCGCCGCCGTACAGACCCAGCACCGGCGCGTGCAGCTTGGCCGCATGGTCGATCGGATGGCTGGGGGTGATGGGGCTGGGCGCACCCACCAGGCGGCCATACCAGGCCACGGCCGCTTTGACGCGGGGCTGGTGCGCCGCATACAGCCAGGTGTGCCGTCCACCCCAGCAAAAACCGGTGATGGCCAGGCGCGAGACGTCGCCGCCATTGGCCGCGGCCCAGGCCACACAGGCATCCAGGTCGCGCATGACGTCTTGATCAGGGGTTTTGTTGACGACTTCGGCCATCAGCTTGGCCATTTCACCATAGGAGGACGGGTCCCCTTGGCGGAAAAACAGCTCGGGGGCAATCGCCAGATAGCCCTCGCGCGCCAGGCGGCGGGTGACGTCGGCGATGTACTCGTGCACCCCAAAGATTTCGGACACCACCAGCACCACCGGCAGGCCGGTGCGGCCAGCGGGTGCGCTGCGCACCATGGGCAGCTTGCCGCCCGCGCTGGTGTCGATCAAGGTCTCGCCGGTGACCAGGCCGTCGGCCGGGGTCTTGATGGCCGTTTGTGCCTGCACCGGACCGGCCACAGCGGCGTAGCCAGCGCCCAGCATGGCCCCCAGCACGGCGCGGCGTGGGGTGGCGGTTCCTTGCCCTTGGTCCAGCAGGGCGCGGGCGTCGTCGTGTGATGTGCTCATGAAAACTCCAGATCGTTAGAGGGGGCGTGCCCAGCGTGATCCGCAGGGGGTCACCTCAGTGGGCCTGCTCCCAGTTGGGGCCCATGCCCACTTCGGCCAGAAGCGGCACCTTGAGGGTCGCCACGCCAGCCATCAGGCGCGGCACCTCGGTGCGCACCCAATCACGTTCGGCATCGGGCACTTCGAACACCAGTTCGTCGTGCACCTGCATGATGACGCGCGTGCCCAGTCCTTGTTCGTCCAGGGTTTTTTGCACCGCCACCATGGCCAGCTTGATCAGGTCGGCCGCCGTCCCCTGCATGGGCGCGTTGATGGCCGCCCGCTCGGCGCCGGCGCGGCGCGGGCCGTTGGGGCTGTTGATCTCGGGCAGCACCAGGCGGCGGCCAAAGACGGTGCGCACAAAGCCCTCGGCCTTGGCCTGGGCCCGGGTCTGGTCCATGTAGTGGCGCACGCCGGCAAAGCGCTCGAAGTAGCGGTCGATGTAGTGGCGCGCGGCCTGTGGCTCGATGCCCAGGGCCTTGGCCAGGCCAAACGCGCTCATGCCGTAGATCAGGCCAAAGTTGATGGTCTTGGCGTAGCGGCGCTGCTCGGCGCTGACCTGCTCAGGGGGCAGCGAGAACACCTCGGCAGCGGTGGCCCGGTGCACGTCTTGCCCCTCGTGGAAGGCCCGCAAGAGGGCTGGGTCGTCCGACAGGTGGGCCATGATGCGCAGCTCGATCTGGCTGTAGTCGGCGCTGGCAATGCAGTGCCCCGGCGGGGCGACAAAGGCCTCGCGCACACGGCGGCCTTCGGCGGTGCGGATCGGGATGTTCTGCAAATTGGGGTCGTTGCTCGAGAGCCGCCCGGTCACGGCCACCGCCTGCGCATAGTGGGTGTGCACGCGCCCGGTGTGCGGCTGCGCCATCTGCGCCAGCTTGTCGGTGTAGGTGCCCTTGAGCTTGGAGAGGCTGCGGTGCTCCAGAATCCGCGCCGGCAAGGGGTAGTCCTGCGCCAGTCGCTCCAGCACCTCCTCGTCGGTGCTGCGCGCGCCGGTGGCGGTTTTCTTGATGACCGGCAAGCCCAGCTTGTCGAAAAAGATCTCGCCCAGCTGCTTGGGGCTGCCCAGGTTGAAGGGCTGCCCGGCCAGTTCGTAGGCCTCTTGCTCGATTTGCAAAATCCGCTGGCCCAGGGCGTGGCTTTGCGCGGCCAGGGTGGGGGCGTCAATCAGCACGCCGTTGCGTTCGATGCGAAACAGCGCCTCGCTGGTCTGCATCTCCAGCGCATAGATGCGCGCCAGGCCCTCGTCGGCCTGCAACTGCGGCCACAGTTGCGCGTGCACCTGCAGGCAAAAGTCGGCGTCCTCGCAGCTGTACTGGGCGGCGCGCGCGAGCTCGACCTGGGCAAAGGGGATCTGGTGCGCGCCCTTGCCGCACAGGTCCTCGTAACTCAGGCCCTGGCGCCCGATGTGGCGCAGCGCCAGGCTCTCCAGGCTGTGCGGCTTGTGCACCTCGAGGACATAGCTTTGCAGCATGGTGTCGTGGGCATAGCCGCGCACCGTGATCTGGTGGTTGGCCCAGACATGCTGGTCGTACTTCACATGCTGGCCCAGCTTGGCGCGACCCGCGTCTTCCAGCCAGGGGCGAAGGCGCGCCAGCACCGCGTCCAGCGGCAGTTGCTGGGGTTGGTCGGTGCCCTGGTGCGCCAGCGGGATGTAGGCCGCGCGACCGGGTGCCACGGCCATCGAGATGCCCACCAGCTGGGCCTGCATGGCGTCCAGCGAGTTGGTTTCGGTGTCCAGCGCCACCAGCGGGGCCGCCTGCACCTCGGCCCACCAGGCATCAAAAGCGGCCCAGTCGGTCAGGGTTTGGTAGTGGGTGTCGGGGGCCACCGGTGGGGGCGGCGTGGCCGGCGCATCGGTCGACGCAAACAAGTCGCCGCTGTCCCCCGGCGCGGGGCGGGCGGGGGCGGCCGCGCCACTGCGGGCGGCCAGGCCCTTGAAGCCAAACCGCAGGTAAAAGTCGTGCAGGGCCGCTTCGTCGGGCTGGTGCAGGTGCAGGGCGTCGAGCGCCGGCAGGCTGGGCACCCAGGTGCTGAGGTCGCAATCGGTCTTGATGGTCACCAGCTGTCGCCCGGTGGGCAGCCAGTCCAGGGCCTTGCGCAGGTTCTCGCCGGTCACGCCCTTGATCTCGTGCGCCCGCGCCACCAGCGCATCGAGCGAGCCGTACTCGGCCAGCCATTTGGCGGCGGTCTTGGGGCCCACCTTCTCGACCCCGGGCACGTTGTCCACCACATCGCCCACCAGGGTCTGGAAGTCGATCATCTGGTGCGACGGCACGCCAAACTCGGCCAGCACCCCGGCCTCGTCGCGGCGCTTGCCGTTCATGGTGTCGATGATGGTGATGTGCGCGTTCACCAGCTGCGCCAGGTCCTTGTCGCCGCTGGAGACGATCACCTCGATGCCTTGCGCGGCGGCGGTGCGCGCCAGCGTGCCGATCACATCGTCGGCCTCCACCCCGGGCACGTCCAGCACCTGCCAGCCCAAGAGGCGGATCAGCTCGTGAATGGGCTCGATCTGCGAGCGCAGATCGTCGGGCATGGGGCTGCGCTGCTGCTTGTAGGCCGGGTACAGGTCGTCGCGAAAGGTCGGGCCTTTGGCGTCAAACACGCAGGCGGCCCAGCGCGCCGGGATGTCCTTGCGCAGCCGGTCCATCATGTTGATCATGCCGCGGATGGCCCCGGTGGCGGGGCTGGCCGGATCGCCCGGCACGGCACGCAGATCGGGCATGGCATGAAAGGCCCGGTACAGATAGCTCGAGCCGTCCACCAGCAGCAAGGTGGGCGGGGCGTCGGTCGGCGCCGGCAGGTCCGGGCGCGCGTCGGTGGCGGTGTCGTTCATGCCCCGATTGTCCACCGGATGCGCGACGCCGGGCACCTACAATGCGGGTTTGTCTTGAACCGTGTCGGGCCCGGCCCGACCGTCCCCCTTCCACAGGTCCTTATGGCGGTATTCACCGAAGTCTCCGAAGCGCAGGCAGCCCAGCTGATGCAGTCCCTGAACCTGGGCACGCTCACCCGGCTGCAAGGCATCCAGGGCGGGATCGAGAACACCAACTACTTTGTCAGCACCGACCAGGGCGAGCATGTGCTGACCCTGTTCGAGCGCCTGACGCACGCCCAGCTGCCCTTTTACCTGCACCTCATGAAGCACCTGGCGGGCCGCGGCATTCCGGTGCCCGATCCGGTGGCCGACGCCAGTGGCGAGATCCTGCACACCGTTTGCGGCAAACCGGCGGCGGTGGTCAACCGCCTGGCCGGCAAAAGCCAGCTGGCCCCGCAGGCGGTGCACTGCGCCGCCGTGGGCGACATGCTGGCCCGCATGCACCTGGCTGGCGCCGACTACCCGCGCCAGCAGCCCAATCTGCGCGGCCTGGCCTGGTGGAACGAGACGGTGCCGGTGGTCTTGCCGCACCTGACCCCGGCGCAGGCCGAGCTGATCCAAAGCGAGCTGGCCTTCCAGAACCACACCGCCGCCTCCAGCGCCTATGCGGCCTTGCCGCGCGGGCCGGTGCACGCCGATCTGTTTCGCGACAACGTGATGTTCGATGGCGAGGTGCTGACCGGCTTTTTTGATTTTTACTTTGCTGGCGTCGACACCTGGCTGTTTGACCTGGCCGTGTGCCTGAACGACTGGTGCATCGACCTGCCCACCGGCCAACACGATGCGCCGCGCGCGCAGGCCATGCTGGCGGCCTACCAATCGGTGCGCCCCCTGCAAGCGGCCGAGCGGGCGCTGCTGCCGGCCATGCTGCGAGCCGGCGCCCTTCGCTTTTGGACGTCTCGGCTGTGGGATGTGCACCTTCCGCGCGAAGCCAGTATGCTCGTGCCCCATGATCCCACCCACTTCGAACGTGTGCTGCGCGAGCGCGTGGCCCACCCCGTGCACGCCTGACCCCGCATGTCCATGAACCTGAACATCGTGCCGCCACGCGCGGGTCTGCAGTGGGCCCGCGAGGGCATCCGCACCTTCTGGAAACAGCCGCTGGCCATGTCGGGCCTGTTCTTTCTGTTCCTGGCCACGGTGTCGCTGATCTCGATGATGCCCTTGGTGGGCAGCCTGCTCGCGCTGGCCAGCCTGCCGGCGCTCAACACGGGCTTGCTGGCGGCCACGCGCATTGCGCAAGGGGGCCGTTTCCCCATGCCCTCGGTGCTCTACCTGGCCTTTCGCAGCGGGCCGGCCCGGCGCGCCATGTTCCAGCTGGGCCTGCTGTATGCGGTGGGTTTTTTGCTGCTCATGGGCGCCTCGATGCTGATTGACGGCGGTCAGTTTGCCAGCGCCTACCTGGGCCACTCGCCCATCAACGTCGACCTGGTTGAATCGTCCTCCTTCCAGGCGGCGCTGTGGATCTCGATGCTGCTCTACGCGCCCTTGGCCATGCTGTTCTGGCATGCGCCGGCGCTGGTGCAGTGGCAAGGGGTCTCGGCCGCCAAAAGCCTGTTCTTCAGCGCCGTGGCCTGCTGGCGCAACATCGGCGCCTTCATGGTCTATGTGAGCATCTGGGCCGCGCTGTTTGCGGCCGCGGCCGTGCTGGCCATTCTGATCACCACGCTGATGGGCCAGCCGGCCTTGCTGATGGCGGTGCTGATGCCGCTGGCCCTCTTGGTGGCGGCCATGTTCTTCACCTCGATGCTGTTCTCCATCGAGGCCTGCTTTCAGGTCAGCGCCAGCGAGCGCGCCGACTGACCCGGGCTCAGATCACGGTCAGCTTGGCCACCGCCAGGGCCAGCCACTTGACGCCGTGGCGCGGAAAGTTGACCTGCGCCCGCGCATCGTTGCCGCTGCCCTCGATGGCCAGCACCTTGCCCTCGCCAAATTTGTTGTGAAAGACCTGCATGCCCGCGCGCAGGGCCTGGCCCTCGCTGGTGCTGGCGCTGCGCGCCGGGCTGGGTGCTTGCTCGAGCGGCAGACTGCGGCCCAGGCCGCTGTCGCCCCATGAGGGCTGCGCCGGGCTGCGCGGGCGGCTCACCTGCGGGCTGGCCAGGCCGCTGGCAAAACCCGCCTGGCGCGGCGTGATCCACTTGAGGGCATCGGCCGGCAGCTCGTCCAGAAAGCGGCTGCGGATGTGGTAGCGCGTCTGCCCGTGCAGCATCCGCGTTTGCGCATGGCTCAGGTACAGGCGCTTGCGCGCGCGGGTGATTGCCACGTACATCAGGCGGCGCTCTTCTTCCAGCCCATCCACATCGGTCATCGCGTTCTCGTGCGGGAACAGGCCCTCCTCCAGCCCGGTGATGAAGACCGCGTCAAATTCCAGGCCCTTGCTTGCATGCACCGTCATCAGCTGCACCGCGTCCTCACCGGCCTGCGCCTGGTTGTCGCCCGCCTCCAGTGCCGCATGGGTCAGGAAAGCCGCCAGCGGGCTCAGGGTCTCGCCATCGGCGGTCTGCTCCAGGCCCTCGCGCAGGCCCGCCTCGGGCAAGGCCTCGGCAGCGCGGCCAAAGCCTTCCTGGGTGACAAAGCTCTCGCCGGCGCTGGCCAGCTCCTCCAGGTTCTCCAGCCGATCGGCGCCCTCGCGCTCGGCGCGGTAGTGCGCGACCAGGCCGCTGTGGGCAATCACCAATTCGATGATCTCGCGCAGCGTCATGCCCACGCTTTGCTCGCGCATCACATCGAGCATGGCCACAAACGCGCCCAGGTTGGCGCCGGCCTTGCCGCTGGTGGCGCTGACGGCGTCGTGCAAAGAGCAGCCGGCATGGCGGGCCGCGTCCTGCAATTGCTCCAGGGTGCGCGCACCGATGCCGCGCGCCGGGAAATTGACCACGCGCAAAAAGCTGGTGTCGTCGTGCGGGTTCTCGAGCAGGCGGAGATAGGCCAGTGCGTGCTTGATCTCGGCGCGCTCGAAAAAGCGCAGGCCGCCATACACCCGGTACGCGATCCCGGCGTTAAACAGCGCCGACTCCAGCACCCGGCTTTGCGCATTGCTGCGGTAGAGCAGCGCGATCTCGCGGCGCGGCACGTCCTCGCGCACCAGGGCCTTGAGTTCCTCGAGCACCCACTGGGCCTCTTCGTAGTCCGACGGCGACTCGACCACCCGCACCGGCTCGCCCGCGCCCAAGGTGGTGCGCAGCTGCTTGCCCAGGCGGCCGGTGTTGTGCGCAATGAGGTGGTTCGCCGCGTCCAGGATGTGGCTCACGCTGCGGTAGTTCTGCTCCAGCTTGATCTGGTGGCGCACGCCAAACTCGCGCACAAAGTCGGCCATATTGCCCACCCGTGCCCCGCGAAACGCGTAAATGCTCTGGTCGTCGTCGCCCACGGCCAGCATGGCGCCACCGCCGGCCTCGCCGGGCAAACCCACCAGCAACTTGAGCCAGGCGTATTGCAAGCGGTTGGTGTCCTGAAACTCGTCAACCAGCACATGGCGAAAGCGCCGGCGGTAGTGCTCGCGCAGCGCCGCCTGATCGCGCAGCAGCTCGTAAGAGCGCAGCATCAGCTCGCCAAAATCGACCACGCCCTCGCGCTGGCATTGGGCCTCGTACAGCTCGTAGAGCTCCACGCGGCGGCGGCTGTCCTCGTCATGGGCCACCACATCCGCGGGGCGCAGGCCGTCTTCCTTGCAGCCGGCAAAAAACCACATCAGCTGCTTGGGCGGGAAGCGCTCCTCGTCCACATGGAACTGTCGGCACAGGCGCTTGATGGCGCTCAACTGGTCTTGCGTGTCCAGGATCTGGAAGGTGGCCGGCAGGCCCGCCAGCGCATGGTGGGCGCGCAAAAAGCGATTGCACAGGCCATGGAAGGTGCCGATCCACATGCCGCGCACATTCACCGGCAGCATGGCGCCCAGGCGGGTGAGCATCTCGCGCGCGGCCTTGTTGGTGAAGGTGACGGCCAGCACCCCGGCCGGCGAGACCTGGCGCGTTTGCATCAGCCAGGCGATGCGCGTGGTCAGCACCCGGGTCTTGCCCGACCCCGCGCCGGCCAGGATCAGGGCGTGCTCGGCCGGCAGCGTCACGGCCTGGCGCTGCTCCTCGTTGAGATCGCGCAGCAAAGGGGAGGACAGGTCGCGCGGGTCCTCGGCGGACCAAAGGGATTCGGAATGCATGCTGCGATTGTAGGAACTCGCGCCCCCTGGTCCGTCAGGTGATGGCCACTTGACCCCGGGCCCCTCTGTTTGCACGACCCTAGCCCCTGGCAACTGCCGCTGCCAGGCGCGCGGGGGGGGCGGGCGCACATGGGCTGCAAAGCGGCGCACCACCGGGCCCTACAAAGCCCCGCCAAGCTCGGGTAGAATCAGACACCGGGCCCAAGATTCTTGCGCCCGGTTTTCTTTTGCGCCGCCCGCCCTGGGCCACTTCTGCGCGCACTGTGAACCGGCCAAGCCAAGCGCTCACTCGTTCAACCGATGAACCTTCTCCGGAGCTTGGTATCACATGGAAATCTTTGACTACGACAACATCCTGTTGTTGCCGCGCAAGTGCCGCGTCAACAGCCGTTCGGAATGCGACGCCAGCGTCGAGCTGGGCGGGCGCAGCTTTCGCCTGCCGGTTGTGCCGGCCAATATGAAAACCGTGGTCGACGAGTCGATCTGCGAGTGGATGGCGCGCAGCGGTTACTTCTATGTCATGCACCGCTTCGACATCGACAATGTGCGCCTGGTGCGCGACATGCATGCGCGCGGTGTGTTTGCCTCGATCTCGCTGGGCGTCAAGCAGCCCGACTACGAGACCGTCGACCGCCTCAAGGCCGAGGGCCTGGTGCCCGAGTACATCACCATCGACATCGCCCACGGCCATGCCGACAGCGTGCGCGACATGATCGGCTACATCAAGCAGCATCTGCCCAAGAGCTTTGT
>JACCEC012974315.1_pt1 | contig 11805 bp, 3 predicted proteins | sample 7450121 | NCBI WGS metagenome assembly JACCEC01 (sample SAMN15323455, study PRJNA562643) | freshwater metagenome | isolation source: river surface water | place: USA:Blue River Watershed | collected 2017-08-18 | reverse complement strand
TCCGACGCGATCGACAGCTCCAAGATTGCCGACGGCTCAATCGCCTTGAACGATCTCAGCACCGCCTTGCAGGCTTCGATGCCCAAGCCTTCGTTCACCTATAATCAAGGCCTCGCGGCGAATCCAGGTTCCCATATATTTACGATTTTCCCCATCGATGTCAGTGACTTGGGCGTCGACGGTGAAGTCTTGGTTTCCTACTACGGCGGAAACCGGGCAGGCATCCTTTCTGGAAGAATTCCAGCCGTCTTTAGCGGTCAGGTCCGTGTCAACATGCTGACCTTCACTACAGGTAACGGCAGTATGAGGTATGAGGGCGGATTCTTCTCCATACTTAGTAGCAGCGCTGGCGGCGCGCTCGTCGCCGAAACCGCCGCCTCGAGCTTCGTTGCCAAAAACGAAGGGCCTTTCCCCGAGAGCAACTACGCTGTCACCGGGAATATGAATTCGACCAGCATGGGAACTGCGTTAATCGCCGACCCGGCGAGCTCGGCGGTTTTTTTCCAAAGCACCGCTATGTTCCCGCGGTCGATCACAACCCTAAGCGGCCAGGGCACGACCGCCAGTCCCTACAGCAATGCTTCAGGGGGAAACTTTTTCGGTGGAACTTCGACGCCGCTGGCTATGGTTGCCGCGCGTTGGATGGGAGACGGTTCCTTTGCCGGCGCTGCCGGCATCACCTATACGATGCCGCTGATTATTATCACCCACTATTACCCCGGTTCCTTGCTGCCCGTTCAGGTGGCCGCTCCTTTTAATGCCGATCAAGCCAATGTTTCCACCAACGCCAATGCCGGTGGACCGACTCAAACTCACACGATTAGCTCGATTGCGACCGGCACCAATAAGCTGACCGTCACAGTGCCCAATCCGCACGTGATGCAGGTGGGCGATACGGTTGTGCTCGCTAGCACGACAGGTGTCCCAGCGGCCAATGGCACCTTCACGATCACCGCCGTCCCCGACCGCACCCGGTTTGAGATTACACTCACCGGCGCCACCGGCACATATACCGGTGGCACGGCGACACATACGCCCAGATACAACAAATATCGACTCTGGGTGGCGGTGAACACTTCCGCAGCAGGCGTCCGCGTCATCGTTTCCGACAAGTAAGGCCCCGCCATGAAACACCGTCTCCGGCGGCTGTTGCCGCTGCTGGTGGGCGCGGGCTGGGCGCTGCTCGGCGCCGCGACCGCCTCCGCCCAACTCGAGGCCAAGGCCGGCGCCACCAACGCGCTCTACCGCGGCACCGTCCCCAACTCGCCCACCAACACGCCGCCGATCCTGCCCACGCAGCCGCAGTTCGCCGGCGTCGGCGCCACCGGCGCCAGCCAGGGCGCTATCGCCACCGGCTCCACCGCCGCCACCCGCTACCCCGCCCAAGTCTACCTCGCCGGCGGCACCGGCGCGCCCACCGGCGCCGCCATCGTCCAGCTCCGCGCCACCCTCGGCTTCGCCTTCGTCACCGGCGCCCCGCGCTACCAGTTCGGCGATGTCATCGTGCCGCCCAACACCAACGACGCCGGCGCCCCGCTCGCCAGCGGCGACAACTACTGGCGCGGCGAGCCCGTGAAGCCGGGCGAGATGTTCACGCACCTCGACGGCCCCCAGGACTCCACCCCGCGTGTGGCCGCCGGCACCACGCCCGCCTACTACTACAGTCCGCACGCCGAAAAGGTCTTCGCCTCCCAGGCCGGCCGCGTGACGGTCGTCTGGGTCTCCCGCCTCCCCGTGAAGAGCGGCACCGACGATCGCTTCCGCTACCGTTTCCGCGAGGAGGTCTTCGCCGTCTCCTCCGCCTCTTCCAAGACGCCGCGCACCATCTTCTGGACCGAGCGCAGCTTCAACGGCCCGATGGTCAACGTCCCCACCGGCAACGTCGAAGCCGTCAACCCCGTCTATAATGTCCTCGTCCCCGCCACCGTCGCCGAGGAATACAAGCCCGTCGGCGTCTCCGTCACCACGGATCCCGCCATCACGCCGCCCGCCGAGAAACGCACCCTCTGGTTCGAGAAGGCCAACGGCATCGGCCAGCTCCGCGCCTATAACGTCGAGGGCCGCCTCCTCGTCGAATACCTCGGCAAGCTGAAGCCCGGCTCCACCAACGTGCACACCTTCCTCGGCGCCGATATCGTCGAGGTCGCCCGCGTCGCCCCCACCGTCAACACCGAGGTCAGCCTCGGCGAGCGCCTCACTCCGCGCGATGTGCAGGGCCGCCGGCTCCCGCTCGACGGCAGCTCCGAATGGGTCGCGTCCCCCGTCGCCTCCCTCATCCCCGACGGCCAGCCCTACTACGGCTCCACCACGCGGCCCGACGGCATCGCCGACTACTTCGCCGAGCGCGAGAACTCCAATCCCGACCGCGTGATCTTCTACTGGCTCGAACGCGCCAACGCCGCGATCGTGCCCGACGGCGCCGGCGCCGCCACCGTGCCGGTGAATCTCCTCTGGCCCAAGGCCAAGAACGCCTACGCCATGGCGTGGCCCACCGCCCTCTCGGCCTACGCCCACAACACCGTCGCCACCGCCGGCAGCACCACCGCCACCGGCATCCAGTTCTCTCCCGGCCAGCTCCCGCAGGTCGTGTTTCAGGATGACCTTACCCAGACCGAGGCCCGCGTCGACCCCGCCTCCCAGCGCTTCATCGTGAGTTTCCCGAGCGGTGGCACCTACGACGGCCTCAACCGCACCCTCCTCCGCTTCACCAACGGCGTCGAGGTCTGGTATGTGCGCCTCTATACGCAGTCCGATACGCGCGCCGGCTTCCAGCAGTCCGACGGCGCCCCCTCCGCCCTCACCGCCACCGCCCGCGTCGGCGAGCGCATCCTCCCGCCGTCGTCCGAGTATTCCGTCGCCGGCCATATCGAGCTCGGCGCCGGATTCAGCGACGCCTATTATCCCGCCGGCTATATCGATCCCCTCGCCGCCGGCGTCGCCGCCGCCGAGAAGGGCGCGATCATCCCGGTCAACGCCATCCCCGGCGCCAATATACTCAAGGTCTGGTGGCTGCGGCAGGTCACGCCGCCCACCGCCACCTTCGCGCCGTTCCACGTGCCCGCCAAGGTCGGCACCTACACCGTCTCGTATCCCACGGACGCCCGCCAGATCGTCATGGCCTCCAACGCGGGCTCCGGCGACCTCTCGCCCTCCGAGATCGCCGGCTCCCTCTATATTCAGAACATCCGCGGCAACCGCGGCTTCAACCCCAACGAGGAGCACGCGCTCATGCTCAACGGCCGCGTGTATGCGCTGCGCGACGATCTCAACGACACCTCGTCCAACCCCGCCAACTACACCTCCGAGCCCTTTGCGCTCCTCGCCTACACCTCGCCGGCCGACAAGCGCCCCGCGATGAGTGTCTTCCGCGTCCTGCGCGAAAACGAAACGCATCGCTTCGATTACCCCATCACGGCCGGCACCATCATCCAGGGTCCGATGCCGCTGCCGCTCATGCCTCTGCCCATCGGCCCCAACGGCAAATCCAAGAACCTCGAGGTCGACGGCGTGCCCGATACCGCGCACTCCGGCCCCGCGACCTACACCAAGTTCACCTTCGAGGACCGCAAGGGCTACAACTGGGTCTACCGCGGCCCGCACGCCAACGGCAGCCCCACGCTCGCCATGCAGTTCTACTACACGGCGCGCGAGGGCTTCTGGGTCCCCGGCGTCGGCCAGCCCGCCGTCGGCACCACCCTGCCCTACCTCCGTCCGATCTCCGGCGGCGTCCCGCAGGGCCATCCGATCAGCGGCACCTCGCTCTCCGTCGTTTACCGTCCCGTCTGGCCCGACTCCGCGCCCATCCTGCGCGTGGCCGAGACCCTCACGTTGCCCAAGTTCGGTCTGCCCGCCGTCCTCGGTCAGGCCAGCGCCGAGGTTTTCTACCAGCAGTCGATCGCCAATCAGGGCTCGGGCACCCCGAGCGTCGTCCTGCACGACCCGCTCCGCGAAAAAGTCTTCGCCCTCGGCGCCCTCGGCGAACTCCAGGCGCTCCCCACCTCGATCCTCACCACCCTCAGCGGCGGCAAGACCTACTTCCAGCGCCTGCCCTCGCACCTGCAGACACGTTTCTTCTTCGATCCGTCGCGCGGCACCAAGGGCTCGCTCGTGCTCCTCGGCAAGTTCGTCGACGAGATCGCCGGCGAGGATTACCTCCAGCTCAACACCCTCTCGCCCGCCGACCGCGCGCTGCTCGAGGCGCTCCCCGCCAGCAGCGATCCCAACCGCTCCCTCTGGCTCACCGCCCTCGCGGCCCTCAACACCAAGGTCGAGACCTTCGTCGAGGACCCCGACAAGATCGGCTCCTACAAGCCCAACGGCTCCCCGGTGAACGCCGATGCGATGACGCTCCCGCTCATCGACAACGCCGACACCGCCGTCGCCGGCTACTCCGTCACCGCCACCGGTCAGGGCGCCGGCTGGGTCACCATGGTCTTCGGCAACGGCTCCGCCTTCACCCCCAAGGGCGACCCCGTCGCCGTCCAGGTCTTCAAGGTCTCGCCCCAGCTCTACACCGGCGACATCAAGGTCCTACCCTCGAAGAACCCGCTCGATGAGCAGGTCACGCTCCGGCACAGCGGCGACTTCGCCGCCCGCCCCGACCGCTACGATTTCGAGTGGCGCTACGCCGCCCCGCAGGACGGCAAGGCCCCGCCCATCTACACGTTCACCAAGACCTCGCGGCTCGACGGCTTCTGGCAGCGCGTGCAATCGCCCGCCGGCAATCTGCCCACCGCCGCTGAATACAACGCCGGAGCCACCGTCCCGCTTCCGCAGACGGTGACGATCCGCGCTGCCGGCTCGCCCACCGGCACCGGCATCACGCGCCCCGGCCTCGTCTTCCGCTCCGTCTCCGGCGCCGACTTCACCTCCGGCGTGCCCGCACAGATCTTCTTCGGCGCCGATATCGCCGACCTCACCGGCTTCGTCCTCTACGTGAACAGCGTCCCCGCGCTCGCCTACCAGGCGCCGTCGCCGTTCGCCAATATCGGCGCCTCCACCGGTCTCGTGCCGGACGGCCTGCCGCGGCAGTTCGAGGTCAACCCGAGCTTCTTCCAGAAGGGTGTGAACCGCCTCGAGGTCGCCCTCTACTCCACCGCCGACGTCGGCACCTCCTCCGGCGCCAACTTCCAGCTCCACGGCACCGTCGAGACCGACCTCGTCGCCATCGTCGGCTCCCCGTGGCAGCTCCCCAACGGCACCCTCACCAACGAGGTCATCGTCGGCGGCTCCCCCACCGCGCCCCTCGGCAGCCCCCTCCTCGTGATGTCCGATAATTTCTTCACGCTGCGCTACCGGCCCAAGGGCGGCACCGCCAGCGTCGCCGGCAACGATTGGTCCCGCTGGCTCACGCCCCAGCTCGTCGAGGGCTGGATCAAGCGCGTCCTCGCCGGCATCAATCCCTTCAATCAGCGCGTCACCGACCTCAGCAACAACACGGTCAACACCGACGTCAGCATCCTCACCCAGGCCGGCACCCGCTGGGAGGGCAACATCGCCCTCACGTTGGACGCCATCGACACCTTCGGCCTCATCGAGATCTACGAGACCGTGCTCAACCGCGCGAAGAACATGAGCATCGACTCCGGCTACGACTACGGCGCCGCCAACGACGCCCTCCTCCTCGCCGCCGGCTATCTCAACGATCTCTACACCGTCCTCGGCAACGAAGCCTACGCCGACGCCGCCAACCCCACCATCTCCCTCGACGACTCCGTCACCCTCACCGAGGTCAGCACCGCCCGCTTCTCCTTCGAGGGCCAGGTCGCCAACGTCCTCGAGGAGGAACTCGCCCTCCTCCGCGGCCGCGATGACTTCAACACCGCCGTCGACGTGTCGCCGGCCTACAATCGCCTGTATTGGAACTACACGCGCGGCATCAACGCCGGCGAGGCGATCTACGCCACCAACTACAACGTCCGCGAGAAAGCCGGCAGCCCCACCGCCGACGGCAAACTCGATGCCGCCGACGCCCAGCGGATGTTCCCGCAGGGCCACGGCGACGCCTACGGCCACTTCCTCACCGCCATCGGCGGCTACTACCGCCTCCTCACCAACGCCAACTTCACCTGGACGCCCCGCAGCGAGACCGTGACCGTCCTCGGCCGCCCCGTCGCCGTCGACTACTTCGACGAGCGCAAGTTCGCCGAGGCCGGCGTCAACCTCGCCCGCACCGCCCAGCAGATCGTCGGCCTCACCCACCGCCAGGCCTACAAGGACAGCACCGCGTCCGGCTGGTCCCACTTCCGCGACGGCAAATACAACTCCAGCACCAACGTCACCCGCCACTGGGGCCTCGACGAATGGTCCTCCCGTGCCGCGCAGGGCGCCTACCTCCACTGGCTCGTCGGCAACGCGATGCTGCCCGACAAGGACAACAATCCCAATCACACCGGCGTCCAGATCATCGACCGCTCCACCGTCCCCGCCCTCCAGGAAATCACCGCCATCGGCGAGACGTTCCAGAGCACGATGGACAACGCCAACGCCCACCTGAATCCCCTCGGCCTCAGCCCCGGCGCCATCGCCTTCGACATCTCCGCCACCGACCTCAAGGCCGGCAAGTCGCACTACGAACAGATCTACGACCGCGCCCTCCGCGCCTCGCTCAACGCCAGGGGCGCCTTCGATCAGGCCGGCAAGATGACGCGCCTCCTCCGCTCCCAGGAGAACCAGCTCGCCGGCTCCAATAACGCCATCGTCGACCAGGAGCGCGCCTACGTCCGCCAGCTCAAGGAAATCTACGGCACGCCCTACAACGCGAGCATCGGCGTCGGCAAGACCTACGCCCAGGGCTACACCGGCCCCGACCTCCTCGAGTGGTTCATCGTCGATCGCCCCACCGGCCCCGAAGGCGCGCTCGTCGATTCCACCACCACGGTCACCCTCACGGCACCCACGCAGACCAATGTCCGCAACTTCACCGCGTTCAGCATGGTGGACATTATCAGCGCCTACGAATTCGAGAGCGTGAACAAGACCATCACCCTCGAGCCCAACCGCTACGTCCAGTTCTCCGACCTCTGGCTCGGCGGCACCTCGATGGGCCAGCGGGCCATCGTCGGCACACTCCAGCAGGCCCTCACCGATGCCGATCAGGCCCGCACCGCCCTCATCGCCGCCAACGCCAAGCTGCAGGCGAAGCAGGAAAACTTCCTCCGCCGCCACGCCCTCTACATCGAACTCGTGGCCACGCGCCTGAAGCGCCTGCAGGCCGAGGACGAGGCCGCCTTCAAGCAGACCGCCCTCGCCGCCGCCCAGGCCGCGCTCCAGGCCCTCGGCGAATATCTCATCTCGCGCGGCGAGACCGCCGCCGACCTCGCCGAAGCCGCCGCCGAAGCGCCGCCTAAGGCCGTCGGTATGGCCAATGACGCCACCTCCGGCGCCCGCTCCGGCATCATGGCCGCACTCAAGGCGCCCGGCGCCATGCTCAAGATCAGCGGCTCCGTCCTCGTCGGCACCGCCGGCCAGCTCGGCAGCGAGATCGAGAAGGTCGGCGAAGAGCTCGAGGGCTTCATCGAGGAGCTCGGCTTCAGCTATCAGGAAGCCCAGGTCGCCTACGAATTCGGGCTCATGTATCAGGACCTGATGCGCGAGTATTTCGAACTCGCCCAGCTCGCGACCAACCTCCAGCGCGCCAACGAAAAAGCCCGCTCCCTCATCGCCGAAGGCCAGCGCATCCAGGACGAGCGCGAGATCTTCCGCCAACGCGCCGCCGCCCTCGTCCAAGGCTACCGCACGAAAGACGTCACGTTCCGCACCTTCCGCAACGAAGCCCTCGAGCAATACCGCGCCCTCTACGATCTCGCCGCGCGCTACACCTACCTCGCCGCCAAGTCCTACGACTACGAGACCGGCCTCCTCGGCTCGACGACCGGTCAGGACGTGATCAACCGCATCGTCGCTTCCCGCGCTCTCGGCGATCTCACCGGCGGCACCCCGCAGGCTACCGTCTCCACGACGGGCGACGCGGGCCTCGCCGGCACCATGGCCCGCCTCCAGGCCGACTGGGCCGTCGCCAAGGGCCGCCTCGGCATCAACAACCCCGACCAGAACGGCACCCTCTTCTCCCTTCGCCGCGAACTCTTCCGCCTCCTCGACGATCCCACCCGCACCGACGACGACGCCCAGTGGCAGCAGACCCTCGAGCAGAACATCGTCACCAACCTGCTCGCCGATCCCGACGTCGCCGCCAACTGCCGCAACCTCCGCAAACCCGACGGCTCCGCCGTCCCCGGCATCATCCTCCCGTTCCGCACCACCATCGAGCACGGCCTCAATTTCTTCGGCCTCCCGCTCGCCGGCGGCGACAACGCCTTCTCCCCCTCCAACTACGCCACCAAGATCTACTCCGTCGGCGTCGTCCTCCGCGGCTACGTCGGCATGAACCCCTACGCCATCGGCGTGGTGAACGCCGGCACCCCCAACTCCAGCGATCCCAAGTCGCTCAGCGCCTCACCCTATCTCTACCTGATCCCGACCGGCAGCGACTACCTGCTCGCCCCGCCACTCGGCGACACCGGCGCCGTCCGCGCCTTCAACGTCGCCGACCAGGCCCTCCCGTTGCCCTTCAACCTCGGCGCCACCGCGTTCTCCACGACGCAGTTCTACAACGCCAACGGCACGCTCAGCGAACAACCCTGGATCCTGCGCAAACACCAGGCCTTCCGCCCGGTGAACGATCCCGCGTTCTTCTACAGCAGCATCCCCTCCGAATTCACCAGCAGCCGCCTCGTCGGCCGCAGCGCCTGGAACGGCGGCTGGAAGCTCGTGATTCCGGCCTACACCCTGCTGAACAACGAACAGGAAGGCCTCAACCGCTTCGTCGCCTCGGTAAAGGACATCGAGCTGTTCCTGCGCACCTACTCCCATGCGGGCAACTGAGCGGGGCGGCCGCGGACGACGAAACGGACAACTTATGAACCACGGTGAAACTGAGACACAGCGCGGGGGCGGTCGGTTGTGGTCCCAAGTGATGCGCTTCGCGGCGCTGGGCCTCGGGGTCGCCGTGGTTCATTCCCTTTCCGGCCAGGAAGTGAAGTCGCAGGCGGTGGGCTTCCTTACGCTCACGGTGCCGCCGGGGCAGACGCGCGCGCTGTCCGTGCCGTTTGTTTCCGATCCGTCCTCGCAGGTGAACTCGGTCGGACGCATCACCGCGGTGGGCAGCAACTACCTCGAGGTGGCCTCGGCGAAGTGGGTGCCGGGCGCGTTTTCGGTGCCGGGCGCGCCTTACTTCGTCCGCCTGACCTCGGGGGTGCAGGCCGGGCGCCTGTTCCAGATCCTGACGGCGACGCCGAACACGGAGACACGGCTCTATATTTCCGACGACGGCCTCGGCCTGGCGACGCTCGGGATCGAGACGGGCGACGCGGGCGCGGCCTATGAGATCTTGCCGGGCGACACACTGGCCTCGCTCCTGGGATCGACCGCCGCCGAAGTGGTGCTGCAAGGCGGACCCGATCCCTTGTCGTCGGACCTGATGCTGGTGTGGGGCGGTGCGCCGTGGTTCAACTTCTACTTCAACACCACGTGGGGCCGCTGGGCGCGCGACACCGACACACCGACCTCGCCGACGCGAAACAACTTTGTCCTGCGGCCGGACCGCGGCGTGATGGTCACGCGGCGGGCGAGCACGCAGCTGGACGTGGCGATCATGGGGCGCGTCATGGCGACGCCGCAGCGGGCGTTTCACTCGCGCACGGCGAACACCCTGACCTTCCTCGCCACGATGCAGGCGAGCGACACCACGCTCGGCGCGCTCGGGCTGCAAAGCGGCACGCGCACGACCGGGTGGCGCGGCTCGGCCAACAGCGACGAGGCGGACATCGTCCTCGTGTGGAGCGGCGCGTCGTGGTTCAGCTTCTACTTCAACAGCACGACCGGGCACTGGCAGCGCGTCGGCGACACCAATCCGAATCGCGACGCCTTCGTGATTCGCGCCGGCACGCCGGTCTTCGTGCAACGGCGCGCGTCGGGCGCCACCGCCGAAGACAAGACGGTCAATTTCCCCGCGCCCGGCTCCTGAGCCATGGAGATCCGGTTCCTTCTCTTAGCCGGGGCGCTCGCCGCCGGCGGTCTCTCGCTCGCGTCCGCGCAGACGGTGATTGTCATCGACTCGTTCAACGCGCCGGCCTCGGCCACGCCGACGAGCGGGGCCGTCGTGTCGGGCCGCACGTGGGTGGGCGGCGTGACGCAGAACACGGGCTCGATTACCGTCGGCTCGCCGGCGCGCGACGACAACGGCTACGGCTCGACCTCGCTGGCGGTGAACGCGACGGGGACGGCCTACGTGCGCATCACGGCACAGCGCGACACGGGCAACGTGAATCCCAATCTCGTGATCCAATTCGAGGACAGCGCGCTCACGCCGGACGCGGGCATTTTCTCCGTGCCGACGTCGGCCTTCCAGGTGGGCGTGCTGACGACGGTGCAGATTCCCATCTCGTCGTGGGGGGCGGGTTTCGATTTTTCCGACATCACCGGCTACTCGATCGGCGGCGGCGCGGCGGGCACGACGGCGTTTCGCATGACGATCGAGCACCTCGAACTCGCGTCCGCGCTGCTGCCGCTCAACGGCGGCACGATCATCACGGCCGGCAACCAGGTGTATACGACGGCGCAGACGCTCGGCGGCACGACGGTGCTCGGCAACACCGGCGGGGCCAATCTGAGCGGCACGGCGATCACCTTTGATTCGACGATCGACGGAGCTCACGGGCTTACGCTGAACAACTCGGGCGCGACGACGCTCAAGGGCGTGGTCGGCGGCACGACGGCGCTCGCGAGCCTCGAGACCGATGCCGGCGGGACGACCGCGATCAACGGCGGCAAGGTGCGCACGACCGGTTCTCAGACCTACCGCGATGCGGTTTCGCTCGGTGCGAACACCGTGATTCAGACCATCGGCGACGGCGTCGTGAGCTTTTTCGAGGCGATCACCGGCAACGGTTATGCGCTGGAGATCGACAGCGCCGGAGCGAGCACCCTGGCAAGCGCGAGCGGTCTATCGTCTTTCAAGAAGACCGGCAGCGGCACGATCACCTTTTCGGGCCAGAGCACCTATACCGGCCCGACGATCATCAATGCCGGTGCGCTGGCGCTGGGGCGGAGCAACGCGATCGCCTCCTCGAGCGCCCTGACCCTCGGCGGCGGCAAACTGTCGCTGGCCGGCTACGTGCAGAGCTTCAGTTCGCTCGCGGTCGCGGCGAATTCGACGATCGATTTCGGCGCGGGCTCGGCCTCGCTGACCTTCGGCAGCAGCGCCTCGCAGACCTGGAGCGGCACCGTGACGATTTCGAACTACAGCTCATCGCTGAACCTGCTCCAGTTCGGCAGCGCGGCCTCGGCGCTGACCACGCAGCAGCTCGGGCTGCTGCGCTTCGCCGACTATGGCAATGTCGCCGGGCAGATCAGTGCGCTGGGCGTGGTGACGCCGCTGTCGGCGATCCCGGAGCCGTCGACCTATGCGGCGCTCGCGGGTCTGGCGGTGCTGGGCTGCGCCTGGCGCCGCCGGCGGAGCGCCAGCTAGCGGGGTGCAGCGGCGCATTTAAGCCGGACAGCCGATGGCGGGGTGTAGCCCGCCTCGTGAGAGGCGGGAGCGTCTGCCTGCCAGGTTTCCATGAGTCCCTGCTCTCACGAGCAGGGCTACGGCGTCACGGCGTGAGGTCGTGGTCGGCGACGGTCGCGACGGCGGTGGTGCGCCAGTTGAAGACGATCGTGAGCACGCGGAACACGAATGTGACCGCGACGGCGACGATGGCGGCGGTGGTCGCCGGGTAGCCAAGATGGACGCTGAGGAACACGAAT
>JACCEC012736970.1_pt1 | contig 11805 bp, 12 predicted proteins | sample 7450121 | NCBI WGS metagenome assembly JACCEC01 (sample SAMN15323455, study PRJNA562643) | freshwater metagenome | isolation source: river surface water | place: USA:Blue River Watershed | collected 2017-08-18 | reverse complement strand
GCCCGTGTCTGCCACGACTTCTTGTCCCGATCCATCCGGCTCCATCCGCAGCACCCGCCCGTTGTTCAGACCCATGTACAGCTTGCCATCCGGCCCCATCGCCACATGCTCCGGCCCCGCGCCCCCGGCCAGGGGCACGGGCTGGAAGGCGGCCATCCGCGCATTGGGCGCATGGACCCCCCGGTACCCGGGAGCGGGCTGCGGCTGCCAGGCGACCGGGTGGGCCGCGATGGGCCAAAACAGCAGGTAGGCCAGCGCCAGAACCAGGGCGGTGACGGGGGCGATCCAGATTTTTGTGCGCATGACGTCCCTTTCCAGTCCATGGCCTCCTGCCCGCGCCGCGCGTGACCTCGCACCAGACAAGCAAGGATGAGTTCTTTCATCGTAATCGGAGGGTGGCCTCAATGGGGGAATATCTGCCGGCCCCGCTGTGAGACCAGCGAGGCCAGGCGCTTCATCCCGGGCCGACCAGAAACTCGAGCATCAACTCGCGCACGCAGCCGAACATGTCGGCACCGGTAACTGTGCGGCAGCCGCGCGCGCGGGCGGCTGCGACCAGGGGGGAGAGGGCGGGCGCAGTGATCACGCAGCCGACGAAGGTGGAGGGGGCGAGGCGCTCAACCTCGATCGGCAAGGGGTCGCCCTCGCGCATGCCCAACGGCGTGGCGTTGATCACGAGGTCGAACCCCGCCGGATCGCGGCTGCCGGCCAGCACTCGGCTCGGGCCCAGGGCCGCGAGGCGGGCGATGAGGCTGTCCCGGCGCAGGGTGTCGGTGTCGTGCAGCGCGAGTTCTGCAACGCCTTGTTCGACCAGGGCATGCGCGATGGCCGATCCGGCCCCACCCGTGCCCACCAGAAGTGCGCGCAATCCCTGCAGCCGCAGACCCTGGGATTCGAGCGCCTGGGCGTAGCCCAACCCGTCGAACATGTCGCCGTGCCAGCCGCCATCGGGCGTACGTCGCAGGGTGTTGACCGCGCCCAGGAACTGCGCGCGGGGTGAGTGGGTCTGGCACAGGGACGCCATCGCCATCTTGTGCGGCACGGTCACGATGATGCCGTCGACGTTGCGCATGTGCCCCATCGCCGCCAGCCAGGCGGGCAGGTGCTGCGGGCTGACCTGGGCTGGGACGCAGAGGGCGTCGGCCCATAGCGCCTCGAAGGACTGGGTCATGCCGAAGGGCGATTTGACCTGGGCGATCGGGTCGCCCACGATGAAGTGGACGCGTGTGGCGCCGCTGAGGTGTTCAAGCATGGCCAATTATCAGGAGCGTGATTGGGGCGATTGCGCGTACGGGCTGCGTCGAACGCAGCGATCACGTCGCCTAGCGGTCAATCAGATCACGTCGCGCATGCCCTGCGCGGCCTCGCGCAGCGCAGGCAAGACACGCCGCGCCGCCTCGTCCTCGGACTCGTTTTGGACGGGCATGATCACGCACAGCGCGCCCAGCATCTCGCCCCGAAGATCACGCAGGGGCACTGCCACGGCGCGGTAACCCAGGTCGAACTGCTGCTCCGATTGCGCCCACCCCTGTTCGCGCACGCGACGCATGGCCTTGCGCAGGACCTGGGGGTCGGTGATGGTGTGGGGCGTGTACGCCGGCAAGGGATGCGTTTTCAGCCAGGCTTCCTGCGTAGCGGGTTCCCACTGGGCCATCATCAACATGCCGGCCGCGGTCAGGTGCGCCGGCACCCGCGCACCGAGCACGAAGCCGGAGTTCATGGCCCGGTTGTGGCCATTGCGCGCGACATACACGACGCTGTCGCGTTCCAGAACCGCCAGGTAGGAGACCTCGTTGGTCAAGGAGGTGATCCGCTGCAGATAAGGCTGGGCCTGGCGGGGCAGGCGCGCGGAAGCCAGGTAGCTCTGACCCAGTCGCATGACACGAGGGGTCAGCCAGAAGGATTTGCCGTCGTGCCCGACATAACCCAGATGGGCCAACGTGAGCAGGTAGCGGCGAGCCGCGGTGCGGGTCAGCCCGCAGCGCTCGCCGGCCTGCTGGGCGGTCAGGCGGGCGTGGTCTTCACCGAAGGCCTCGAGGATGGTGAGGCCACGCTCCAGCCCGGCAATCCAGTCGCGTGGATGCAGGCCCTCGTCGGGGGAGGGGCGATGGGCTGCAGGGTCTGACGCGCGCGGCATGGGGTGGGGGCTGCTGGGAATTACCCTTGATCCGTTCGATGATCGCACCAAGGTGTTCGATGATCGCACAATCTTTCCGGGCGTTCGCGGTCAATTTGGCCAATCTTTCTCTACAGTCACGCAGCGATGGAGACGGGCTGCACCCGGTGGACTGCCTCCAGCCACGCTCGGCTGCAAGCCGCCATCATTTTTCCAATCAATCGAGGAGACACCCCATGTTCCGTCCCACCCTGATTCGTCTGGCTGCCGCCGGCCTGCTGGCCGCGGGCGCCTCCCTGGCCCAAGCCCAGGACCTGCAAGTCGCCAACATCGTCGAGCTCTCGGGCCCCGGCACCACCTCGGGCACCTTCTTCAAGAACGGTGTCGAGATGGCCATCAAGGAAATCAACGCCGCCGGCGGCATCATGGGCCGCAAGATCACCTTCACCACCGAGGACACCCAGACCAACCCCGGCGTGGCCAAGGGCCTGACCCAGAAGGCCGTGGACAACGGTGTCTTCGCCGTCTTCGGCCCGGTGTACTCCGGCTCCATCATGGTCTCCATGGCCGAGAGCAAGCGCGGCGAGGTGCCCAACTTCACCGGCGGTGAAGCGGCCAGCATCACCCAGCAGGGCAACCCCTTCGTGTTCCGCACGGCCTTCGGCCAGTCGGTCTCCTTCCCGAAGGTGGCCCGCTACATCACCACCAAATCCAAGAAGCTGGCGGTGATCTATGTGAACAACGACTTCGGCAAGGGCGGCCAGAACACCATCAAGGAACTGCTGGCCAACAGCCCGACCAAGATCGTGGCTGAAATCTCCACCGAGTCCGGCCAGGTCGACTTCTCCTCGGCCGTGATCCAGGCCAAGCAGTCCGGCGCCGATGCCATCTTCGCCTACACCAACGAAGAAGAGTCCGCCCGCCTGCTCAAGGAACTGCGCAAGCAAGGCTGGAAGAAGCCGGTGATCGGCGAGACGGTGCTGACCAGCGCCAAGGTGGTCGAGCTTGCTGGCGAGGCTGCCAACGGCGCCGTCGCCCACGTGGGCCTGACCGTCGAGGCGCCCAAGCTGCAGGCCTGGGGCAAGAAGTACCAGGCCGCCTACAGTGCGGTCTCCGACCACAACGGCGTCAAGGGCTACACCGCGGTCTACATCCTCAAGGCCGCGATCGAGAAGGCCGGCAAGTTCGACCGCGTGGCCGTGGCTGCTGCCATCCGCAACACCTGCTTCACCGCCAAGCAGCACCCGGGTGTGCTGATGGACGTCTGCTATGACGACAAGGGCGACATCGACCGCGAGAGCTTCATGACCGAAGTGCGCAACGGCAAGGTGGTGGTCGCCCAGACCCTGCCGGCCCTGAACCCGCCCAAGGCCGAAGCGCCCGCCAAGGCCCCTGCCAAAGCGGCTTCCGCCAAGAAGTAAGCTGGCGGCCCTTTCCACGAAGCAACCCGAGAGCGACCTGAATGTCTGATGCACGTTTCGTCCTGGCTGGTGTGATGGGGTGGCCGGTGGCCCACTCGCGCTCCCCCGTCATTCACAACCACTGGATCGCCCAATACGGCCTGCGCGGCACCTATGTGCAGCTGCCCGTCCAGCCGGAACGTCTCGAGGATGCGATCCGGGGCCTCAAGGCCCTGGGCTTCGCGGGTTGCAACGTGACCGTGCCCCACAAGGTCCGGGCCATGGAAATGATGGACGAGCTCCATCCCGTGGCCCGGCGCATGGCCGCCATTAACACCATCGTGGTGCGTGAGGACGGCAGCCTCTACGGCATGAACAACGACGGCGCCGGCTGGATCCAGAGCCTGCGCGACGCCGACCCCACCTGGCGCGCCGACGCCGGCCCGGCCCTGGTGCTGGGCGCCGGCGGCGCCTCGCGCGCCATCGTGGTGGCCCTTCTGGAAGAGGGCGCGCCCGAAGTGCGCCTGACCAACCGCACCCGCGACAAGGCCGAGGCCCTGGCGCAGGAGTTCGGGCCCAAGGTCAAGGTCATCGACTGGAAAGACCGCAACGCCGCGATGGCGGGCATGAGCCTGTTGGTCAATGCGACCACCCAGGGCATGCACGGCCAGCCGGCCCTCGAGGTCTCGCTCGATGACCTGCCCAAGACCGCCATGGTGTCCGACGCCATCTACATTCCGCTGGAGACGCCGCTGCTGGCGGCCGCCCGCCAGCGCGGTCACCGCACCGTCAACGGCCTGGGCATGCTGCTGAACCAGGCCCGTCCGGCCTTCCAGGCCTGGACTGGTGTCATGCCGGAAATCACGCCGGCGCTGCGGGCGGCGATCCAGGCCACGTTCTAGCGCGGAGCCCGCCTCTTGAAGCAAGTACTCGATCTGCCCAAGATCGACGGGCATTGCCATGTCCTCGATCCGGCGCGGTTTCCCTACCCGGCGGACATTGCCTATGCGCCGCAGGGGCAGGAGATCGGCACCACCAGCTACTACCTTCACGTCATGGACACCTATGGCGTCGAGCGAGCCTTGCTGGTGGGACCCAACTCAGGCTACGGCACCGACAACCGCTGCCTGCTCGACGCGCTGACGATGGGGCAGGGTCGCTTCAAGGGCGTGGCCGTTGTGCCCGCGGATACCAGCAGTGCCCAACTCGCGGCCTTGCAGAAGCAGGGGGTGGTCGGCATCGCCTTCAACTCCGCGCTGCATGGCTTGCCCTATTACGACGACATCGACCCCCTGCTCGCGCGCATGGAATCGCTGGGCCTGTGGGCCCAGTTCCAGGTGGCCGGCGATCAACTGGCCGAACTGCTGCCGCGGCTGGAGCGGATTGGGGTGCGGGTCATGATCGACCACTGTGGCCGTCCGGTGCTGGCCGATGGCCCGGACGCGCCGGGCGTGTTGGCCTTGCTGCGCCTGGCCGAGACCGGTCGCGGCGTGATCAAGCTCTCGGGCTTTGCCAAGTTCTCCCAGCAAGGCTACCCCTTCGAGGACTGCCGTGCGCATGTGATGCGCATGCTGCAGGCCTTCGGTCCGGAGCGCAGCCTCTGGGCTTCCGACTGGCCCTATCTGCGTGCGCCTTATCGGCTCGACTACGGCACCTTGCTCACCCTGGCCCAGAACTGGTTCTCCCTGGACCAGTGCCGCCAGATGATGTGGGACGCCCCCTCTCGGCTCTTTGACTGGTGACACACCCATGACCGATTTTCTGCAACTGTTCTTTAGCGGCCTGTCGACGGGCAGCATCTATGCGCTGGCGGCGCTGGGCTTTACCTTGCTGTGGCAGGCCTCGGGCACCATCAACTTCGCCCAGGGCGAGTTCGTGATGCTGCCGGCCTTTGTGATGGTGATCCTGCTGCACGCAGGCACGCCCCTGTACCTGGCCTTTGCGGCCTCGGTGCTGGCCTCGGTCCTGATTCTGGGCTGGGTGTTCAAGCGCGGCGTGGTCGACCCGCTGTTTCGCTACGGCATGATGCCCATCGTCGTGGCCACCATCGGCCTGTCGATCGCCATGCGCAACGGGGTGCGTGCCGGCTACAGCGCCGAGCCACAGCCTTTCCCGCAGGTTTTTCCCGACAAGGTGTTCGACGTTGCCGGGGTGACCGTCTCGGCGGGTGACATCGGCACTTTTGTTTTCGCCATGCTGCTGGTGGTCGTCACGCAGGCCTTCCTGAACAAGACCGTGACTGGCCGCGCCATGCAGGCCGTCGCGCAAAACACCGAGAGTGCCTCGGTGCTGGGCATCAATGTGCCGCGCATGATCTTCTACACCTTCGCCATCAACGCGGTGCTGGCGGCGGCCGCCGCGCTGCTGGTCACGCCCACGTATCTGGCCAAGTTCGACATGGGCGAAGGCCTGGGGACCAAGGCTTTCTTTGCCGCCATCATCGGTGGCTTCAACAACTCGCGTGGCGCGCTCCTGGGCGGCCTGATCGTGGGGGTCTGCGAGAACCTGGCTGCAGCCTACATCTCGCCGGCCTACAAGGACGCGGTGGCCCTGCTGATCTTCATGGTGGTCATCCTGTTCAAGCCGCAAGGTCTGCTCGGCAAGAAAGAGGAGCGCAAAGTATGAAAAAGCTCAACCTGTTCATCACGCTGGCGGTGCTGGCCGTCTTTCTGGTGGTGCCGAGTTTCCTCAAGAACTACGGCATCCACATCTTCACCACCTGGCTGGTGTTCATCATCGCCACCATGGGCCTGAACCTGACGGTGGGCTACGCCGGCCAGAAGTCGCTGGGCCATGCGGCCTTCTTCGGCATCGGCGCCTACACGGTGGCCATCCTGCTCAAGGCCGGTTTCAGCTTCTGGCTGGGCCTGCCGGTGGCTGCGCTGATCTGCTTCTTCACCGGTCTGGCGCTGGGCTTTCCGGCGCTGCGCGTGCAGACGATCTATCTGGCTTTTGCCACGCTGGGCTTCAACACCGCGCTGTGGCTGGTGATGCGCAACGAGGAGTGGCTCACTGGCGGAACCTTTGGCATCAACAACATCGCACGCCCCAGCCTGGGCGGCATCAGCTTTGACGGCAACCTGGCGTATTACTACCTGGTGCTCGTCTTTACTGTGGTGCTGGCACTCTTGCTGTGGGGCTTGCTGCGCTCGCCCTGGGGCAAGGCCTTCACTGCGCTGCGCGACAACGCAATCCGCGCCGAGAGTCTGGGCATCGACACCCGTGGCTACACGTTGCTGAGCTTTGCAATTGGTGCGGTGTACGCAGGCATCGCCGGCGGTCTGTACGCCTCTCAGGTGCAGTTCATCGACCCGGCCCTGTTCACCGTGGGCGCGTCCATCATGATGTACCTGATGGTGGTGGTCGGGGGGCCTGGCTACTTCCTGGGCCCCGTGCTCGGCTCGGCCGTGGGTGTGGTGCTGCCCGAGTGGCTGCGCTTTGCCCAGGCCTGGTACCTGTTCATTTTTGGCGCCGCCGTGGTGATGCTGATGATTTGGCTGCCCGATGGCCTGCTGTCCATCCCCGACCGCATCGCGGCCCGCCGCGCATCGCGCGAGGCCTCGGCCGCCCGCGCTGCTGCTGCCAAGGCGGCACAAGGAGTTCAAGCATGACGCACCCGCATCAGCACAACCGCCCCGAAGGCGCACCGGTGCTCAAGGTCACCGACATGAAGAAGGCCTACGGCGCCATCCAGGCCGTCGGCGGTGTGTCTTTTGAAGTGCGCCCCGGCGAGATCTTCGGCGTGATTGGCCCCAACGGCTCGGGCAAGACCACGCTGTTCAACAGCATGCTGGGTCAGATCACCCCCGACGAAGGCAAGATCGAACTCAAGGGTCAGGACGTCACGAAATGCGGTCCGCTCGAACTCAACCGCCGTGGCGTGGGCCGGACCTTCCAGACCCTGCAGGTCTTCGGCAAGATGACCGTGCGCGACAACCTGATCGTGGCCGCGCAAGAGCACCACGGCAGCATGTTCAGCCGCATGTTCGCACCGTCCGACTCCGGTCTGGGCGCCAAGGCCGATGCCCTGATCGACCAGTTCCACATCCGCCATGTGGCGCACAAGAAAGCCGGAGAGCTGTCTTACGGTCAGCAAAAGCTGGTGGACATTGCCATGGCTTTCATGAGTGAGCCCGACCTGGTGTTGCTGGACGAACCCTGTGCGGGCGTGAACCCCTCGCTGGTGGGGGGCATCAGCACCCTGCTCAAGGATCTCAACCGCACGCGCCAGGGCAGTTTTGTGGTGATCGAGCACAACATGGACTTTGTGATGGACCTGTGCCACCGCATCATGGTGATGGTCGAAGGCAAGGTACTGGCCATCGGCACGCCCGAAGAAATCCGTTCGAACAAACAGGTGCTAGACGCCTACCTGGGTAATTGACCACCCCCGAAGCACCTTTGGTGCTTCCCCCTCAAGGGGGCGGCCCCAGTGGCCCGGCAAAGCCGGCGCCACGGCGCCACTAAATGGTTTGAGCGTTTTTTGTGTGCCAGCTTGTGCTGGTCCGAAAGGAAATCAAATGAACACCGCAAAAGTGCCCTGCATCGAATTCGACGACGTGGTCGCCGGCTACAAGGATTTCATGATCCTGAACAACCTGTCGTTCAGCGTGCAGCCCGGCACCATCACGCTGCTGATCGGCCCCAACGGCGCCGGCAAGTCCACCGTGCTCAAGACGCTGTTTGGGCTGCTCAAGCCGCGCCAGGGCAAGGTCCTGCTCAATGGCCAGGACATCACCGGTGCGACGCAGAAAGCGCTGCTGGCGCAGGGTATTGCCTTCGTGCCGCAGGGCCGCAACCTGTTCGGCCAGCTGTCGGTGTACGAAAACCTCGAACTCGGTGGCATCACGCTGGGCATGAAGACCACGCACGAGCGCATCCCCGAGGTGCTGGAGTTCTTCCCGCGCGTCAAGGAGCGTCTGCATTCGCGGGCGGCTTCTCTCTCGGGCGGCGAGCAAAAGCAGCTCGAAATCGGCCGCGCGCTGCTGCTGCGCCCGAAGGTGCTGCTGATCGACGAGCCCTCGATCGGTCTGTCGCCCATGGTCGTGCAGGACGTGTTCAAACTGCTGCGCAAGCTGGCCGACCAGGGCACCACGGTCCTGATGGTCGAGCAGAACGTCAAGAGTGCGCTCAAGTACTCGGACGATGCGATCGCGCTCGAATCGGGCCGTCTGGTGCTGCACAAGCCGGCTGCAGAGATTCTGGCCGATCCGCAGATGGATCGCCTGTTCCTGGGCGGCGCGCACACGACCAGCGCAGCAGCGCACGAGCTGCCTGCAGCGGTCTGATTCAGAGCAGAGGCCGCAAACTCTTGGCGGCCTCCTGCATCACCGGCAGCACACGCATGAGCGCGTGGTCGGTCTCTTCGCGGTTGATCGGCATGGTGATGCTGATGGCGCCGTGCACAGCGTTGTGCCGGTCCAGCAAGGGCACGGCCACGCCACGGTAGTTCAGTTCCAGCTGCTGCTCCGACAGGGCCCAGCCCTGGCGGCGGTATTTGAGCAGTGCGCTGCGCAGGCCCTTGGCATCCAGGGTGTAAGACGTGAAGGCCGGCATTGGACGGCCTTGCAGCCAGGCATCCATGTCCGCCTCGGGCATGCTGGCCAGCACCGCCATGCCAGCGGCCGTGACCTGCGCGGCCACGCGGGTGCCCGGCCAGTAGCCGGCCGAGGTGTGGCGGGGGCTGCCGCTGCGGCCCAGAAAGATTGTGTCGTCCCCGTCGAGCACACCGAGATAGGCCACTTCGTCGGTGCCACTGGTGATGCGCTGCAGATACGGCTGCACCAGCTTGGGCAGGCGGGCCGATTCGATGTAGGCATGGCCCAGACGCAGGATGCGCGGCATCAGCCAGTACTGTTTGCCATCGGTGCCCACATAGCCCAGGTGGGCCAGTGTCTTGAGGTATCGGCGCGCGGCCGTGCGCGTCATGCCGCAGCGCTCGCCGGCCTCGGTGGCGGTCATGCGGGGGTGGTCGGCATCAAAAGCCTCGATCACGCCCAGGCCTTTTTCAAGGCCGGCGATCCATTCGTGGGCAAGCAGGGGCGGGCGGTCGTTCATGGCGCGGCTCGGATTGCCGCGATTATCCGCCCACGCCGCGCGCCATGCGGCGGGTTTTCAGCCCTGCTTGGAAAAATGGTTGTAGAGGCTGATGCCCACTGGCCCGAGCATCACGGTCAGTAGCGCCGGGAAGATGCAGAACACCAGCGGGATCAGCAGCTTGACCGGCAGTTTGGCCGCAGCCTCTTCGGCACGCAGGCGGCGCTGGGTGCGCAGCGCATCGGCGTGCACCTGCAGGGCGTCGGCCATGCGCGTGCCAAAGCGGTCGGCCTGGATCAGCATCGTCACCAGGGCGTCGATGTCGGGCAGGCCCACGCGTTCGGCCAGGTGACGCAGGGCCTGCGCACGCGAGGCCCCAGCACGCAGTTCCAGCCCGGTCAGCCGCCACTCTTCGGACAGGACCGGACTGGCCAGACGCATTTCGCGGCCGACGCGCTCGATGGCCGCGTCCAGTCCCAGGCCAGCCTGCACACACACGCGCAGCAAATCGAGTGCATCCGGAAAACCCTTGAACAAGGCCCCCTGTCGACGGGCCAGTTGCCAGCGCAAAGCCAAATCGGGCAAGACGTAGCCCAGGGAGGCGGCGCCCAGCAGTGCAGCCCACCAAGGCAGGCTGCCGGCGCGCAGACCGAAAGACCAGGCCACGGAGGCCAGCAGCGTGGGCAGCAGGGTCAGCAGCAAGGTCTTGCTGCCGCCATAGAGCCACAGTGCGTGGCGCGAACGCCAACCTGCACGCACGAGTCGCAGGCCCAGCGCTGTGGTGGCTTGTTGTGCAACGGCCTTGTTGTCCGGTGTCGGGCTGGCCGGCGCGTCAGACAGGCTCCATTGGCTGAGCCAGCCCAGCAGTCGCACCACGCTCTGAGGCAGGCGCTCGGACCAGCGCGGGGGCAGGGCCGCTCGGGTTTCAGGCGCGCCTGCCAGGCGCTGCGCACCGGGGTCGGGCCAGAACCGTTGCATCAAGGTCCACGCCACGGCACTGAAAGCGGCAAACACCAGCGCGCCGGCCAGCAACATCGTCAAGTTCATGCGGTTTCTCCGGTCAGGGTTGCATGCGCACCAGCCGCCACATCCAGAGCATGCCCAGGCCCATCAGGCCCAGTGCGAGGCTGAGCAGGCGAAGGCCCAAAGGATCGGTCCACAGCTGCGCCATGAAGCCCGGGTTGAGCACTGTGAGCATGGCGGCCAGGCCAAAGGGCAGCAACGTCAGGATCAGGGCCGAGATGCGGCCTTCGGCCGACAGCACCCGCACCGTGCCGCGCAGCTTTTGCCGCTCGCGGATCAGGGCAGCCGTCTGGTGCAGCAGTTCGGCCAGGTTGCCGCCCGTCTCGCTCTGGATGCGCACCGCGATCACGAAGATGCGCACGTCTTCGCCTGCGACACGTTCGGCCCAATGGCTCAGGGCTTCGTTGGGGCTTTCGCCGTACTGGATTTCGCTGAACACGCCACGCAATTCGTCACCGATGGGGGACGGGCTTTCCTGCCCCGCAATCTGCAGCGCGCTGCTGAATGCATGGCCGGCCTGCATCGAGCGGGCGATCAGTGAGAGGGCGTCGGGCAGTTGCCGCTCCAGTTGCCGCGCGCGGTGCTGGCGGCGCCACACCAGGGTGGCTTGCGCAACGCCCACGGCGGTCAGACCCGCCAGCCCGGCCAGCAGGAACGGGGTACCGAGCAAGGTGGTCAGCACCAGCACACCGATGGCCAGTGCGGTGCTGCCCATCACGGCTTCGGCGCTGTTCAGGGGCCAGCCGGTCTGCTCCAGAAAACGGTCGTAGCGCGCCATGCCGGGCAGGCGGTTGAGCCATTGCTGCAACCGGGGGCTGGTGCCGATCCAGCGGCTGGCGCGCCGCGCGGGGGCGCTGGTCGCTGCACTCGAGCGCGCTGCCCATCCCGGCAGGCGCTGCTGGCTGCGCTGCAGGGTGCGCGCCTGCCACCACAGGACCAGGGCGCCCATGAACAGCATGAGCGACAGCAGGCCCAGTGCAAAGAAACTCCAATAACGCACTTCCATCGTCATCACAGGCTCCTGCTGGCAGGCTCGAACAGGTCTTCGCGCAGGGCGATGCCGCGTGAGCGCAGGCGCTGCGCAAAGCGTGGGCGGATGCCGGTGGTGACGAACTGGCCGCGCACACGGCCATCGGTATCCAGTCCGGTCTGTTCGAAGCGGAACACCTCTTGCATGCTCACCACGTCCCCTTCGGTGCCGGTGATCTCCTGCAGGCTGACCACCTTGCG
>JACCEC011706457.1_pt1 | contig 11806 bp, 9 predicted proteins | sample 7450121 | NCBI WGS metagenome assembly JACCEC01 (sample SAMN15323455, study PRJNA562643) | freshwater metagenome | isolation source: river surface water | place: USA:Blue River Watershed | collected 2017-08-18 | reverse complement strand
TAAAATCCCAGGCTCAGATTACAAGTTTACTTGTAAACGGCGTTCACCAATTTATAACCGTGCCAGTCACGGGGTGTTGGTGGATACCGAAACATCCCAGCTGGTCACTTAGCATTCAAAAGGAATTAAAAATGAATACAGTGACTAACCAAAATTTACATACACAAGACTATCTCGTTGCCGATATTAATCAGGCTGATTTCGGTCGAAAAGAAATTGCTATTGCAGAAACTGAAATGCCAGGACTCATGGCTATTCGTGAAGAATATGCAAAAGAAAAGCCATTAAAGGGTGCCCGTATCAGCGGATCATTGCATATGACCATTCAAACAGCGGTGCTGATCGAGACGCTTAAAGATTTAGGTGCTGAAGTAAGATGGGCGTCATGCAATATCTATTCAACCCAAGACCATGCTGCTGCTGCAATTGCCAAGAGTGGCACCCCTGTTTTTGCTTTTAAAGGTGAAACGCTTGATCAATATTGGGAATATACACACCGTATTTTTGAATGGAGCGATGGTGGCTATACCAATATGATTTTAGATGATGGCGGTGATGCCACTTTACTTCTTCATCTAGGTTCGCGTGCAGAAAAAGATGCTTCAGTCATTTCTAAACCTTCAAGCGAAGAAGAGATTTGTCTTTTTAACTCAATTAAACAAAAATTAGCAAAAGATCCTCATTGGTACTCTGAGAGACTTAAGCACATCAAAGGTGTAACCGAAGAAACCACGACAGGTGTCCATCGTTTATATCAAATGCATAAAGAAGGTAAATTGGCTTTCCCTGCCATTAATGTGAATGATTCAGTGACTAAATCTAAATTTGATAATCTTTATGGTTGCCGTGAATCTTTAGTAGATGCTATTAAGCGTGCAACTGATGTCATGATTGCAGGTAAGGTAGCAGTTGTAGCTGGATATGGTGATGTGGGTAAGGGTTCAGCTCAAGCGCTTCGCGCTTTATCAGCACAAGTTTGGGTGACTGAAATTGATCCTATTTGCGCACTTCAAGCCGCGATGGAAGGATATCGTGTGGTCACTATGGATTATGCAGCAGAGCATGCAGATATCTTTGTGACAGCGACAGGTAATTATCATGTGATTACGCATGACCACATGTCACGGATGAAAGATCAAGCAATCGTTTGTAATATTGGCCATTTTGATAACGAAATTGATGTTGCATCATTAAGCGATTGCAAATGGGAAGAAATTAAACCACAAGTAGATCACGTGATTTTTAAAGACGGTAAACGCATCATCCTGCTTGCAAAAGGTAGACTCGTGAATTTAGGTTGTGGCACAGGTCATCCAAGTTATGTTATGAGCTCATCTTTCGCGAATCAAACGATTGCTCAAATTGAATTATTTGCGCACGCTGAAAAATATCCTGTGGGCGTATATACTTTACCAAAACACTTAGATGAGAAAGTGGCTCGCTTGCAATTGAAAAAATTAAATGCACAACTTACAAGCTTGTCAGAAGCACAAGCTAAGTATATTGGCGTTAAGGAAGAGGGCCCTTACAAACCTGAGCATTATCGTTATTAATAATGGCTAAAAAAGTTTCTTATAGTTTTGAGTTTTTTCCTCCCAATACATCGGAAGGGGTTAAAAACTTAGCCGACACACGTCAGCAGCTATCTGTATTCAAACCTGAATTTTATTCAGTGACATTTGGTGCAGGCGGCTCAACGCGCGATCGAACACTTGAAACGGTTCTAGAAATAAAAAAAGAAGGCTTTAATGCCGTGCCTCATATTTCAGGTATTTCATCGACAAAGGCAGAAATTAAAACTTTACTCGATCAATATCAGCAGCATGGTATCAAGCATCTCGTGGCTTTGCGAGGCGATGTGCCTCAAGGCCAATTACCAAGCGGAGAATTTAAGCACGCTAATGAGTTAGTAAGTTTCATTCGACAAGAAACGAATGATTATTTTCATATTGAGGTAGCGGCTTATCCCGAATATCACCCCGAGGCTGCCTCAGCACAAATAGATATTCAAAACTTTAAAAATAAAATAGATGCGGGCGCTAATTCAGCGATTACACAATTCTTTTTTAATTCGGATGCCTATTTTAGATTTATGGATGAATGTTTGATTGCAGATATTGAGGTACCAGTCATTCCAGGTGTGATGCCAATCTATAACATTAAGCAATTAGCTCGCTTTGCATCGAATTGCGGCGCAGAGATACCTCGCTGGCTAAGAATAAAGTTAGAAAGTTTTGGAGACGATTTACCTTCCTTGAGATCCTACGGTGTTGACGTCATATCTGAACTTTGTGAAACATTGATTGGATGGGATGTGCCAAGCTTACATTTCTACACGTTAAATCAGGCAGGCATTATTACCCGCATCATTCAAAATATAGAAGGTAATTAGTGTAAAACTAAGTTGTGATCTTGATAGATTGCATCTTCTATAAATAAGAAGTCTTTTTCACGGCCTTCATTCCAAAGCGCCATCATCACAATCCACCGCATTTCTTCGATATTAATATGTTCTTGTTTGAGGGCCATCGCGCGATCAAGAATAATTTCTCGTTCGTTTGCATCGAGCACTTTTGCTTGTTCAAGGAACAACACAAATCCTAGACTTTCAGCGCTTATCTTTTTTTGTTCATTGTCTGAGTAGATACGATAACCCAAGGAAGAGCAGGCACTATTTTTTACAGGAATAGCATTTGTCATCGCTTTAAGCTGATTAAACCAAGTAAAGGCATTTTCAATATCTTGATTATCAAATCCTGCAGCTTCAAGTTCTGCAGTAATACTTTTAAAGTCAGGTAAATTTTGTGTGCTTAGGTAGTTTTCAAACATATAGATAAGCAGTTCTAGCATAAAGATTCCTTTACGATAGTGAATGAAAAATGACTTAGAAGAAAGTGAAAGCTAAATGAATTTGAGTCAGGTAATTGAGCTATTAGCAAAGTATAATATTCTTAATATGTCTAACAAGTTTAAGGCGTTGAGGCCTTGTAGATAAGTTATCAGCAATAAATAAAATAATCAACATTTATGGCGATTTTAAATATATTAAATTATCCTGACCCGAGACTGCACACCATTGCAAAACCGATTGAAGTTGTGGATAACTCAATTAGGAAGCTTATCGATGATATGGCGGAAACGATGTATGCTGCGCCTGGTATAGGGTTAGCTGCAACCCAGGTTGATCAGCATATTCAATTAATTTTGGTAGATATTTCCGAAACAAAAGACAACCTAAAGGTTTTTATTAATCCTAAGATTATTGAATCATCAGGACAGCAGGCATATGAAGAAGGTTGTTTGTCTGTCCCTGATGTATTTGACTCGGTGACACGTGCTGAACGCATTAAGGTAGAGGCGCTTGACCGAGAAGGAAAGTCTTTTGAGCTCGAAGCGGAGGGTTTATTAGCCGTTTGTATTCAGCACGAAATGGATCATCTTTTGGGAAAAGTATTTGTAGAATACCTTTCCCCACTAAAGCGTAACCGCATCAAAACAAAAATGAAAAAACGCGCTAAAGAGAATTTAGTTAATACTTAAATTAAGCGACTCTATATCGTGAATTCTTTAAAAATCATTTTTGCTGGCACTCCAGATTTTGCTATACCAGCCTTGCAGGCTCTTTATGATAAAGGTTATGAGATTGTAGGCGTATTAACTCAGCCAGATAGACCATCGGGTCGAGGTTTAAAGCTTCATCCAAGCGCCATTAAATTGAAAGCTAATGCATTAGGCATTCCCGTTTATCAGCCTTCAGAATTGAAAAGTAAAGAGTCTCACGAAACATTAACTGCCATTGATTTTAATGTGATGATTGTAGCGGCTTACGGGCTCATAATTCCTCAAGCCATTCTGGATCTTCCCTCGCTAGGTTGTTTTAATATACATGCGTCACTTTTACCAAGATGGCGAGGTGCCGCGCCTATTCACCGTGCAATTTTGAGTGGAGACAAAGTAACAGGGGTCACCATCATGCGCGTCGTCCAAAAACTAGACGCAGGTGACATGATTAAAAAAACTAAAATTCAAATCAGCGAAAAAGATACAACTGAACAATTAACAAAAACGCTTGCAGAATTAGGTGCGCATTTAATGGTTGAAGTGATGGAGGAGCTGAGGATAAAAGGTGAACTTCAATCGACACCTCAGGATGAAGCAAGTGTGACTTATGCTGAAAAAGTGACTAAAGAAGAATCGAAAATTGATTGGCACGATACTGCTTTAGTTATTCTTCGAAAAATAAAGGCATTTAATTCATTTCCAGTCGCACAAACAGAATATCGCGAGGCAGTTTGTAAACTTTGGGATGCTGAGATTGGTGAAAGTGATGATAACAATTCTAGGGTGGGAGAAATTATTAAATTAGATGAATTTATTCATGTGAAATGTGGCGAAGGGGTTTTGTTAATTAAAGAGCTTCAAATGCCAGGGGGTAAAAGACTAAAATCTAAGGAATTTATTTTAGGACATCGACCTATTTTGGGAGACGTCTTTAAGTCGTAACTATTTTGCACCACTCTCAACTTATTGCAGCCGATTGTGTGTCTCAAGTTATAAAAGGACATAATTTAAATCATGTCTTTGAAAGACATTTCGATCATCATCCTCACATTACACCCCAGCAAAAATCTGTTGCGATTTTCTTGGCATATGGCGCTATTCGTTTTTTGGGCGAGAATCAATTTTTTATTCGAAAGCTCATTAATAAAAAGATAACAAATAAAAAAATTGAAGCCTTACTTTGTGTAGCTTTGTTTCAATTAAATCATGATCAATCTACAGATTTTACGGTAGTGAATGAGGCTGTAGAGGCTGCAAAATATATTAATAAATCTTGGGCAGGTTCTTTTGTAAATGCGGTATTGAGAAATTTTATTCGTCAAAAGGAAGATTTAAAATCAGAACTAAAAAATGATGAAGAGGCTTTTCATTCATATCCTTTATGGTGGATTAAGCTTATTAAGGAGCAATATAGTAAAGATTGGGAGAGCATATTATTGAATGGAAATAAGCATCCACCATTAACTTTAAGAATTAATATAAGAAAGATCAATCTTAAGCAATACGAGGAAAAACTTAAATCCGAATCGATTGATTATCGAGTTTTAGGAGATATTGCAGTAGAGCTTACCCAGCCTATTCCTGTAGAGAAAATACCTGGATTTATAGCTGGTGAAGTATCTGTTCAAGATTTTGGGGCGCAACTTGCTGCAAATCTTTTAGATCTTAAAGATGGTCAAATTTGTTTGGATGCTTGTAGCGCACCTGGAGGTAAAACTGGGCATATGTTAGAAATTGCTGACATTGAGCTGGTATCTATTGATCAAGAAAAAGAGCGTTTATATAAAGTAAAAGAAAATTTAGAGAGATTACAACTTCATGCCCATTTAAAATGTGCAGATTTAACTGCAATTAATTCTTGGTGGAATAAAAAATTATATGATCGCATCTTGTTAGATGCTCCATGCTCAGCATCAGGTGTCGTTAGGCGTCATGTAGATATTAAGTGGTTAAGAAGACCTCGTGATATTGATATGTTTGCTAAACAACAAAAGATCATGTTGCAAGCCATGTGGCAGTTATTAAAAAAGGGTGGTAAATTACTTTACGCAACATGCTCTATCTTTCCTGATGAAAATCAGAGGGTTATTGATAATTTTATTAAAGAACATAGTGATGCAAAAGAAGTAAAATGGTCAGTCGACTCGAAATATAGCAAATATGAAAATCAATTAATACCGAATGAAAATCATGATGGATTTTATTATGCATTATTTGAAAAAAATTAAACTAAATATCTTTTTTGCTCTATTGATGAGCTTGTTTTTTTCTTCGTCCATTATTGCGGCTGATAATAGTTTGATTATTAAAACTGCCGAAATTAATAATCAATTTGAAGCATATTTTTTAAACGCTGATCTTGAATTATCTTTCAATGACGACTTGGATGAAGCAATTAGAAAAGGTATCCCGATTAATTTTGTTATTGAATTTGAATTAAAAAAACCTAGAAAATATTGGTTTGATGAAGAGATTGCTAAAAAAACAAAAGAAATAGTATTGAGTTACCATGCGTTATCTAAGCAATTCATTCTAGCAGAATCAGAAAATCGCCTTGTTGCGTTTGATAATTTAACTCAAGCAAAAAATGAACTAAAAAAAATAAAAAATTGGCGTATTTTTGATAAATCTCAAATTGATGATACTGATAAATATTTAGCCTATCTTCAAGTGAAGTTAGATCAAACCAAATTACCAAAACAATTACAAGTTGATATAACAAGTAATCAAGAATGGCAATTAGTTTCTAAACAATTTCAGTGGACTTTTGTAAATAATAAATGAGATATTTAATAGCCATTGCTAGCTTAATCGGTTCAGTCCTTTTATTTCTTTTATCGAAAGCAAGTTCAAGCTCAGAGTTTATTTCAGGAAACTCTTACACTATTGTACTTGTATTAAGCATTTTCTTTATTTTGAGCCTGATTGCAATCATTGCAAATCAGATTAAGAAACTATTCGGAAATATCAAAAAAGACGTAATAGGCAGTCGTTTGTCTATGCGCCTTGTTATTTCCTTTTCGCTCATGGCAGTTATACCAGGTTTAATTGTATATTTAGTTTCTGTAAATTTTCTGACACGTTCAATCGAATCGTGGTTTAACGTTAAAGTTGAATCAGCTTTAGATGGAGGTTTAAAGTTAGGTCAAAAAGCATTAGATATTATGTTGACCGACTTAGAATTAAAGGCTGAGCGCATGGCGCTTACGCTATCCTCGATGCCTACAACATCACAATATGGTGCACTGAGTGATCTTAGAGAAAAATCTGGTGTACAAGATGCCACAATCATTTCTGACCAAGGAAAAATTATTGCTGTATCTAGTAATGATCCAGAATCATTTTTACCTGCATTGCCAACCTTAATTCAATTAAAACAAGCAGACAATAAAATATACGGAAAAATAGAACCGATTACAAATAAAGGCCTTTATTTGCGTGTGTTGGCCCCGATTGATGGAACAGCGGTTTCTAATGAGAGATTAATCTTGCAAATTTTGCAGCCTGTCCCAGACTCACTATCAACAGTAGCTGAATCAGTACAAGCAGTATTCCAAGATTACCAAAAACTTTCCTATAGTCGAGATTCTTTAAAAGTAATTTTTTCAATAACCCTAACACTAGTACTTATGCTTGCGATATTAACTGCTGTAGCTATTGGATTTTTACTTAGCAGAAAATTATCGGAACCACTTGCTTTGCTTGCAGACGGTACAAAAAAAATTGCAAAAGGTAATTTTAAGACGATGCTGCCTGAAAAAGGTAAGGATGAATTAGGTGTTTTAGTGAGATCATTTAACAGCATGACAAGGCAGCTAGACCATGCCACCCAAACATCAGAAAATAATCAAATAAGACTTGAATCTGCTAGATCATATCTTGAAACAGTATTAGCTCATTTATCTTCAGGTGTGATCGTTATCAATGATGCTATGGAGATTAAATCATTCAATATTGCTGCATCTAAAATATTGCATGTTGATCTATCAAAAAATAAAGATAAATTGCTAACTTCAATTTACACAAAGAATAAATATTTAAAAGATTTTGTTGTAAGCATCAAAGAAGAGATTAATGCCCCTGGTAAGCAAAAACAAGCGGAGATCATAAAGCAATTTGAAATTAAATATGAGAAAAGCAACCAAGTCCTATTGCTTCAAATTACTCCATTGCCTCAAAATAAAATTAATAACTATGTTTTAATGATAGATGATATTACTATGATGATTCAGGCTCAAAGAGACGCAGCATGGTCAGAAGTAGCAAGAAGACTTGCTCATGAAATTAAAAATCCACTTACACCTATTCAGCTTTCAGCAGAAAGAATTAAGCATAAATTAGAGGCTAAGTTAAATAAAGACGACACAGATGTTCTAAATAAAGCTGTTGCAACTATTGTAAATCAAGTCGATGCGATGAAAACTATGGTGAATGAATTTAGTGAATATGCGCGTGCACCTAAATTGAATCTGGAGTTAACGGACATAAATAAATTTATTAAAGAAATATGTCATTTATTCGAAAATTCAGGAATTAAAATATCAACAAAGCTCGCAAAAGATTTACCTGATATAAAAGTAGATATAAATATGATGAGACAAGTGCTTATCAATCTCATTCAAAATGCTCAAGATGCTATGACAAACATTACAAAAAAACCAACAATTCAAATTAATACAAATAAGCTAAAAAATCATATTGCGTTATCTATTCAGGATAATGGCCCAGGATTTTCAATTGATATTTTGAAAAAAGCATTTGAGCCCTATGTTACAACGAAGTCGCACGGAACAGGATTAGGCTTGGCTATTGTAAAAAAAATCATTGAAGAGCATGAAGGTATCATCACTATCGAAAATATAAAAAGTGGCGGTGCCGTTATTAACATTCAGCTACCCATATATAAAAGCAAATAATCATGAGCGCAAAAAAAATACTGGTAGTTGATGACGAATTGGGCATAAGAGAATTACTCAGAGATATTCTTGTTGATGAGGGTTTTGAAATTTTTGTAGCTGAGAATGCTACTGAGGCTCGGGAACTCAAGAAAAATAAATTACCTGATTTGATTTTATTAGATATATGGATGCCTGACTGCGATGGTATTACGCTTCTTAAAGAATGGGTCAATGAGAAATTTCTTGTAAGTCCAGTTGTGATGATGTCAGGGCACGGAACGATTGATACCGCCTTAGAAGCAACTAAAATTGGAGCTTTTGATTTTCTTGAAAAGCCTATTACACTTCAGAAGCTTTTAAAAACTGTAAACGAAGCGCTCAAACATGCGAATAACCTTCCAAAAATAGAAATTAATTTATTAAATATTGGAAAAAGCCAGGTTATACAGGACCTTAAAAAAAGACTTGATAAAATAATCTCTCTAAAGACACCGCTTCTTTTCGTTGGCCCGCAGGGTGGCTGCGCCAAAATTTGTGCACAATATATTCATCCAAAAAATCAACCATGGATTGATGTTAAAGACTTTGAAGTCATTTCAAATGCACCTTCTGATCTTTTAGATCAACATAGAGGTGGATCTATCTTTATAAATGAAATTTCTCATTTAACTAAATCTCAACAAAAAGGTTTCAATTTACTAATTAGTAAGGCTAATAATTATGATGTAAGAATTATTTGTGCTACTTCAAAGTCTCTTGTTCAAGCAAATGAAGTTGACTTCGATGAGCGTATTTTAAATGAATTGTTACCTGGCTCGTTATTGCTTCCTTCAATTAATGAGCATAAGGAAGATATTCCAGAGCTGGCATCATCTATTTTGACAATGTATTTAGCAAAATCTGATAAATCTGATTACAAAGTTTTTGATGTTGCTGCATTAAATGCGATGCGCGCTATGAATTGGATAGGCGATATAGAAGAGCTAGAAAACTTTGTCTTTAATTTAATGCAAACTAGTTTACTTGAAAAAATTACTGTAGATGATGTTAAGCGCGTTTCAAGTCAATTTAATTTATTACATGATAAAAGTAAGTCTTCTAAAAAGAGTAAAGATAATAAAGATCATAATTTTGATGATATTTTTAATAAGCCATTAAGAGATGCCCGGGATGAGTTTGAAAAAATGTATTTCAAACATCATTTAAATCAAGATGACCAGAGTATGGCGAAACTCTCTGAAGTGTCTGGCGTTGAAAGAACTCACCTATACAGAAAGCTAAAACAGCTTGGAATCAAGGTAAAGTAAATTAAATTTCGATGATGACGGGCGTATGATCCGATGGGCGCTCTGCTTTTCTAGGCTCTTTATCAATAACAGACATTTTTATCTTATCTATTAGATTTTTATTTGTAAGTATGTGATCAATTCGCATGCCATGATTTCTTCTGAAGCCAGCCATACGATAATCCCACCAGCTATATTGAATCTCAGTCGGATTCATGATTCTAAAACTATCCGAAAATCCTAAATCAATAATTTTTTGAAATGCTTCTCTTTCCTTCATACTTACAAGAACACTATTCTTCCAGGCTTCTGGGTCATGGCAATCTATATCTTGAGGTGCAATATTAAAGTCGCCAGCAATAACAATATCTGGATGAGACAGCATTTCATTTTTGAGCCATAAAGTGAAATGTTTCAACCAGTTAAGTTTATAAAGGTATTTATCAGAATCGACAGATTGACCATTAGGAACATAAATACAAACAACCCTGATCTTCCCATAATTTGTATTTATGGTTGCTGCAATCATTCTTTTTTGCTCATCTTCCAGGCCAGGAATATTATTTTGAATATCAAGAAGCTCATATTTACTTATAATTGCGACGCCATTATAAGTTTTTTGTCCATTGTGAATGGAGTTATAACCTAGAGCCTTTATTGAGTCATAGGGAAATTTAATATTTTCTTGTTTTGTTTCTTGAAGCAAAAGAAGATCGGGCTTTGCATTTTTAATCCACTCTTCAACTTGGCTTAGTCTTACAGTGAGAGAATTTACGTTCCATGTAGCGAGCTTCATAAAGCTTAAGCCATACCATTATGTCTGAGTAAGGCATCTACAGAGGGTTCTCGACCGCGGAAAGCTATAAAAGAATCCATGGCTGGTCTAGACCCGCCTTTTGATAAAACTTCATCTTGAAATTTTTGGCCAGCATGACTTGATAGAATTCCTTCTTCCTCAAATAAACTGAAAGCATCAGCAGCTAAAACTTCAGCCCATTTATAGCTGTAATAGCCCGCTGCATATCCACCAGCAAAAATATGAGAAAAACTATTAGGAAACCGATTCCAAGAAGGCGGCCTTACAACGGCGATTTCATCACGAATAGTTTCAAGAAGCTCTAAAGGTTTGATTTTATTTTGATCGCTATATTCTGTATGTAATCTTATATCAAACAGAGAAAACTCAATCTGCCTTAAAGTTTGCATACCTGATTGGAAATTTTTTGCCTCGATCATTTTGTCAAACAAAGTTTTAGGCAAAGGATTCTTATTATCAACATGTTCGGTCATATGTTTTACTACATCCCATTCCCAGCAAAAATTTTCCATAAATTGACTAGGCAATTCAACAGCATCCCATTCAACGCCTTTAATGCCAGAAATGCTATAGTCATCAACCCTAGTTAACATATGATGCAGTCCATGACCGAATTCATGGAAAAGAGTAATGACATCGTCATGAGAAAATAAAGCTGGATTCTTATCAGAAGGAGATGAAAAATTACATGTCAGAAAAGCGACTGGGTGGGATGATTCCAGAGAGTTTTTATATCGAGATATAGCTTCATCCATCCATGCACCACCACGCTTGTGATTGCGTGCATATAAATCGAAATAAAATTGACCTACCAATTCATCATTTTCATTTTTTATTGAATAAAAACTTACATCTTTATGCCAAGTAGGAGCATCTGATTTGATGATCTTTAAATTAAAGATAGTTTCAACTACCTTGAACAAGCCTTTCAAAACACGATGCTCAGGGAAATATTGTTTAACCTCATTTTCCGAAAAGCTATATTTGGCTTGGCGCAGTTTTTCAGATACATAAGCAATATCCCAAGCCTCTAATTTTTCTATATTTAAGGTTTTGGAAAAAGACTTAAGTTCATCCATGTCCTTTAGAGCGAAAGGCTTTGCTTTATTCGCTAAATCCATAAGAAAACTTACAACTTCTTCACTTGATTTTGCCATTTTTGTAACAAGTGACATTTCTGTGAAATTTTTAAAGCCAAGGAGTTTTGAAGATTCATAACGAAGCGCGAGTATCTCTTCTATAAG
>JACCEC011237293.1_pt1 | contig 11806 bp, 10 predicted proteins | sample 7450121 | NCBI WGS metagenome assembly JACCEC01 (sample SAMN15323455, study PRJNA562643) | freshwater metagenome | isolation source: river surface water | place: USA:Blue River Watershed | collected 2017-08-18 | reverse complement strand
CGGGAATCGCCAGCGGCACGATCAGCGGCTCATGAGCGAGCGGCGGCGTGCCGAACACCCCGCCGGGCTGCGGGAAAATCATGCGCAACGCGATCAGGAACAGGATTACGCCGCCGCCAATGCGCAGCGAAATATCGGTCAGCTGCAGCGCGCCAAGGAAGTGCCGGCCGCCAAACATGAAAAGCAGTAGCAGAAAGAATGCGATCAGGCATTCGCGCACGACCACGCGGGCGCGCCGTTCAGGCGCGACACTGCCGAGCGTGCTGGTAAACAGAGGCACATTCCCGAAAGGGTCGGTGACCAGCAGCAAGAGCACGAAGGTCTGAAAAAAACTCTCAGGCATCTGAATTCCGGACAGAGTCCGCAATATTTCCGATAGTAAACTGAAGATAGGCTAGCATTCAGTCTATTCATTCACATACTAGCCTGGCTGCCCCTCTATGTTTGAGCCTGTCTCCAGATCTTTTAAGCGCCGTCACTTTTTGCTGGGTGGTGCAGCCGCGGCGGGTGCCCTGATCGTGGGCTGGGCCTTCCTGCCACCACGGCAGCGCCTGGAGACTGACACTCCACTGCCCGGTCGCGAAAAGGACACGGCGCTGAACGGCTGGGTGATGGTTGGCGCCGACAATCAGATCAGCGTCATGCTGGCCAAAAATGAGATGGGGCAGGGTGTCATGACTGCGCTGGCGATGCTGGTCGCAGAGGAAATCGATGTTCCCATGTCGATGGTGCGCGTGGTCTCTGCGCCCATGGCCAGGATCTACGGCGACACGACCATGCTCCCGGATGGTTTGCCATTTCATCCCGAGGACCAGAGCGCAATGCGCCACCTCGGGCACTGGTTATCGCGCAAGCTGGCCCGGGAGATCGGCGTCATCGCCACCGGCGGTTCATCCAGCGTGCGCGACAGCTGGCTGCCTATGCGCGAGGCGGGTGCCGAGGCGCGTGCGCGGCTGATCGCGGCGGCGGCGCATCGCTGGGGCGTGCCTGCCTCTGAATGCGAAACCGGCGGCGGCAAAGTGAAACATGCTCGCGGACTGGTGGCGACTTATGGCGATCTGGCGGCTGATGCGGCGGCCATGGGATCGCCGGGTTTTCAGCTCAAGCCGATAGCGAATTTCCGGCTGATTGGTAAAGAGATACCTCGGCTGGATGTTCCGGCCAAGTCAGATGGCAGCGCGCGCTTTGGCATGGACATTCGTCCCAAGGGCGTGGTGTATGCGGCAGTCATGATGTGCCCGGTATTCGGCGGCAAACTGGTGAGCGTCGATACTACGCAGGCCAGCGAGCAGCCCGGCGTGCTGAAGGTGGTCAGGCTAAAACAAGATCGCTCCGGCGCTCCCGACGCCGTGGCCGTGATCGCGGGCAGCTGGTGGACGGCGCAGAGCACGCTGGCTCTGCTCTCCCCGGAGTGGGACGAGGGTGAGCATGCCTCACTCAGCACGCAGACCCTGATGGATCAGCTCTCGCACAATCTTGCCCATGAGTCGGGCACGACCTGGCACAGTGTCGGTGACGGCATCGATGAAGATGATCTTCCGCATGCCGTGCAGGCAGAGCACAGCGCTCCTTACCTGCCACATATCGCCATGGAACCGCTGAACTGCACCGCGCAGCTCATCGATGACCGCTTGCGTCTTTGGTTGCCCACGCAGGCGCCGTCAATCGCGGTAGGCACGGCGGCCCGGGTGGCGGGTCTGAGTACCGATCAGGTCGACCTGCATGCGACTTACGTCGGCAGCGGCTTCGGACGCCGGCTGGAAACTGACATGGTCGCGCAGGCAGTCGCGCTCGCGATGGAAATGCCGGGCGTGCCTGTACAACTGGTCTGGCGCCGTGAAGACGACATCGCGCATGATTTTTATCGTCCGGCATCGGTAGCGCGACTGACTGCGGTGCTCGGCACCGAACACCGCATCAAATCGCTGCAGATCAAGTCAGCGTCCGCCGCGCCTGTACAGCAGCTGTTGCACCGCGCATTCGGTCTGCCTGTCGCCGGACCGGACAAGACCGCGGCTGAGGGCTTGTTTGATCATCCGTATGAGATACCCCATCAGCAGATAGCCCATGTGACCGTTGACGTGGCAGTACCGGTCGGTGCGTGGCGCTCGGTCGGACATTCGCATCATGCATTCTTCAAAGAGAGTTTTATCGACGAGATGGCGCATGCAGCCAAGGCAGACCCCGTCCAGTTCCGGCGCGATCTGCTCGCCGCGCACCCGCGCCAGCTGGCGGTCCTGAATGCGGCGGTGGCGCGTGCCGGCAAGGCGTCAGCCGGACGCGCGCACGGCGTGGCGCTGCATGACTGCTATGGCAGCATCGTTGCGCAAGTGGCGGAAGTCGCCATCGAAGATGGTCGCGTGCGCGTGCACAAAGTCGTGTGCGCGATCGATTGCGGCATTGTGGTCAATCCCGATATCGTGCGTCAGCAGATGGAATCTGGCATCGCCTTCGGATTATCCGCAGCGCTGCATGGTGATCTGAAGATCGCGAATGGCCGCGTCAGGCAGAAGAATTTTAATGACACACCCATACTACGCATGGATGAGATGCCAGACGTCGAGGTGATCATCATCGACAGCGAAGCCAGCCCTGGCGGTGTCGGTGAACCCGGCACACCGCCCATCGCGCCGGCGGTGGCGAATGCTGTATTCAAACTTACCGGAAAACGCTTGCGAAGCTTGCCGCTGAGGTTAGGGTGATCAGGGTAGTTATTTTTCAGCCGACCTCATCCAGCCGCGCCATCAGGTTGCACTCGGCCTGCCATTTCTGACGCTCCGGAGTGCTCGCCGCTTCCCGACGCAACTCTTCTTCGGTACGACTTAGCTGCGCTTCCATCATGCGCGCGATCAGGCGCGGCTCGGGCATCATGGTGCCGTAGAAAGCGACGATGTCGTCTTTCTGAATCAGAATAGTCGGGAAGTTTTCCACGTCCAGATCACCGACCAGATCGGCCTGATCCTCAATGTCTATCCAGACGAACAGATGCTCGGGATGCTGCATCGCGAGTGCATCAAATCCCGCCCGATACTGCTTGCATACATCGCACCAGCCAGCGCACAGGCAGGCGATCACCCAGCGACCCGAAGCGAGGGCGGCGGACAGTTGGGGAAAATGTTCAGGGACAAGAAACAGGCTGCTCATGATCAAGGATTTTACCGCAGCGCACTGGCTAGAAGGCCCGTAGCTCATCGTGCCAAAACCCCTGTGATCGCGCGCGGTAAAATAGCGCGCATGTCACTCGATTCTGCCACCCTGATCGCTATCGAAACCTCCACTGAACTGGCGTCCGTTGCGCTGCTGTATCAGGGGCAGCGTTTCAGTCGTGAATCGCTGGGCGCGCAAACCCACTCGGCCACGGTACCCGGCATGATTCAGGCGGTTGTGAAAGACGCTGGCATTCGCTTGTCCGATTGCGATGCAATTGCTTTCGGTGCGGGTCCGGGTTCATTCACCGGTGTTCGGACAGCCTGCGGTCTGGCGCAAGGTCTGGCTTTCGGTGCAAATATTCCTGTAATACCGGTGGTCACATTAATGGCGATGGCAGAACGTGCGCGCGCTGCAGGCGCAGACAATGTTCTCTCGCTGCTTGATGCGCGCATGGGCGAAGTTTACTGGGCACAGTATCAGTTCGACGGTGGCTGGAAGACAGTCACGGCGCCATGCCTGTCACCCGCCTCCGAGGTGAAAGCCAGCAACTTGCCAACGGTGTGCGGTAACGGACTGACTGCTTATCAGAATGATCTATCGCATCTGGATGTCAGCCAGTCGCTGCCTGAAGTAATGCCTCACGCAACTGACGCACTCAGTCTCGCTCTGGTAGCGCTGCGCGAGGGCAAGGCAGTACACGCCCGCGAAGCGCAGCCGCTCTATCTGCGTAACAAAGTTGCGCTGACAACGCGTGAGCGCATGGCTGGAGTCACTGCATGAACAGCACATCTGTTACCAGCACCGAATCGGCACTGCGTTTTGCGATGATGCGTGCGCTGGATATCGAAGAGGTTGCCGCGGTTGAAAATGATGCCTACCCCTTCCCCTGGACGCGCGGTAATTTCCTTGATTCGCTCGCCAGTCGCTATGACGCATGGACACTTAGGGAATGCGATGGACGGCTGGCAGCTTACTTTCTGTTGATGCATGCCGTCGATGAAGCTCACCTGCTGAATATCACCGTGCGGCCTGATCTGCAGGGCAGGGGATTGGGGCGTCTGTTGCTCAACAAGGTGATCGCCCTTGCTCAGGGTGCGAATATGCATTCGGTATTGTTGGAGGTGCGTCCTTCCAATGAACATGCGCTTTCGGTCTACCGTCACTGCGGCTTCGCGCAGATAGGCATCAGAAAAAATTACTACCCCGCAGGGGGCACAGCGCGAGAGGATGCGATCGTGATGCGATTGATGCTGGATGGTCATGGCGATTGATCAGAGCAAAGCGAAGCGTCTGGAACAGATGGGGCTGGGGCCGGTCTGGCGCTTGCGCACGACGGCGGCGCCGAATGTTTCTGCGCCTGGGTCTGATTGGAACGACAGTTCTGCCGATGCTTCAGCGTCATTGCCTGCCGAGCCTACGGCGCCCTTGTCCGGCGATGCAATAGCTGCGATGGATTGGGACACGTTGGAGTCAACAATACGCGACTGCACCCGCTGTGGTCTTTGCAGGGGACGCACGCATGCGGTTCCCGGCATCGGCGACCGGCAGGCTCGCTGGCTGTTTGTTGGCGAAGGGCCGGGCCGGAATGAAGATCAGCAGGGTGAACCATTCGTTGGTCCTGCCGGCAAGCTGCTCGACAACATGATGCACGCACTCGGTCTGGCACGCGGCAGCAGCACCTACATCGCCAACATCGTCAAATGCCGTCCGGTCGGAGATGATGGTCGTGATCGCCCCCCGACTGCTGATGAAGTGTCCGCATGCATGCCTTATCTTGAGCGCCAGATCGCGCTGATCAAACCAGAGGTGATTATCGCGCTGGGGAAGACAGCGGCTGTTTCGCTGCTGGGGCTGAGCGAAGATACCGCACTGTCCGGACTGCGCGGCAAATCGCATGCGTATGCCGGTATACCGGTGGTGGTGACCTATCATCCTGCGTATCTGCTTCGCAAACCCGCTGACAAAGCCAAGAGCTGGCAGGATCTCTGCCTTGCGCAGCAGATCCGCGATGGCCGCTGATTTTTCTGAATTTCAGCTTGAATTCCACCGTCGGTGGGGTGAGCTGCAAGATCCGCATGTGCGCGCGCTGGCGTGGCTGATCGACGCGCCGGACCTTCTGGATACCGCCTCGCCACGCTGGCAGGGAAAGCTCGCCAGCCTCGGCAACCACGCCGACACCGAATGGCTGCATGCGCTGGACCGGCAACCGGCAGCACTGCATGCATTCATCAATACTCAGCCTGTCGTGCGTCTCGGACGTTATGCTGAAAAGCTGCTGGCCTGGTATTTCATGCAGAAGAAAACATTGCATCTGCATGGTCTTCAGGTGCGTGACCCTGCCGCCGGAACACTGGGTGAATTCGATTTCCTTTTACGTCTGCCAAATGGCCTGGAGCACTGGGAACTGGCGACCAAGTTTTATTTGCTGCGCCCGACGCCTGCGGGCACGGCAGCACCAGATCAGCGGGTGAATCGTCCCGACTATTTCATCGGCCCGAATCTGGCCGATACGCTGGGGGCGAAGATGCAAAAGATCTTTGGTCGCCAGCTTGCGCTGGGCGAACATCCGGCGGCCCGTGCGCTCATCGATGAGCCGCTGGTGGCAGCAAAGGCGCTGGTCAAGGGATGGTTGTTCTATCGGCGAGATGACCCGATAGAGGCTCAGACATTCGGTGTTTCACCTGCACATTGCCTGGGCTGGTGGTGCCGCATTGATGAACTACACGACCATCTTCCCGCGGCCTCGGCCATATTGCCACGTCTGAGCTGGCTCGCGCCTGCGCGGCGGGAACGCGCAGAGTTCACTTCTTTTGCAGAAGCAAACGCCAGGCTTCGGCAGCTGCTGAGCACGAACGATATGCCGTTGATGGTCGCCAACCTAGTCCAGAATGATGATGCGTGGATAGAGACGGACCGGGGTTTCGTTGTCCCATCGGATTGGGAAGAACGCGCAGAGCAGCGAGCGAATGACGCGACGGCGGTTACCTGACTTACGTACCTACGTGCTTTTGCTCGCCAATCAGATGCAGGGAGTCATACTCGCGCTGATTAGCGGCATGACGTTTCATCACTGCCCACATCACGCCTGCGACGAATAGTCCGAACAGGACGATGACTATATTGACACTCAGATCCAGTCTGATCAGCAGCGCGTACAGACCAAGCATCATCAGGATTGACAGGTTTTCACTGAAATTTTGCACGGCAATGGAATGTCCGGCGCTCATCAACACGTGACCGCGATGCTGCAGCAGCGCGTTCATTGGCACGACAAAATAGCCGGACAGTGCACCGATCAGCACCAGCAGTGGGTAGGCGAAAGTAACATTGGTGACCATGACCATGATGATCACAATGATGCCCATCGCAAAGCCTAGTGGCATCACCGTCAGTGATTTTTTCAGCGGCACGCGGCGCGCAGCGGCCATCGCTCCAAACGCCACGCCGAAAGCGACCACGCCCTGCAAGATCGCGCCCTGCGCAAGCGGCATGTTCAGCGCCCTTTCCGCCCATTTCAGCACAATGAACTGCAAAGTGGCGCCTGCGCCCCAGAACAGCGAAGTCACAGCGAGTGAAATCTGTCCCAGACGGTCTTTCCAGAGTGCGACGAAGCAGTGGGAGAAATCGACGATCAGCCGCACCGGATGACGCTCCTGCGCCGGATAGTGCGCGCCGGTGCCGGGTATCTTCAGGTTGAACACCGCGGCAAGCAGGTAAGCCACCATCACCACGCCAAGTGCTACTTCCAGTGACAGACTGAGTTCAAAATGTTTTACCGGCAGCATCGCGGTGATAGCGGCTGCAAATTTTTCACTGACGAGCGCACCGCCCAGCACCGTGCCGAGAATGATGGATAGCACCGTCAGGCCCTCGATCCAGCCATTGGCCGCTACCAGCTTCTCTGCGGGCAGCAGCTCGGTCAATATGCCGTACTTCGCCGGCGAATACGCTGCAGCGCCGAAGCCGACGACTGCATAGGCGAGCAGCGGATGAATGCTGAGGAACATCATCATGCAGCCGACGATCTTGACGAGATTGGTAATGAACATTACCCGGCCCTTGGGCAGTGCATCAGCGAAGGCGCCGACGAACGGCGCGAGCACGACATAGGAGGTGACAAAAAACAGCTTGAGCATCGGGGTCATCCACGCCGGGGATTCGGTGGATGCCAGCACGGAAATGGCGACGATCAGGAGCGCATTGTCAGCGAGCGACGAAAAAAACTGCGCCGCCATGATGGTGTAAAAGCCGGGATTCATTGAAAAACAGGCTGCCTGCGATTGATCTGCTCTTGTTCTGTCGCTGCTGAAATGATGAAGCTTGAGGGCGGCAAGCTCACAGCGTGACTCCCTCCTTGTGCGAACCTCGGCTTTATACCATGAAATCCCGGGGATTCTCCGGTGGGACACGGTCCGCGTCCGGTAGAATTCCGGGTTAGCCATCTTATTTCACTCGAACGTTCTCGATGCCCCGCCCGATTGTTGCGACCACCGATCTTGCTGCCATGCGTGCCAACCTTGCCCTGGCGCGTGCCTCTGCGCTGGGGGCCAGGGTCTGGGCGGTCGTCAAGGCTGACGCCTATGGTCATGGTCTGGAAAACGGACTCAGAGGCTTTGCAGAAGCAGACGGCTTGTCTTTGATCGAGTTCGATCGCGCTGTGCGGTTGCGAGAGCTGGGGTGGACTGGCCCGATCATGATGATGCAGGGCATGTTCGATAGTAGTGACCTCTCATTGATCAGCGAATATCGCCTGCAGCCTGTTATACACAATCACGAGCAACTCGAGATGCTGGCGTCGTTCGCTCCGGCAGCGCCGCTGGAGGTCCATCTGAAGATCAACACCGGCATGAACCGTCTGGGTTTTCCGGTTGGGCAGGCCCGTGAGGTCTGGCAGCGTCTGTCGTCAGTGTCTGCCGTGGGAAAAGTATCGTTGATCACGCATTTCGCCAATGCCGATCTGAAGCGCGCCGACCCGGATGTCGATGAGCAGATGCGCCGCTTTCGCGCGGCCACCGACGGCTTGTCCTGCGAAATTAGCGTGTCGAACTCGCCCGCCGTCCTGCTGCATCCCGAAGTGCGCTGCGACTGGATCAGGCCGGGAGTGATGCTGTACGGCGGCTCGCCGGGCGGTGGCAGTGCGCAATCCTTTGGTTTGAGAGCAGCCATGTCGCTGACCAGCCGTCTTATAGCCGTTCAGTCTCTGAAAGCGGGTGACTCGGTAGGTTACGGCAGCTTGTTCCGTGCCGAACGTGACATGCGCATCGGCATCGTCGCCTGCGGTTACGCCGATGGTTATCCGCGTCATGCGCCGACCGGCACCCCGGTGCTGGTCAATGGTCAGCGCACTCAGCTGCTGGGCCGCGTGTCGATGGACATGCTGAATGTCGACCTGACCGGCATCCCCGATGCGCAGGTGGGCAGCGAAGTCACCTTGTGGGGTGCCGGGTTGCCCGTCGATGATGTCGCACAGGCAGCGGGCACCATCGGTTATGAGCTGATGTGCTCGATCACGCCGCGCGTGCAGCGCGCCACCACGGGCTGACGGCGCGATGGCCAAGCCAAAAATCCAGTACAGCTGCACCGAATGCGGTGGCGTCAGCAACAAGTGGGCGGGACAGTGCCCGTCCTGTAACAGCTGGAACACGCTGGTCGAAAGTCTGGTCGAGCCAGCGGGAGGTAATCGTTTCTCTTCGCAGAAAGGTCTGGTGCAAGGCGCGCCTGTGGTGCGACTGGCCGATATCGAGGCCAGCGATGTGCCACGCTTCGGTACCGGCATCGATGAATTCGACCGCGTACTCGGTGGCGGGCTGGTCGCGGGTGGTGTGGTGCTCATCGGAGGCGACCCGGGTATAGGCAAATCGACCTTGCTGCTGCAGGCGCTGGCTAATTTATCTCGCGTCAAACGTGCGCTGTACGTGAGCGGTGAAGAATCCGGTGCGCAAGTGGCACTGCGCGCGCGACGTCTGGCGATCGATGCGGACACCTTGCAGCTGCAGGCGGAGATACAGCTTGAGAAAATTCTCAATACACTTGCCGAGCAAAAACCGGAAGTCGCGGTCATTGATTCCATCCAGACGCTGTATTCGGATGCACTGACTTCCGCACCCGGCTCGGTTGCACAGGTACGTGAATGCGCAGCCCAGCTGACCCGCGTAGCCAAGCAATCGGGCATTACCATCATTCTGGTCGGTCATGTAACCAAGGAAGGCGCGCTCGCTGGTCCGCGTGTACTCGAGCACATCGTCGACACCGTGCTGTATTTCGAGGGCGATACGCACTCCAGCTTCCGGCTGGTGCGCGCTTTCAAGAACCGGTTTGGTGCAGTGAACGAGCTGGGCGTTTTCGCAATGACCGACAAAGGCCTGAAGGGGGTGTCCAATCCCTCGGCGCTGTTCCTCTCGCAGCATGACAGTCAGGTACCCGGCTCCTGCGTGATGGTCACGCAAGAGGGTACGCGTCCGCTGCTAGTGGAGATTCAGGCGCTGGTTGATGCCTCTCACGTGCCGAATGCGCGCCGCCTGTCCGTCGGTCTGGAGCAGAACCGGCTGGCGATGCTGCTAGCGGTGCTGCACCGGCATGCAGGTGTCGCGGCCTATGATCAGGATGTGTTCATCAACGCGGTCGGTGGCGTGAAAATCACCGAGCCTGCCGCCGATCTGGCGGTGTTGTTGGCGATTCAGTCATCGATGCGCAACAAGCCCTTGCCGCGCGGACTGGTAGCGTTTGGCGAGGTCGGTCTGGCGGGAGAGATTCGTCCTGCACCGCGCGGTCAGGAACGCCTGAAAGAAGCAGCGAAGCTGGGTTTCTCGGTGGCGCTGGTGCCTAAGGCGAATCTGCCGAAGCAAAAGATCGAGGGCCTGCAGGTAGTAGGTGTTGAGCGTATCGATGAAGCGATGAATCGCGTGCGGGAGCTGCAGTAGCGGCTCTGCGATTGTCATGCCGCTGAGGAAGCGTCAATGCAAGGACTCCAGTACCAGTCCGGCAGCGTGTAGTCCGCTGCGTACGGCGCCTTCCAGTGTTGCCGGATAAGGGCCCTCGGTGTAATCCCCCGCCAGCCAGATATTCTGCAGCGTGGTCTGGTTCGGTGGACGCACCAGATCCGGTGTGCAGGCGAAGGTCGCTCTTTTTTCCGTGATCAGCTGAGTCCAGCGTGGCGAGGCGAGCGTCGGATCGTTAAATGATTCAGCCAGCTGCCGGGTGATCATGCCGGTCAATTCAGCTTGCGATAGTGGTACAGCCTCGGAGGATGCACTGATCACGACTGACAGCATGCCTGACTGTGACTCGTCCAGCTGGCCACGATCAAACACAAACTGTCCCCAGCAATTTTCTTCAGGCTTATCTATCAGCGCATAAAAAGGCCGAGACAGTCTGACGCGCTCGTCATATTGCAGATAGCAGCTGGTGATGGGTTCGTGGTCGAGCTCAAGCAATCCTGCCTGAGCCTCATCCAGTGGCGACAGCAAACCTTGAGCGGCAGACGATGAGGTGGAAATGATCACCCGGTCGAACGCGGCCTCATGCAAGCTTTCCGGCGCATCGATGACGAGCCGCCACTGATGACCCTCTGCTGTCAGCCCACGCACGCGCGCTCCGGCGACATAGCGACCGTGATGCTTTTCAAGGTAAGCGATAGCGGCTTCCGGGAACAGCGCTGACAGGTCCTCAGTCGGAAGCAGCATGTCGGAAGCACTGCGAGTCGCGCCCAGAGAATCGCCCAGCACGCGCAGAAAGACGCGCGCTGATGCGCGATCGGGCGGCGTATTCAGCGCCGCGATGCAAAGTGGCCGCCACATCAGTTTTACTACCCGTTCAGTCTGTTCAAACCGTTCCATCAATTCCGTCACGCTGCAATCGATGTTGAGCTGCCAGTCCATCCATCGCGCGGCAGTAGAAAAACGCGCGAGCGAAAGCTTGTCGGCTGTTCTCAGGCCTTTTGCACTCAACAACGCCGCCAGCAAATGGAAAGGCGCGGGCAGTCTCGGCGCAATAAAATCCATGCCGTCGGATTTCTGCGGGTAACGCATTTGCAGCGGAAGACGGCGCATTGCTCGTGCAGGGTCTATGCCCACCAGTCGCATCATGTGCAGTGTGTCGCGATAAGCGCCTAGCAGCAGGTGCTGCCCATTGTCCAGTGTGCGGCCGCCATGTTCCACGCGCCGTGCGCGCCCGCCGGGAATGCGCGCTGCCTCGAACAGGGTGACGCGTGTGCCACGCCGTGCCAGCTCGACCGCTGCCGAGCAACCAGCCCAGCCTGCACCGATGATGGCGATCTTGGAGGTATTCATCACGCCGAGTTCTCAGGGCCTGACCCAGGTTTTCCAGGCCAGCCAGAGCTTGCGCAGCGGCGTGAGCGATACCTTGTGCTCAAGCACATGAAATTGATCGCGCTGTATTTCGTCTAGCAGGGTGCGGTAGATCGCTGCCATGATCAGCCCCGGTCGTTGTGCCCGTCGGTCTGTTCTGGGCAGCGCAGCAAAGGCTTCATCATAGAGCGCTTGCGCACGGTGCATCTGAAACTTCATCAGTGCCTCGAAGCGATCGCTGTGCTTTGCATTGAGAATTTCTGCAGCGGTGACCTGATACTGCTGCAGCTCGCTGATGGGCAGATAGATTCGGCCGCGCCGTGCGTCTTCGCCGACGTCGCGAATGATGT
>JACCEC011100317.1_pt1 | contig 11806 bp, 5 predicted proteins | sample 7450121 | NCBI WGS metagenome assembly JACCEC01 (sample SAMN15323455, study PRJNA562643) | freshwater metagenome | isolation source: river surface water | place: USA:Blue River Watershed | collected 2017-08-18 | reverse complement strand
TGCTCCCCACTCCTGGAAAAGTTCGTCGCGCGAGCGAATCCCTGCTCGCGGTAGCGCATGATTCACGACGTAGTTCGCACCCGAGTGCGTGTTGTCCCACATAGACTGGTGAGCTGCCGGGAGCTCTTGCCACGGCACCATAGTTGGCTCACTGACTTCGAGCTGACCCGCTGCAATCATGTCGTTCATGCGGGCGACTTCGTAGGCATTGCAAAGATGGGTGCCTGCGATCGTGGCAGTCGGCATCAAGATTCGACGTTGCCGCATCCATACCTGCGGTGCGTAGAAGGTATAGCGTCTGCCCTGCATGGATTCGCAGTAGACGACGCGACCCGTGAATGGCTTCACCAACGAGGTCGATGCAGCCAAGGCATCGTGACCACAACGTTCGATGACGAGGTCAGGATATCCACGCGGGTTATCAGCCGAACGCAACCATCGACCTATCGCCGTACCAAACGGCTTCATAGTGCGTTCTTGATACTGTCGCACCGATTCTTTGAAGGCGGCGGTTTCCCGCTTCGCATCGGGCATTGCGGGTAGTGCCTTCGGCCAATCGAAATCGCTGCCTTCCTTACGACGGATATCTTCGAGTGAAACCACGCCACGTACGGCATCACCGAAACCGAGCGACTGCACGAACTCACGCTGCGCATCACTCGCGGTGGCAACGACGAGTCTCGCTCCGGCACGTCGGACCGCTTCGATCGCTTCAAGACCCACTGGATCTAGCAAAGCATCGTCACCGACACCGTAGTAGAGCAATACGGCTTCGCCTGCGCGCAAACGCGCGCGCCGCAACATCTCTTCGGGCGAAGCAGCGCCCGCCTTACCAACGAAGGAAAACCAGTAACCGCTCGTGGCACCGTAGAAGGTCAAGGTGCCGCCATCCGCCAGTAACTGGAAGGATCGTGGGAAAGACTCTTGGCCTGCATGCGAGACAACGTAGTCGGCTAAGGAGCCGCCGCTCTGTTCACGCATTTGTGCCAGCAGCGGTCCGCCTGCCTTTTCCCATGCGGCGATGTCATTTGAAGATTCCGGCACCGGCGTCCAGATGGACGACCAGCGAGAATCCCGTCGATCGATGGCTCCCGTCGCACCCTGTGCTTTGACGAATGCGGCGCGCTCCGGACTCGATACCAAACCCACGGTATGTAAGCCGTTGCGGGCAGCACTTTTCAATGCCTCGAACCCCGTACCCGTCGCAGCGCCTTCGACGAAAACGGTTTTGCCGGATTCGATTTGCAAGGTTGTAAATAACGCTCGCACGACGGTGCCTAGATTGAGCACGTAGGACCCGGCGGCTTCGAGTGTGAGATCGGGCGGTAGCGGATGCAGCTGCGGCCCTTGAACCTGCAAAAATTGTTGATGGCTACCGGTATCGGTCTCGTAACCCTGAATGGAAAAGCCCGCATACATCGGGTCGCGCGCGGCAAGCGGCGACAGCAACTCGCTCTGTCCCGAATACACAGTGACAAGATCACCGACTTTGATACGCCCTTCGCGTTTGAGCTCGCTACCGACGGATGCCACCAGCGCGACACCGCCCGAGCCGGTCACCTGATAGTCGAGATCATGATTATCGAAAGGCGATACCGGAATACCGGTGATTGCCCAAATATCATTGAAGTTCACTTCCGAGGCGAGCACATAAACCACTGCCTCGTTGGGGCCAGGCTTGGGCACGGGCAGGAGAATTTCACGCTCGGCATCGCGCGGTAGTCCATGAGCCGGAGCGCCTGTCGTAGGATCTTTGACGACGGCATGCCCCCATTGCCACGAGGGCATCGGCGTGAGCCCCGGAAAGAACGCTGCACCGATCGGTAACAACTCTCCTTGCTTGACCAACTTCGAGACCGAGTCGGCTGTCGGCGTGAGATCGCGCCGCGTCGGCAATGGCGCACTCTTCTTATCGAGAAACGCTCTGATGCCGGCCTTACCCCCCTCGGAATCTACGATGGCTTCGGCAAATAGTTGTGCCTCGCGTGCAAGGCCTTCCTGAAGACCCTGCTGCCATCCCGTGCGAACAGCATCGACGATGCGATCGGCCGTTTTGCTGCGTCCGACTTTTTCAGCCTGCGCAAGCAACCGGCGAGTTTCACTATCGCTAAGTGCCAGCGAGATATCGTCAGCGCCTGCGCGTTGCCAAATAGCCTCTGCCGCACGTCGCTCCGTATAGCGCTGCGCCACCAACTTGCGAGCTTTAGGCGATGAAACGAATTCGCTCGCCAGACGAACTGCGAGACTCAACACATCTTCACCGTCATCACAAAGCGCATCGATCAAGCCATCATGCAGGGCTTCCTCACTCGAGACCGTTCTGCCACCTAGGATGATTTCGAGAGCGCGAACAAGTGGTGTCGAGTGACCGCGCAACTCGAGCAGACGCGGCAAGCGTTGAGTGCCACCGTAACCCGGCAAAAGATTCAAGCGCACCTCAGGCTGGCCGAATGTCGCAAGCGGCTCAGCCACGCGAACATGACAAGCAAGCGCGAACTCCATACCGCCGCCAAGCGCCACGCCATTGATGGCGGCGATTGTCGGCTTTTCCATCGTTTCGATTTTGCGGAACGCCAAATGCGCGTTGTTCGGCAAAGGCAAAGCTTCTTCGAGCGTGTGCACGTCTTCGAGTAATTGCCGTATGTCGGCACCGGCAACGAATGCCGACGTACCCTGTCCGGTGAAAATGACCGCTTTGACATCCTCACGCCGCGCGACGTGATCGATGACGATATTCAGTTCGTCGAGCGCTCGCTCGTTGAGCGCATTCACCGGTGGATTCTGAATGGTGACAATCGCGAGCCGAGCGCGCTTTGGTCTCGGCAGCGGGTGGTAATGAATACGGAAGTAGCGGAAATCTTCAAATAGCTGCTGCTCGTCAGCGACGCGTTGACGCTCTTGCCACTCGGCGATAATACGCTTGAGCTCGGTGATCGATTCTGGGTTACGCAACGTCGACGTATCACCGACATCTTGCCCCTCGACGATGGCCCTCACCATACGACGCATGTATTTGCCACTACGCGTCTCCGGGAATTGGCTGACTTCGATGAAGTCTTCCGGAATCGCTACTTGGCCTTTTTCCTGTCGCACGATGTCGATGAGACGACGCCGATCTTCCGCGGTGAGCTTGCGTCCTGCAGAGGGCCGCACGAAAGCGAGCGGAGTCAGGCCTTTCTGAGCGTGGGGTGCGCCCACGACGATCACGTTGCCTACCGGCGAATCCGGATTGATCTGCTTATCGCGCAGGATGGCACCTTCGATTTCTTCGGTGCCAAGACGATGCCCCGAGACGTTAATGACATCATCAGAGCGACCATGCAAAGAAAAGCCACCGTCGGGATGTTTTACGGCGAAATCACCTTGCGTATACGCAAGTCGCTCCCGCCAACGCGACCAGTAGGTACTGCGATATCGATCAATGTCTCCTCGCCACTGTCGCGCGATTCGCGCGCCGTCCACCTTGAAGCTCGCTGCATCTCCCCAAATGGTGCGACAAAGATAAGGATAGGGCGCCGAGATAATGATCTCGCCCTTTTCGCCCATTTTTGCGGGGCGTGCGACGACTTGACCTGCAGAGTCCGGTTCGCTGTCGGCGATCCAGACATCTCCCATCACCCAGGGCAAAGGGTAGGTATGGGCATCGGCGCGTAACGGAAAGTCACCGTTACCGAAAAGATGCGTCCAAACGATGCCACCATGCTCGGTGGCCCAATAGGAGTTGATGTACCACGGGGTGACGAGTTCCATGCCGAACTGTTGCACCACAGGCGATGTCGGCTCTGCACAGAAGGTCGCCACGCGTAGCGAAGCGCGCGAGTAGGCGCGCACGTCTTCGACGTTCTGCGGATCGGTCATCACGGTTTTTAAGAAAGTGACGCCGGCTTTGAAGATGTTCACCTTCAAACGCTCGATGATGCTGGCAAATCGTCCCGCGCTCGGGAATACCGGTGCGCCTTCGGCGATGACGGTCGTCACCCGAGTCACGAGTGCGCCGGCGATCATGTAACTCTGGCCCGTGATCCAACCGGGATCAGCGACCACATACATGACATCACCCGCGCGCGCATCGAACGCGACACGCATGGTGTGGGCGACACCACTCAGATAACCGCCATGAACGTGCACGACACCCTTAGGCTTACCCGTTGACCCCGAGGTGTAGATAAAAAACATCGGGAATTCGGCATCGAGCGGCAGAGGCTTACTCGCAGCCCAGATTGCCGCGACGAATTGCGGATCGGGCAAGGCCATCAAATCGGCCATCGAATCGACTCGATGGCCTGCGGTACGTGCTGATGCCAGGATGGATTTTTCGGCTCGATCGGTCAGTTCGTGTGCCCAACGATCGCGCTCCGGACGCCACAAAAGATCCGCTTGTCCTGCATGGCGCACCACGACGACGACATCGACGCGCGGCGGTGTCGCTACCAACGCGGAAGCAATCGCCGTTCGAATACGACTGGCATCAGCGGAAGACAAACCGCTGATGCTTTCGATCGCACGGCCGACTCCGCGCATCACATCCGAACGCTCTAGGGTGATTTCATTGGCGACGGCGGCTTTTGCGCCCGCGAGTATGGCTTGCGCATGCTCAGCCGACACATCCATTGCCTCGAGCGTGCGTTGCACGATCTCGACCACCGTTTCTGCGGGTACATAACCATCGAGAGCCGGATCGGTATATGCCTCTTTGAAAGCAACGATCTGAGCATTGCGATAGCCGCCATCGGCCGTGATGACGACACGCGCACCGGCGTTATGAATACGATCGGAGAGTGTTTTATCGCTGAAGCCGCCAAAGACAGGCGTATAGACGATACCTAAGCGCTTACAAGCTTCGGTCCAGAACAATTGCTCAGGAATATTCGGCATGTTGATCGCAATGCGATCACCGATGCCAAGCCCTAGCTCGCGCAGTGCGAGCGCACACTTAGCCACTTCTAGCAGCAAGGCTTTGCGCGACACGCTGTACGACACAACCGGTGCGCCACGCCCCTCGGCTTGCGATTGATCCCAGCGATCACCTTCGAACCACAATGCCGCTTCGTCGCCGTGGCCACTTAGCACGTGACGATCGATTTCATTGAAGCAAGCGTTGGTCAGTGCGCCATCGAACCAACGGTAGAACGGTGCTTCGCTCGTATCGAGCGCGGTGTGCCAAGGTCGATGATGTGCAGGCAAGCCAGGCTCGATCCGCGCACCACTCACCGCGTCGTAGCCAATCCAGCGTGATTCAGCATCGTCGTACCGAATCCATGCGCCGGCACTGCCGAGCGTCGGCTCGAACCAGTGCAATTCGCGGCAGGCGATGTCACCATGAAACGCGCCCGGATCGCGTTCACACGCAACTCTGGCGGCTTCCCAGGCGCTCCGTGAAGAGTAAGGATTGATGCTCGCCTGAGGGGGCGAAATGGCAACGGTCTCGTTCGACATGACGATCTCCAAGCCCCCGAGGACCAATCTAACCCATGTGTTGTAAAAAGGCTTTAGTCAAAATTCACTTGCAAAGATGATCATCGAGCGTATCTGGCCCGGTAATGCGTGGCGCAATTACCACTACCTCATCGCCTGCGAGGAGACCGGCGAAGCCATGGCGGTCGACCCTCTCGATTGGCAGGCGTGTCTCGCGGTGGCACGGGAGCGGGGCTGGGAGATCCGTAGCATCCTCAATACCCACGAGCATGGGGACCACATCGGAGGCAACGAAGGCTTACGGGCAGCCACCGGTGCCAAAGTGTTCGCGCACTCAGCTGCGGGGGGACGCATACCCGACATCGACGTCGGCCTAGGCGCCGGAGTGGTCCTGCGTATCGGGAGAACGGTCGAGGCACGGGTACTCGACACGCCGGGCCATACCCGCTCACACGTTTGCCTGCTGTTACAAGGCCTGAGCTCGTCGGCCCCGCCAGCTCTGATCTGCGGCGATACCTTATTCAACGCAGGCGCAGGCAACTGCCACAACGGCGGCGATCCAGCTGCGCTATACGACAGCTTCGTAAACCAGCTCGCACAACTACCCGACTCGACACTCGTCTATCCGGGTCACGATTATTTGGCGCGCAACCTTGCCTTCACGCTCGATCGGGAGCCAAGTAACGCTCTCGCTCACTCGCGCCATGCATCGATCGGTGATCGCCAAGGCGCGATGGCAGCCGTGTACACGATCGGCGATGAGAAACGTCACAACGTCTTCTTCCGATTGAAAGAGCCCGAGATCATTGCTCGCTTACGCGAGCGATTCCCCGAGCTTTCCGACGATCCGGACGCACGCAGCGTGTTCTTGCGCTTACGCGAACTGCGCAATCAATGGTGATCGAATTGCAGCAAATCGATGCGCAAACCAGCAGGTGAATACACCGTCGCCGTCAGCACCGATCCGAAGATGCAATCGATTTTTTGTGGCACGTCGATGCGAGCACCGTTGAGCTTGGCTCGCGAAACGACCGCAGCCACATCCGGCACGACAAAACTGACACCCAACAGGCCACGCGCTGGCGCGCAGGCCTTCGGGTAAAGGTTCGCACTCTCAGCGCGTTCGTATTGAACGATCTCGAGTCGACCGTAGGTATAACTCGGATCGCCGAAGATGCGAATGTCGAGGCCAGCCCCTGCAGGCAAACCAATGGTGCGCTCCACTTCGGGGCCTGCAAATCGATGGTAAGACGTCTCGGTGAGCTGCAAGACTTGTTCGTAAAAAGCTTTCTCAACTTTGTTATTCGGTGAAATCGCGACGATCTGCGGCGCCACGCCATAACCTTCGGGGCTCACATGATCGGTCTTACCTTCTTCTTCGAGGAAAACGAGATTGACCTCGTCAGGACCCGGCAGATGCACCTCGTGCACGACGACGCCATCGGTTTCGAATCGACCAATCGGTGAGCGGAAGCGAAATCCGGCGGCCTGCAGTTCAGCGTGACGCGCTTGGATGTCACGCACCACAATATCGACGCTCTTCGGTACAAGATCAGTGGGTCTCGCGCCAGCGCGCACCGGTTCTCCGGGCAGACGAAATTGCACGAGATGAATGCCGCCTTGAAGACGGCCCGGCGTCACGAGCAGAGCTTGATCGACGATATCGTCGGCCGCGACACCTAATCGTCTTGCCCAGTCAGGATCATTTCCAGCACGACGCGCTACGATCTGCATCCCGAAGCGAGCGACCCATAAATCGAGGGCTGTGCTCAAATCGGCAACGCTCAACAAGGCATACGCATAGGCATTGGCGCGAAACTCAGCTGTCATCGGCGACCATCTCCGGATCAATCTCTGATTCGATCGAAGTATAGACACTCAACCCGACCGAAAGCCGTTAGAATTCGCGCCCCGCATGGATCTCTCGCCGATACTCAATCCGCTCAACGACGCTCAACGCGAAGCCGTCACTGCACCGATCGGTCCGGTGTTGGTGTTGGCTGGCGCAGGTAGTGGCAAGACACGCGTGCTCACGCACCGCGTCGCTTGGTTGATTCAGGCTGAAGGCGCCTCGCCACACAGCATCATGGCGATGACTTTCACCAACAAAGCTGCTGGCGAGATGCGCGCACGTATCGAGTCTCTGCTCGGTATGCCAGGTGCTGCTCTTTGGATCGGCACCTTCCACGGCATCGCTCACCGCTTGTTGCGATTGCACTGGCGTGAAGCCAACTTGCCGCAAACCTTCCAGATTCTCGATGGTGACGATCAGCTGCGGCTGATCAAGAAGATTCTCAAGGCGCAAAATCTGGACGATACGCGCTGGGTACCGCGCGATATCCAATACTTCATCAATCAGAACAAAGATGAAGGTATGCGGCCTAAAGTTTTGAAAGACGGTAACGACCCGACACGCCGTCAGTTCATCCAGCTCTATCGCGATTACGAGGAGGCTTGCCAACGTGCGGGCGTTGTCGACTTCGCCGAGCTGCTGTTGCGCGCTTTCGAGTTGTGGCGTGATCAACCCGAATTGCTCGCACATTATCGACGTCGGTTTTGCCACGTCCTGGTGGACGAGTTCCAAGATACCAACACCATTCAATACGCTTGGACGAAACTGTTGGTTGGCTCTGAGGGTGCGCCATTCGCAGTGGGCGACGATGATCAGTCGATTTATCGTTGGCGCGGTGCGCGCGTCGAAAACCTACAAACGTTCCGGCGTGACTTTCCACAAGCCAAGCTGATTCGGCTCGAACAAAACTACCGCTCGACGGGGACCATACTCGAAGCGGCCAACGCCTTGATTGCCAACAACAGTGGGCGTTTGGGTAAGAATCTTTGGACGAGTGGTGGTAAAGGCGAACCGATTCGTCTTTATGCCGCTTTCAACGAACGCGATGAAGCCGAGTTCGTGCTCCAGCGCATCAAAGATTGGGTGGCTCGCGGCGGGAATCGTCGCGATATTGCGATTCTCTACCGCTCGAACGCGCAGTCGCGTGTCTTTGAAGAAGCGTTCCTATCGGCGCGTATTCCGTATAAGGTTTATGGTGGCTTGCGCTTCTTCGAGCGCGCCGAAATCAAAGACGCGCTGGCATACCTGCGACTCGTGTCGAATCGTAACGACGACACCTCGTTTGAACGCGTCGTCAATTTGCCGACTCGCGGCATTGGCGCCAAAAGCATCGACACGCTACGGGAACGAGCCCGCGCCGATGGAAGCTCGCTTTGGTCGGCCGCGCTGCGCTGTATCGCCGAAGGTAGTCTCGGCGCCAAAGGCGCAGCCTCTTTGCAGGGCTTCCTGCAGCTGATCGAGCGACTAGCCGCCGATACCCGCGAATTGGCGCTGCACGAAATCGTCGATCAGGTTATCAACGCTAGCGGTCTGCTCGAACATCACCGCAAAGAAAAAGCGGAGCGCGGCGAGGCCCGAGCGGACAACCTGCTCGAACTCGTCTCGGCGGCGCGCGGCTTCGAACCCGAGGGTGTCGAGGGAGAGCAGTTGCCACCACTCGAGTCTTTCTTGGCACACGCCGTACTCGAATCGGGTGAAGGCCAAGCGGAAGCATGGGAAGACTGCATCCAGATGATGACGCTGCACACGGCCAAGGGATTGGAATTCCCAGTGGTCTTCCTCGCGGGATTAGAAGATGGACTATTCCCGCATCAACGCTCGCTAAACGACCTCGATAGCCTCGAAGAAGAGCGACGCCTCGCCTATGTCGGGACGACTCGCGCCATGCAGCAGCTCTATCTCACCTATGCCGAACAGCGCCGTCTGCACGGCATCGATAGCTATGGCCAGCCCTCCCGATTCATTCGTGAAATCCCGGAAGAGTTGCTCGAAGAAGTCCGTCCCCGCGTACAAGCCGGGCGCGGTGGTTACGGCTCGGGCGGATTCGCCGCGCGAGAGGATTATTCGCGCAGCGACTTTGCACCTCGCCGCGCAGCCTCTGCCACAAACGGTATCAAAGCCGACCCCGTTGCTCCGGGTCTCAAACTCGGTGCCCGCGTGCGTCATGCCAAATTCGGCTCTGGCGTCATTCTGAATATCGAAGGACAAGGACCGCACGCCCGTGTGCAGGTCAATTTCGAAGCGGCTGGTAGCAAGTGGCTGATGCTTCAGTACGCCAACCTCGAACCCGCTTGAGCACAACGGCGGTACACTTGCCGCCATGACGATCTCCGCTTTTCATCGCTTGCTCGCGCAAGCCACCTCGCAAAACGACTCACGAGTCTGTGTCGGTCTCGATCCGGAAATCGAACGCTTTCCGATCCATCTGCGCTCGCGTGGTGATGCGATCTTGGCTTTCAATCGCGCCATCGTCGATGCCACGGCCGATCTGGTCTGTGCCTACAAGCCACAGATCGCGCACTACGCGGCTGTCGGCGCCGAAGAGGCACTACTCGAAACGATTCGCTACATCCGCGAGCGAGCTCCGAACGTCCCTGTCATTCTGGACTCCAAACGCGGTGATATCGGCAGTACCGCCGAGAAATACGCCAAAGAGGCTTTTGAGCGTTACGGTGCAGACGCCGTAACGATCAACCCTTATCTCGGCCGAGATTCAGCAGAACCCTTTCTGCAATATGCAGACAAGGGCATCGTCGTTCTGTGTCGCACCTCAAACGCCGGTGCCCGCGAGTTTCAGGACCTCGTCGTCAACGATCGTAAGCTTTATCAAATCGTTGCCGAATCCGTGGCGCGCGAATGGAATTCACGTGGGAATTGTCTGCTCGTCGTTGGAGCCACCTATCCCGAAGAACTGGCGGATATCCGCGCCCGTACCGGCGATATGACCTTCCTCGTCCCCGGAGTGGGTGCCCAAGGTGGTGATGTCGAGAAGGCCGTACGCAGCGGCCGTACTGCAGCGGGTGCAGGGCTCGTCATCAACTCGTCCCGAGGCATCATCTATGCGGGTGCCGGAGAAGATTTCGCGGTGGCCGCGCGACGTGCGACACTCGAACTACGCGACGCCATCAACGCCGCGCTCAAAATGAACTGACGAACGATCGGAGGGGGCCCGATGTTGCGACTGACTCGATATCAGTGGATCGTGCTGTTCGCAGCATGGCTAGGCTGGGGCTTCGACATCTTTGATGGCTTGCTCTTCAACTATGTCGCTCCTAATGCCATCCCCACTCTGCTCGGCTTGACGATTGGCTCACCGGAGGCGCGAACCGCCACCTTGTATTGGACCGGCCTCATCACCGCTATCTTCTTGGTCGGTTGGGCCGTCGGCGGCGTACTCTTTGGTCCCATCTCCGATCGCTACGGACGTAAGAAAGTTTTGCTGATCACGATGGTGCTCTATGCCGTTGGAACGGGACTTTGTGCCTTCGTCACCAGCATCGAGCAACTGATCGTCTGTCGCATCATTGCAAGCCTCGGCATCGGTGGCGAATGGGCAGCCGGTTGCGCACTGGTCGCTGAAGCAGTTCCCGAAGATCAACGCGTCGAAGCCGGTGCGGTGCTCTATACCTCGGCGCCTTTCGGTTTGTTTCTGGCAACCGGTGTCAATGCGCTAATCGCAGGTCACTTATTCGCCGACGTGCCCGAAGTCTCGTGGCGCTATGTCTTGATCTTCGGTTTGATACCCGCCGCCTTCGCTTTCTGGATTCGCACATTCGTCAAAGAACCGGAGCGTTGGGAAATGGCGGCTGCCACAGCACCGCCGCCTCGCTTGCGCGAAATCTTTGCACCTGATATCTGGCCGCGCACGCGCAGTGCCCTCATCGTTGCTGTTGTGGCTTTGATCACATGGTGGAGCTGCAATGCCTTCATCCCCGTCGTCGTCGCCAATTTGGCCCAAGCGGAAGCGATACAGCTCGGTCTCGATAAAACCGCTACCAGCATCTTGATCGAGTCTTGGAAAACCCAAGGAACGGCGATCTTCAACGTGGGTGGACTACTTGGCACTTTGCTCACGATCCCGCTGGCCAAACATTGGGGTCGCAAGCCGATGTTCGCGCTCTACTTAGGCTTCTCATCGCTCGCCCTACTCACAACGTATGGCCTCGATCTCGAGCCGCAAGTGCGTCTCTATATGTACTTCTTCATCGGCCTGACCGTGTTCGGCATCTTCGGCAGCTTCACTTTTTATCTGCCAGAGTTGTTCCCGACCCGATTGCGCGCGACAGGCTCGGGATTCACCTACAACATCGGTCGCGTCATCGCCGCGGGCGGTCCCTTTCTCGTAGGCTCGGTTGCCTCGGCGGGTGCGGGTAATTCGGCTGTCGTGCTCGACACACTGTTCTTGGTCGGCTTCGTGCCGATCGTTGGCTTGTTGTGCCTCGGTTGGGTCATCGAAACCCGCGGTCAAAAAATTCCGGACTGAGGCGGCTTTGACGATATATGGCTGATTGGCTCATTGATGTCATTCTGGGGCTCGTC
>JACCEC010664470.1_pt1 | contig 11808 bp, 9 predicted proteins | sample 7450121 | NCBI WGS metagenome assembly JACCEC01 (sample SAMN15323455, study PRJNA562643) | freshwater metagenome | isolation source: river surface water | place: USA:Blue River Watershed | collected 2017-08-18 | reverse complement strand
GTTTCAACGCTTCTAAAGTCATAATTTTAGCAAGTTCTGAACCCAAGTCAAGTTCACTGGGTATCAAATGCAATGCTTGGTCATTTCTATCCGTTTTTTCATTGTAGTAAGTATATTCTACAATGTGCCCACCCGTAGCAGGATAGATTCTAAAGTTCATAGGTGATTGGTTAAGACTTATTCCTTCGTTGCCAGGTGATGTAAGTCTAGCGGATCTGACACGAGCCTGTTTGGCTACCGTTGGAAATCCGATCGCATTAGCCTCATATTCACGGTCTTCTTTTTCAATAGTACGCATACCATGTTTGATCCATTTAAAAAACCACTTCATTATAATCCTTTATCACTGAAAGTTTCATCCTCTACTGGCTCGTCACTTACAAGTAGTATATCATTAGGATCAACTCTACGCAAGGCTTTTTTACCCGTTTCATCTTCGATATTAATACCTCTAGTCCATCTACCATGGCTAACTAAAATCCATTGATCCAATTTAAGTTCACCTTTATAATCAGGTCCTAAAGCATAAATTCTACCCCATCTTGGACGAATACCATGATTTTTCATATCATCGTTTAAGATAATAATACCACCTTTACTGATACGTTCATCAAATTTCATATCAGTAACAATAATATGTTCACCCAATGGCTTGAATTGACTTTTATTAAACTTATGTGGCTCGAATGCCTTTTTTAATTCAATCACTTTTCAATATCCTTTTTCTCAAAGTGTTCATCATTTTCTTCAAACTCTAATTCTTCTTTGGATAATACCTGTTCGTCAGGTTCGATAGTAGGTTTGATAACTTTCGGCGCAGCCTTAACTACTTTGGGCTTTTGTTCAGTTGTCTTATTATAAGAATTTCTAACTCTTTTTGTTGAATCTTGGATAACTCTATTTTCGCTATCCAAAACATCACCTCTGGCATTAACGTTCATATTACCAACTGCTCTTGTTTTCTCGTTTGCGGTTGACAATGCGGACATGTCAATTCTCTGTCCCATCGCTGTTCTGTATACTGGCATAATTTCTCCTATTTTAAAAACTCATCTATAGACAAGTCATAATGTAAGCTATTTATTCGGTGTATTCCTATTAAATACAATACGTAACTAGAAACACTACTTCCCCGACCAACACCCCATACAACATTATGTTTACGCATCGTATCTACAAAATATTTACAATAGCGTAGCATGGGAAACATATCTAATTCTTGAAATCTTAACAATTCTTCACCTACACGCTGAAGTTCAGCATCGTTTTGGCACAAATCAAGTACATATTTGGCAATGTCCAAACTTTTATATTCGTCTGGCATATACCAATTGTCTTGTTGTTGCTTGTCAAAGTTGGCTAGACTCATCGAAAGTTTCTCATGTCTGATAACTTTCGGAACATTTTCAAGTTCTAATAGATTATTAAAAGAAATATTGCTATCAATGTTGATAATCTTTAAAATCTTTTCAGGATCTTGTAGATATATGTCACAGATATCATTTTCGGTTAAGTATTGTCTACCAAATTCATCATTTCTCATTTAAGTATAATAACATAAAATCTAAGATTTTTCAACTTTTATTTTTCCGTTTTATCAAAAGTGGCGAATAAGATTTCTGCTGTTTTACCCAAACTAAGTAAAGGTTCTTGGTTGTAGTCCAAATATAGGTCTGCCCAATCATTCTTAGGTTTGGACAATTTTACAATCTTTTTGTTTTTGTTTTTAGGGATATAATCTGTAGTCAATACATTATTTTCATTATACCACCCTCTATCAGCGAATGGCCCTGTATTTTCTTCAATAGAAAACATAGTGGTCACATCACCTTCTCTGCTTGTTATATGTATATCGGTTACAACTATTTTACCTTCTACAATAGCATTTAACTTTAACAATAACATTATTCCCACAACTTGGTCATATGGTTCTTCGGGTAATGTACAAATGTTAAAACCAGAATCAATGTATTTTTCAATAACATCTTCTTCTGTTTCATTAATCATTATACTATTTTCCAAACATTCAAATACAAAGTAATTAATTCTTTGCATTGCTATGGTTTGTTCTTGAATGTTTTGTGTTTCAATATTGATATTCATCTCTATTGAATACTGATTCATTATAAATGATTTATTAAAATATGTTCCGGCTAAAAAGTCTATGGTTTTGAAAATTCGGGCTGTCATTTTGTCTTGGTTACATTAATGCGATTATCTAAGTTCTGTTTCTTATATAACTCATCCATTCTTTTATTATATTCAGATTTATAACTATCTAATGCCATATTAATCTGATGGATTAAAGTAGAATGTTGTATTCTATGGGCATATGTAAGCCGTTGGTTAAGAGTTTGGATAGTGTTTTGTAACTCTTCCATTGACTTATTGCTTAAATCAGAAATGAACGGATGTTGCATAAACGTATTTAACAGCAACATTATTGCTGGTTAAATAACTGCATCCATGACACGATATGTCCAAATAATCTTTGGACCGGTAACTGTTCCTGATACAGTTTGTACTCCGGTCGCTGTATGAGCATAGCTGACATAATTTTGGGCGACTGCTGAAACTGTAAAGGTACCATTATATTGTGATGGTGTAACACCTGATACCACAATAGTACTTCCTACTTTATACGGAACACATGTTTGTGAAGGGAAATAAATGGTACATGTTGACCCAGTTCCGGCAACACTTGATGTAGCAAATGTAGCATTAGCACCATATGTATCAATACAAGTATACCAAACACCATTATATGTAGCAACGGTACCTGCTCTATCACCTGGTAATCCATAGCTAGTAGGAACACGTAATTGAACTTGTGATGTAACTCGATTTCTGTTTAATGGTTCAACGTCAATAGTTGTACCGCAATCAGTAGATGAGAATTTATATGTTACTTCTGATACACCCGATGGTATAGATAATTGATTAACTGCCACAGCATTAGCGGTTGGATTGGCATTACTAGCATAATTTTCTAGTGTTCTTACACTATTACGCATACCACTAATAGGTTGAGCACTACTATTAAATGTTGTGTTAGGTAAATATACCACAGCATTAGTATTAGCAAATGTTAATGTTACAACTACATTACTATAAGTACCTGATGGACTCCATCCAGTAAATCCCAAAGTAGTGTTTTCAGAAATTATACCGTATTGATAATCTCCATTGTTAACATTTAATGTAGTAGCGGGAGGAATATTACCAGCGGCAATCGGCACTGTTGTGCCTCTAAAACCCTTAGTAAGAGCATTACTGATTAAGGTGTTGTTCATGTTATTATCAAGTACACCACCGTCTAGTGTTGCTTTAACAATAGTTTTGTTTTGTAAATCTGTTATTTCTGTTTTGGCAGTGTCAAGATTTGTTTTAATTGATGAAAAGTTATCTCTAAAACCTTGAGTGCTATTATTGACTCCAGGTAATGGATAAGTTGTGTTAATCAAATTTGTGTTAATATTGCTCATATTTTATTCCAATATAATATTTAGTTGCCTGACTTGGGAGAAATGTTTTCTTTAGGAAATACGACTACTAAATCATATTCGTCAGGGGTTGTAGGAACTGGTGTAGCTCCCGGAAATTCGTTCCATGCGGGTACAGATAAGTTAGTGTTGTAATTGAATGTATTGGTCTTATCAACAATAAATCTATCAATAGTAAAATCAATCTCATTCAACGTATGTGCCCAATTATTGTTAATATTATTTTTAATAGTTTCAGATTCGTTTGGTTTTGTATAACAGATTACCCAACCACGAACATAACCCAAAACATTTCCGTCTCTTTGTTGACTAGTCATCCATTTCGGCAATAACACTTTGTCGGTAGTTTGTTGAATACTTTCTGTGAGTTTGCTGGTCATATTGTTCAAACTAGCAGGGTACAATACTCTATCATACCCGGGAGTTAAACTAGTATAGTAATCATTTCCACTAACATCCGAATAAGAAGCATAAATGTCTGTGTTGTTAATCATCCATGGACCTTGATCTAAGTTAATCAAGTATGGATAACGAACACGCATAGGAATAGATATACCATTCTTATTAACCAAATCGTCAACAATTTCAGAGTATACCACTTCATATATAATGTTGTTTGAATCATCACGTGCTACCGCAGTTTTTAATTCACCTAACACAACTTTTCTAGTGTAAAAATTCTCTTGGATAACATTTAGATATTCATTGATTGTTGAAACTGCCAATCCATAAGTTTGTAAAACAGTTATATTACTTGCTTTTCCAAAATTAGAATCTTGCGGTCTATACAAACTATTAGTCGGTATTAACGTTGTATCATTTAACAATGATGCTAATACTGTTCTTCCTGATATATTGGGCGTAGCTTTGAAATATATATTTTCAACCGGTTCAGCAAAATATTGTCTTACTGTTAATGTGAAAGTTTTTGTACTTTTCAAAACAGGAAACTGTTCGGAATACGTTAATACAGTAAATGTAAAATCTGTTTCTGCATTCTCATTTAGTAATTCAGTGCTAGGTTGAAATGACACTTTGCCTATTATTTCCCCTGTATCTAGTAATGTTAGATTAGGTGGCAATGATCCTGATTTTAAACTATATAATAACGTTTTACTTGATGTTGCTTGAACATACAAATCAGAGACAACTCCGTTGTAAATAGTTCCAATATTTGTTGGTGTTGTCCAAACAATATCCTCAACTAAATTATTAACTATTGTCATGTAAAACTTTGTAGGCAATGAACGTATTGTTGGTTTGTTCTTTTTCCCTACCATTACAGTAAATTCAAAATTATTGATACCGGTAAATGCCATCAATGTTGTACCAGTAATCCATCCGGTATCTGGATCACCAGTTAAGCCAGGTGGCAAGCTGCTATAATAATATGTTAACTCATCACCATCAAAATCATGTCCAATTACTTTAAATGTAAAATAGTCATTCGCATTTACTGTTGGGATAACCCCATCATTAGAATAGAAGCTATAGAAAGGATCTGAATTTTGTATAGGATATTGTAATGGTTTAGTATTTAGAATTGTGGGTTGTCTTGTATGCGGTGCTGATAGTAAATTTTGATTTCGTATAGTTATACTATATTGTTCGCTATCGTTACCTAACAAACTATTCAATCTTACTGTAAAGTTAGATGTTTGAGTAGTAGGACTAAACGCACCAGTAACTGGTGGCACAGCATAACCACCTAAAAACCCATCAGGTTTTAAATATAAACCTTCAGGTAAGTTACCCGAACTTATATCAAATGTGACAATATTACTTGGATCAGGATTCAAATAAGTTATATTCTTAGAAACATAATAGCTATCTAATATGTTAAACAATGAACCAGGACTTGTTGTTATTTCTGGAATATTTGATGGTGTAACTGTAATATTGAATGTTCTATCTTTGATTGATCCGTATTGGTCAAATGCTCTTATAGTAAATCTATAATCTGTTTGTTCTTGTATATCAACCAAAATACCACTAATTAATCCTGTTCTATCAACACCAACAGGGTTTCTTTTAGTGCCAATAGGCAATTGTCCACTAAGTAATTTATACCCAATTATAGATGAGGAATCAGATGACTCAGCAAATAATTGAATTGCTAATTGTGTATATGAAATATATTTTCCTAAACTACCTTCAGTAGTTTGCCAAGTCAATTCTGACATATGATTAATGACCTAATAATTCTAATGCTTCTTTGTAATGTTTGATACGGTCTTCTAAGCCAATAGTACCACCGTTGATACGTTTAGTTAAAGTAACAAAGTCATCTTTATCGCAATATTGATTTAGATTGTTATTATCCCAGAACCAACCAGCACTAGAAACAGCGCCTGCTGGTGTTTCTAAATATGCTACAGTATCTTCAACTGATATACCTAAATCTTCAGCGAATTTAGTATAGTTGTTACGTCCTGTTAATTGAATAAGTCCACGACCACAAAAACGATATCCATCACCTGAGTTTTCATCGCCATTACCCATACGATTAGCATACACACGATTAGCAATTTTTTCAGGTCTTCTTTCATATTGTTTTGCTAAGTCCTCTGTTGGGAAATATTTTTTAAATGTTACCATTAATCCTTTAGCACTGTAATTCAAGTTTTCTTTTACAAAATTAAATCCACCTGACTCATGTGCAGTTTGTGCTATAAAAGCTGCAGCTCTATTTTTATTTTGATACATGTCATAGTATTCTGCTACTTCGTGCATGGGACCTGCGTATTTTTCTAAAACCTCAGTTTTAGTTTTTGGACACAAGTGGTGTAATAGTTCTACTGTAATCATTTTTGCTCCTTTAATTTTTGTAATTCTTCTTCTAACTCCACGATAGCTTGGAATGCTAACGCAGCCAATTTCATATAATCAACACCCAATGAACCATCTTTTTTCACACGGGTCGCTACTTTAAAATCAGCTTCAATCAAATCTTGTGCTATAACACCAAAATCAGATTTTGGATTGAAATATTCATCTTCTCTAAACTGTGATAGATATGCTTCGTTCCAATCAAATAACTTACCACCTATCTTCTTAACTTTTTCTAACGCATTCGGAATAGGTCTAATGTTTTCTTTCCATTTTCTATCAGATCCGTTGTATGCTGTGATATTGCTATCAGAAATTATTTGTCCTGCAGCATAAATTTCACCACTTACGTTTGTTGCGCCAGTACCTACACCTAAACTACGCAATTGTGTATTTGTTGTACTTCCTGGAATAGTTGGAGTACTTGATAAATCAGCATAAGAACCACTTGTTGCTACAGCAGCAAATGCTGGTTTACCTGATACGTTTGTCCAAGCAACCGCTCCTGAACTATCAGAATAAGTAGAGTTAGCAACAGCACCAACAATGTTAGCACCTCTATAACCAAAAGTATAATATACATTACCTAAATAAGAAGCACCGCAACTAATGTTACCGCTAACATTTAAACCAGTTAATGTACCGACAGAAGTAATACTGCCTTGAGCAGGTGATGTTAATGTTCCACCTAGTGAGGTAGCACTGATAGTTCCAACTGCTAAATTACCTGTTGTTAAATTACCTGAAACAGATAATCCTTGTAATGTTCCAACTCTTGTAATATTAGCTTGGTTAGCACTAGCACTAGTCAATGTACCACTGAAAAATGATGCTGATGCTAAATTACCTAATACTGATGAGGCAGTACCTGTGACATTTAAACTTGCTAATGTACCAACAGCAGTAATATTTGGTTGTGCTTGTGTTGTTAATGTACCAGTATATAAATTAGCACTGATATTACCTGTAGTAGTTACACCACCCAAAATAGCTGTGTTAGGTGAAGAGATGTTACCGCCAGCGAACAATGCTCCGGATACATTAGCATTTGAATTTGATATCAAATTGCCACCGACAAACAATGTTTGTGCTATGTTCGCATTAGAACCTGCTATTAAATTACCTGAAATGTTAGCAACAGATCCAACAAACAATGTTGTTCCAACGTTAGCACTAGCACTGGTTACTAATGTATTACTAGATACATTCGCAGTAACTGATAAACTACCACCACTAATAGCACTAGAAGTAGTGATATTACCAAATATACCACTAGCGGCATTTATTGCTCCAACAATACTAGCATTACCACCGGTAACAATACCAGCTGTTGATAGATTACCTGCTGTTGCCGTACCTGTAACACTTAAAATACCACTAGCTATTAGGTTAGCTGAATCAATGTTACCAGTGATAGACAGTACATTACCAGTAATACTGTTAACTGCTGTAATATTTCCAATGTTAGCATTACCCACCACAGATAATATTCCATTAGCAACAATATTACCGTTAGCAATCAATGCGCCGGCACTTGATACATTTCCGTTAGCAGAAATAATACCTATTACTAAGTTACCACCGGAAATATTACCAGTTGCTACAATACCATTAACACCGATGTTTCCTGTAACAGTAGCATTTCCTGCTGTGAGTAAGCCTGATGTAGATACATTACCACTTGTTAAGTTAGCGGCGATACTCATTACAGTTACACTAGCATTTGCGGCAGCTAAATTACCAGCAGTAGAAATATTACCAGATACAAAATTACTTGTAACTGATAAGTTTGCCGATTGTACTAATGTAGCAGAAACTGTACCAATATTAGCAGTTCCTGAAATATCTGCGCTAGTAATGGTAGCAGAATTTGCTGAGAATGTATTTGACCCCAATGAACCAACAATAGCCATATTACCAGCAGATGCGTTTCCAGTAGTAGTTAAATTACCTATTGTAGCAGAGGTTACACTTGCGTTAGGGGCAACTAAGTTACCAGTAGTAGATAAATTAGCAACGTTAACTGTTGTAGCATTTAACGTAGTAGCATTAGCTGTAGTTGCTATTACTGTTGTAGCATTGGCTGTTGTAGCATTTAATGTCGTAGCGTTAGCTGTAGTTGCTACCATTGTACCTACGTTTGCTGTACCACTTGTAACAATGTTAGCAGTATTAATAGTTGAAGCATTGATTGTAGTAGCGTTAGCAGTTCCGGCAAGAACAGTACCAACGTTTGCTGTTCCTGTAATTTGAGCATTTCCGGTAAAGGTAGAGACACCATTAATAGATAAACCTCCACCTACCACACTACCTGTTACAGTAGCATTACCTGACACACTAGCATTACCTGCTGTTAATAAACCATTTGCTACAAAGTTATTTGTAGTTACGTTACCGTTAAGTGTTAATACATTACTTGTTTTATTGAATGTCAATGCTGAAATAGCTTGAACGTCACCACCATCATTGAATAAAATTTGTGTATTTGCTCCCGGAGCCTCGATAGTTGCTCCTGGTGGTAAAACAAGATTACCATAAATTGTAGTAGCAGTAAATGTAGTTACTGTCATTGAACTAGCAGACAAATTACCGCTGATATTCATATTACCAGCAGAAGTAATATCACCACTAACATCAAGTTCAATTAGTGTACCTAAACTTGTAATTTCCGGTTGTGATGATGATTGAATAACACCAGAAATAAATCCTGCGGCAATAGTTCCTACATTCATTGTTCCCGAAACTTCTACGTTTGCCATTAAAACATTACCATTAGGACTAGATTGAATAGTAGAAGTACCTAAATAGAATGTATTACCAGATAGATACAAATCTTTCCAACGTCTTGTGGGTGTACCTAAATCTAAAGCAACGTTTGTTGACGGTATTAAACTTGTTGTTACAAAGTTTGCCACTGCTAAATTAGATGTAGATGTTGTTGTAAACGTAGCACTGGTTGTTGTGATATTGGGTGCTAGTGTAATAACGAACGGAGTCGTGTTACTTGTAATAGTTGCGCTATTACCAGTAGGGCTAGATACACCAACTAATAAGCTATTACCTGTCTGAATCGTAATTGTAGACAATTTATTAGTAATAACAACGTTACCAGTATTTCTGTTTTGTGTTAAGCCGGCGCCTACGTCAACTGTCGTAACACCAGTAGAAAGAATTGTTGAATACAATTCTGTGAAATTATTTTGTACTTTTTGAAATGCGGCTCTAATCGGGTCTGCCGCTGGGTCATTAGGGAATGAACCAAAATCAATAGTCTGTTGTGCCATTTTTATACCACCTTATGTATTATTTATCGTTTTGGACAATCATCGAAACCAAAAAAATAGCCCGGGATCACCGGGCTATCTAAAATACGGTTTTTATTATTTTATACCGCTTAATTTCTTCCATTCGTTTAATGATTCACGAACACTAACTCTTGTTGGATTGCCAACAGTTTGATCTGCCTTCATCTTGTGTAAATCATTACCCATTGATAATAATGCTTTTAATTTAGCTAATTCTGTATCTGCCATAGCGTCACCGCCTGCGTCATTAGAAAAGTTTTCTTCTACTTGTTCAGTTTCACAACCGCATTTTGACTCGTACATACCACATTCGTTACATGTTTCTTCATCACCTTCTTTTACTGGGAATGTTTTGTCACCCAAAGTAAAACTAGATTTGCCTTCTTTTTCTGCTTTTTCTTTAGCAAGATGCATTGCGCCTGCGCCTTCTTCCATGTCATCTTCTTCTAAGTTACTAGTGTCTGTATAGGTTTTACCACCTATCTCAAACGTACCACCCTTTGGGGTGTCTTTCAACTTTTCGGTAAAATCATTACCTTCATCAGTTTTTTCTTCTGAATCATCTTCAGATCCAGTCAATTCTTCTTTACCATCATCTTCACCTGAATCAGCTGGTTCTAAAGTTTGAGGTTCTTCACCCTCTTCATCTTCATAATCTTGACCTTCTTCGTCACCACCAACAGCAACTACTTCTGCTTCATCACCCAAACCTGTTAACTTCTTAATAAGTGCTAACATGTCATCACCGTCACCGACTACTTCTGGAGCAGCTTGTGGTTCTGTACCTGTACCTGTTGGTTCTTCTTCGCCACCTTGTGCCACACCATAACCGATTTCTGGTTTAGTATCAGCACCGAAACCACCGATACCAGCGTTACGTAGAACTCCCATCAATGTTTGTGCGTCATTATCAGTGGCAGTAATACTTACTGAATCAGGTGAACCTTGTTGTCCTTGGCTTGAAGATACTGTGATACCTTCTGTCAACAAACCGTTTAGTTGTTTTTCCCAACTTTCTACTTGAATATCTTTCATATCTTCTTTACCTTCTTTTGTGAATTTTGTACCTTTACCTAAACTTGATACAAAGTTAAATGCTCTATCTGTCGCCGCTGCGATTGGGTCAGTTCCCCATGGAGTAGGTTCTTCAACAGGACGATTTAATTTAGTAGCTGTACCTCTTGGTACTGCCATTGGACTACTTGGCTTTGAGAAAGAACTTGTTGGTTCTGCTAAAGCATGTTGTGGTCTTAAACTAGATGAATCTCTTGGATTGATATCAGCTTCTTCTAAACTTTCTTCGAAGTCAGTGAAACCAAAATGCTCTAAAGCAGCATCTTTTAATTGACCTTTGTATGTACCAGCCATACGCTTAAAATCACCGTGTTGTAATGTTTTGTCAATAATACGTGATGCTAATCCTCTGTCTTTTAATTCGACGGCAGCATTAATATTATAACCTTTTGGACCATTCTCTAGTTCATCAAAGAATCGTATCATTTGTTCTTTTTGACCTTCAGTTAACACTTCTTGATTGTTACCCATAGATTCTTCTACCTTACCTTTATTGTGAGCTTTCCAAGTCGCACCGTAGGCTTTGCGTTTTTCAACGTCGGTTAGTTTGCCGTTTTTGGCATATCCTGCTTTGATGTGTTTGACCATGCGTTCAGCTTTAGCTCCTGGAGGTGCCTTCTCAACAACTTCTTCTCTATCACGAATTACTTCCGGAGCACCTTCCATTGTTGCTGGTTGATCTAATGCTTCTTCATCCATTTTGTCATACTTAGCACGGATGTTTGCCATCTTTTCTTTGCTTGCGCCATCACGACCTGCTTTGCGTAAAGCATCCATGCCTTCTTTGCCATACTTCTTGTTACCTAAGTATGCTTGTAAACCTGATTCTTCTAAATCATCACCTGCTAGTGACATTTCACCTTTACCAATAGCACTTTTAATAGTAGCAGCTAGTTGTGGATTAGTAACTGTACCTAAAGTCTTAGTACCTTGTTTGATAACTTGTGTATTTTGTTGTGCTGGAGCAATAGTTACTTGTTCAGCTTCGTTCAATGATTGCTCAACACTTTCCATGTATTCTTTTAATGAATGCTTCTTAGATACTTTACCTACTTCTTTCTTAGGCTTCTTACCGCCACCGAATACATCACCTAATG
>JACCEC013169864.1_pt1 | contig 11809 bp, 11 predicted proteins | sample 7450121 | NCBI WGS metagenome assembly JACCEC01 (sample SAMN15323455, study PRJNA562643) | freshwater metagenome | isolation source: river surface water | place: USA:Blue River Watershed | collected 2017-08-18 | reverse complement strand
GCAACAGGAGCAACAGGAGCAACAGGTCTTTGAAAATTGGGCACAGTAGATATAATGATGGGAGATCTACGAGGAGGGGAAGGACCACGAGGAGGTGACATAACCATGTTGGAAATACGACGGCGAGGTTCGGCGCGACCATTCGTGGCCCTGCGTCGAGCGAATGAAGTTAAAGTGCGACTCATTTTGATTTCTTATTTGAATTAAATTATGAGTGATATAAAGAAACTCAGTGATGAAATAAACCAAAAAAATAAGGGATTCATCCTCGGTGTGATATTTTCAATATGACTATGTGAATATGAGGCCAGGGAAATTTCACCAATAACCGTTGGAAAAAAATTTGAAAAAAATATAGCGTCAAAAAATTTATAAGAAAATTTTTATCATAAAAAGGTTCGTGCCCTTTTTATGATAAAAAAAATGTTCGCATTCATTGCAGATGACACACGAATTCGCTAAGAGGGGAGGGATCCCTTACTTTTTTTTCAAGGTGAAACATCCCACGGTTCTTTATGTACTTTTATTTTTGCAGTCACAAAAATTAACAGTGGGCATCATAATTAAATTGATTAATTGATTGAAAAAAAAATGACGAGTGTAAATTTATTTCGCGCTGGGGATTTGACTTATGGAGACAACAACAATAGTCGTGTTGCGTGTTTCAATGCGATTTACAAGAATGCTTACGAGAAAGAGGGACTGGGAAACCTTTCTTTTGCAGAGCAAATTAAAGAATTGAGAAGATTGGGCAGAATGATTGGTCTGACTGAGACCGAGGTCATGTCGTTCAAGTTGGTGGACAGAAAGGGGCGCGTTGTGGATAATGTTTTAACTGAGAATGATGTGAGAAGATTGCATGCGGCGCAGTCGGAGTTGGAGAATATGGCGTCGAAAGACGAGAAGGTGGTCAAGGTTCCTGGTAAGAAGGAAGTCCAGGCTTCTAACACTCGTCATGCGAACAAGGCGCTTCTTTTGAAGAAAAAAGAACAAGAAGAGTTTGCACGTCGCGTGGCGGAAGCAGAAGCTTACAAGTACGAGAAGAAGCGACAAGAGGAATTAAGAAAGCGCATGAAGCGCAATAAGGTTGTTGCTGCAACTGCAACCAAAGATGCAATTAATTAATGCGTGCTTGTGATTTGTTTTTTTGTGACGTGTAAATTATTATTCAAATATTATTCAATACTTAAAAAATTTTAAATATAATTTTAAAAAAATAATGAGCAATAAACTACATGCTTATGTAATGTCGTTTTTATTAAAAAAACACCCATATCCATTTAATGCAAAATTTAGGCAAGGATATAAAAATGCGTGGATTGATTCCATTAACGATTATTCTCCATGATCATTTTTTTTATAATAATATGGGATGCCCCTTTTTATGATATTTTTTTTCTTGGTGACAATTAAATTACAGCATCAACCATGCAGAGAAAAAAAACACGTGATTGTTCACCTTCTTTTTTCCCCACACACACACCATTCTAGATGTTTCTGTCATTCTATTTTTTTCTTTAAGTTATTCCGTTCCATTCATAATTTAATTCTTTAAATCAAATTTGATTCGTTGTTGCTTTCAACAAAAATAAAAATAAAAATGGGCAGATTTATTTTCTGTAAAAAAGGCAAACCAAGCCATACCAATCCATCACATGCCACTAATGCCGTTAATTATTGGCTCGTTGGATACATTGAACATGTTCACCCCATCAATGTCAACGAAGAATATCCATACTCATTTCACATGAGTCAAGGAGCATGGGTCGACAAACGAGAACATTTGCATTATACCTACTTTCGCCGGGTTCGTCCAGAACGTGTCATTTGTGACTATCTTCAAAGATACATCATATTTAAAAAGAGAAATGCTCGTATAGCAACTCGTGAGCCCTTATTGCAGGTGTCTGAGAACGTGTTTTCCTTCCTTGTGTCTCCTTCCTCCTCCTCCTCCGCCACTCATGATGATCATATGTCTTCCATCTATGACGTTCTGTGCAACAATGACTGGATCAAAGAAATTTGTTTGTATCTGTAAACTTCACTTAATTTTGTTTATTTTAATTATTGCATTTTTTTATTATTATTTTTTATTCCTCTTTCTTTTTATCATAAAAAAGGTATTGATGCATTCGCGGCATGTTCTAATATCACACCATTTTATTTTGTATTTTATTTTTTATCAAATATATACTGCATTGTGCTGCGCGAGTAAATTTTTATCATAAAAAAAGGTATTGATGCATGCGCGGCATGTTTGTATTTTATTTTTTATCATAAAAAAGACTCTTCATGATTTCATTTTGTAATTAAAGTTTGTTTACACGAATGAACAAGCATACATTATACATCATACATATATTATTCGATTATAATTCACGTCATCATTCTTCTTCCAAGATGATAAGCTTCCGTGATCGCACGACATCTCAAAATAATTTGATAACCTGGATGTTGTGTATAATGCACAAAATCCTTTTCCTCCTCCTCTTCCTCTTCCTTTTCCTCCTCCGCTTGTGAAGGGACAGCATTCTTGACAGGTCCGCGAGCACGACGTTGACGAAGAGAACCAGAAGAAGAAGAACGATGAGGTATGCGATGCGCAACTTGTGCTACACGAGAACTATGCTCCTGAACAGCAGCACTTTTCATGGAACGGGTATTCATTCGCGCCATTTTGTTTCTTTTTAAAGTTATTTTTTTTGGAGGGTCACAAGATTTTCAATTCAAATTTAATTAAATTATGATTTATACACCCAAACTTACTTATTTTTTTGAAAAAAATGATTTAAAGAAGAAAAAAGTGCGGGACGGATCCTTCAGTTCGAAACAAAAAAAAAGAAACTTCGATTTCGTTCATATGTTCCAATATTTCTTCTCGAAACATTTCATCACTCATTTTTTGTTTCTTCTTTTTTTTTTCTTTCCCCATCCCACCCCATACCCCCAAAAAATGCAAACGGATTCCTCCGAATATGATATATTAGCCCATGCCGTCACTTTAGTTCAAAATGTGCAAGGTTTGACCTGCGAAATCGGACTCCGTGCAGGAGGCAGTTCCGCCATCATTCTCTCCACACTCAAACAAACCAACCAAAATAAAGTTCACATCGCCATTGATCCCTTTGGCAACATCGAATACGAACACTGGGAAACCAGCAAAGAACGCCTCGATTACACCAACCAAATGAAAAACAACACCCTCAAACATCTCTATTCCTTTTGTTCCGACAACAACATGGAATGCCTGTTCTTCCCCTTGGAAGACACCGAATTCTTCGCCAAATTTGCGGATGGCGTTCCCGTCTACAGTGAAGTCAAACACGTCATCAATCAATATGCTCTCGTTTTCCTAGACGGACCACACACCACACAACTCGTCAAAAATGAATTCGATTTCTTCAAAGATAGAATGCCCTCCGGCGCAGTCATCGTCTTCGACGACATCAACCAATATCCTCACATGCAAAATCTTGACCCCTACATTCATTCCTGCGGATTTGCCATTGTTCAAAAAGGCAACACCAAAATTAGTTACATGAAAATTACATAATCAACAACCAACAAAACAAAACAAATTTCAACCACTTCGACCTCTCTTCTTCGACAACGTTAACCATTTCACACCCCGCACTTCAAATCCACCACCCTTGCCCCTTTCTATACGATCTCCCAACACAGAAACCAACACTTCCTTGAATGTCTCGCAATCCAATGACGTCTCCTCCCCCTCTCCTTGCACTTCATGTTCCCGTTTAAAACGATTCCATAATTCCGATGATTTTATCGTCGCGTCGGCACCTCCCTCCCCTCCGACAACATCCATAATCGATCGATTCCACCATTCGATCACTCGACCATACCATGCTCCCAACACATTCGTCTCGTCATTCATCATCTTCATTAACATCTCGTCCGCTCGTTTGAAATTCTCTCGCAGATTTCGCCACAAGACATCACGTTCCTTGTGATTGCGATCCAATTCCATCATTATCGATCGCAGTTTCGACTCCTTCTCACGCATCATCGACACCATGCCCCTCTCCGATTCCTCCGTCGACATCAAATGTTTGATCGCACGACACGCACACCACAACGCGCGCAATATCTCCCCCGGATTCTCTTGGCGCATCAACGCATTCACATAACACACACATCGCATCTTGTGCCAATCAAACATGAATGGCGCCCTGTCATACATATCGATTCCCGTCTCCATCGATATCAACCACGCAAAATCCATGTGCGCATTCGTCTCCAAATCACGTTGGATCTTTTGACGCGATGTAGATGTCACCTTGTTGCTATACAGTTTCGCATCCACCAAGATCGACATCTCCGCAAATTCCATATGGAAATCACCCATGCCCGCCACCGCGTGCACGTCCCGTATCTGAAACCCCGCATAATCGCGGAATGTCTCCTCCGCCAACGCACGAAATTGCATCTCCCCCACTTTCCCCACCGAGGCCACTTCCCCCCGCTTCGTCGAAGCCGCCAGTTTCTTCGATGCCTCCTCCATCACCTCACACATCCGATCGATGTGTTTCTCCTTTTCTTTCAAAACCGCCTGCGCCGTCGCAAATCTCTCTTGCATCATTCGCATCGCCTCCTCCGCCACAGCCGTTTTCGTTTGTTGCGCCTTCGCACGTTCCTCTTCATACAAGTCCATCCATTTTGTCACCATGTCCTGTTGTCGACGTTGCGTCTCCTCGTGACATTCCTTTTCCGCTTTCATTTTTGCCTCACACTCCCCTATTTTCTGCAACCATTCGGCTTCGAATTCCGTCTTCAGCTCCGCTTTGATTTCCTGACTTTTCCAATCGCTGTTGCGTATTATATTCACGATTTTCAATCCCGCCTCCAATACCACCTCCGTTTCCTGCGGAGTCCATGTCACAATATCAATTGGGGGATGATATCCATATCGGATCTCCAGCTTCACAAAGTTCATTTTCGTTTTACTTTTTATATCTCTCTTCTCTTCTTTTCTTTTCTTTTCTTTTCTTCGTTGCGACAATCATGTCATCCTTGGTTTATATTGGTTTCTTTCCTGCTCCATGACCCTTCTCGTCCTCCGTTACACCCCCGCATCGTAAACCGTGTGTTTTCTGTTTTCTGTCCCATTTGTTAAACCTTACCAAACTATCCATAAAAAGATGGTCATCCACGACTTTGCATTCTCTCCGTCGTTTTTTTGGAGGTTTGTTTTCACAAAAAAAGAGAGATGAAGAGATTTTTTTTATGGGAGGATCGTTGTATTGGGGCGTCACTCCGTTCCGCCCCGGCCTACAAAACTATCCATAAAAAGATGGTCATCGGCGACTTTGTATTTTGTTTCCTGTTTTTTTGGAGGTTTGTTTTCACAAAAAAAGAGAGATGAAGAGATTTTTTTATGGGAGGATCGTTGTATTGGGGCGTCACTTCGTTCCGCCCCGGCCTACAAAACTATCCATAAAAAGATGGTCATCGGCGACTTTGTATTTTGTTTCCTGTTTTTTTGGAGGTTTGTTTTCACAGAAAAAGAGAGATGGATTTAAACAAAATTCATTATTTACAACAAAATATTACAATTAAAAAAAAAACACAAACTCAACAGGCAAAATGACGCAAATTTATTCGTTTTCCGATTTCAAAAAGGATGAATACTATTACGCCATAGAGAATCAAACACAGTGTATTGTACCCCTGGGAACGTGCACGTCCGCCACCAAACAAAGTGTCGTGTTGCATTTTTGTTGGCATGATGGACCCACCTATGAAACCACCTATAAAATCGAATTTGACCATCACATCCACACCGAATTGCACACTCAACTCGCCAATTTCGTCGCCGTTCTTGGTGACATGCAATTTTATCGGGCATTTCAACCCTATTCGTTCTTCCACAAATAAATCGGCATTCACCACCGATTAACCAGGCATTGCAACGCTTCCTCCGGATCGGGCACATTTTCCACTTCGTCCACCATTGCCAGCAATTTCGCCGGCGAATATTTTTCCAGGGCAATGCGTTCCACCGCACGATATGCCCATCGACGCAACTTCGGGCGAAATTTCAGAGCATAGAAGAGAAGTTTGACGGATCGAATAACATTGAAATGATGACGAAGGGTGAAACCTCTGGATACTTCTTCGTGTCCAATGTACGTCACAAAATCAGAATCAGCGCCTTCGTCGTCGTCGCGGTATTGAAAAAAAACGTTGTATCTCACTTTTTCGTGCATAGACACGATGGGCATATGATGCAACATCACATATTCCATGTCGTATTGTTTTTTTAATGCATTAAATGCCGCAAACGATGTGGGGATTTGTTCCAAACAAAACAATTTACATATATACCGTTTCAGAAAAAAAAAGCTTACCAACAAAGCATCGTCATCGTGTAACCGGGTTCTTAACTGCATATTTTCCTCAAAATTCACAAAGTTGGGCATTGTGACGTGACAAGTCACTGCAAACGAAACATAACGATGGATGGTTTCTTCCACAATTTCTCGGAATTGCGATACGTATTGGGCCACGTCGAACGCATCGTTCTTTCGAAAACTGTACAAAAAATGTAATGGTTGGGGGAGTTCGGTGTCTTTGTCAACGACAAACCCTCCCTCTAACCAAAGCGTGCAGCATGTATTTACAATATTCTTCATTACGGAAGTGCCCAATTTCTTCGATGGTGCATACGGAGATAACAAGGAATAATTCAGGTAAATATTCATGATGAGACCCCTGTCGCCAAAGAAAAGTTGCATGTTATCATCGAACGATTTACTCTTGTCATAGAAATATTCGCCGCCGTGATAGTCTCGGGCGATTAATATTTTGTCACGGACTGCTGCTGCTTCTCCACTTCGCTTGTCGCCGTCAGGCGACTTGCCCATTTGGGTCGAGGACTCTGGCGATTCGTTTTCCATGTGTACTTTTGTTTTTGGTTTATATACAAAAACCAATCAAATTTATTTATGACGCCAAGGTTTCGGCCAAGTGACGCATGTATTCGATGACGGATCGATACGAATACACACGTTGAAACAATTCTCTCGCATTTCGAGAGATCCATTCACACTCGTCGGGGTGGGTTTCACACCAGTGGTACAATTCCTCCAAATTCGAAAAGTCGTCTCTCACTTCCAAGTAATGCACGCCCCTCTCCATCTGTCCATAAAACCATTGCCGATAATTCGATTCTGTTTTGAACAACACCGATCCCGAATTCAATTTCCACGCCGTGGCGTCCCACGTCGACCCATGTCCGTCGATGTCCAAGATGTACTTGTATTCCACTTGGTTGTATCGAGCAATGTTGGTTCCATAATGCAAGATGCCCTTTTGTTCGAGGAGAGGCGCACACACTTGGAAAAAGTGTTCGCGTTGGGTGCAATCTCTCCGTGTGAATTCCCGGAAATTATTCGCATGACTGTTGCGCACATTCGCCCCATACACGATTTGATTTCTTTTGGACAGAAAGGGAATGCCTCTATGATACGATCGAAACGAATGGTACAAATTGTGATAGAAATAATGTCGATCGGGCACATTCAGTAAGAGTGGGTGGCCCACATGATTCGACATTCCCAGTACATGTTTTTTGGCATGTACGATCGGAAATTCCGTTTCTGACAATGTTGCGCCGTAATATCCTCGGCCATCGTGTTTGTCTCCTCCGACTTTTTGGTATCGAGTGGCGGACCACCGGCACCCCTCTAAGAGACCCCCATCCAATTCACTCATCACAAAATAAAATCCGTCGTCGAACAACTTGTCGTTGAGAGCGACGTGGAGCAAAAGTTGTGCTGGATGATACGTGCCATTGTTTCCGAAATTCGAGAGATAATCTGGATACTTGACATTGCTGCAAACAATACGAGGGGAGTCATCCTTTTCCGCGCCTTCGGCGCGGGAACAAGTCCTTTGACAAATACCATACACATACAATGTGGGGGGAAAGGTTTCGGCATCGATGTGCGCCGAGGAAAACAATTCATTGAAAGTGGTCAAGTCCACATGTTCTATGTGGAGAGGAGATTGATCCAACGAATGATATTGCAATTTGTTGAAATCCGGCACCAAGGACGTCGACGGAAATATATCGAAATCCGTGTCGACGCGCACCCGTTTGATCCAAGTAAGCGGTCGCGCGCCATCGCATTCCATGCCAATGTCCACGACGATTGATTTTTCAATCAAAGGAAAATATACCATGGTTTGCAAATGCACATTCCAACCGTGTGGACTGTCCAACCGCGCGACAATCACTGAAAAGGATCGAGAGGAATGATATTCGGTGGTGACAAGATAATCATTTTTCCAAAACATAAAATACTCCTCTAAATAGCGGTACAAATCCGCTTCACAATCGGCCACTTGATACGGCCACGACGACGACATGTATTTTATGTATTTTGTTTTTTTTTTGTGTTTCGTGTATTCTGTTTTTTTTTATCTTGTGTAATGATAATTATTTCCCATTTTGAAACTCAGAAGTTAAGCAAATGCCACATATGATTTACGCAAGGTATATCCCGGCATGTCAATGTCTTTCGGTTTATGAAAGCCAAACGTACGGCAATATTCCCACGACTTTTCTTTCTCATAACGTCCCGGTTCCGTGAAAATGTACGCAATACGGTTTATGAAATCCGCGGTTTCATACACTAAATGGATTGTGCCCGGTTGTCCATCTCGCGTACCAAGCAAGGTAACTCTGTCCCCGCGTTTCTCCACTACAAACGAATGTACTTCATTGCGGCACTCCACGTGGAAACTATACCGTCCGTCCGACGCCGCATCATTGGAAAACACATGGTTGATGTCCACCGTTTGTTCGTAGACGGGTTTTTCTTGGACAATGGCGAATTGGTATTTGCGATGATAGAAACGCGCAAAGGCTGCACTCGATGTGGCATCACCTACCGTTTGATCGACATAATCACGAAAGAGTTGTTGATGTTCGGGGGAAATAATGTAAGATTCGGGTTCCATGTTTTTTTTTTGTTTGTTTGTTTTTTTTTCTTCTTCTTTTTGACAATGAAAAATTGTTTGTTTTGTTTTTCAATAAAATAGATATTTATATTTCAATTATTTTGATTGTGATTTCCGTTATTTTTCATTATAGGTTGGCTTGGCTATCTTCGGGCATCACAACAAAACAGGATGGATGCCCTCTTAGCTCAGTTGGTTAGAGCAATTGCTTTGTAAGCAATAGGTCTCGAGTTCGATTCTCGAAGAGGGCTTTTTTTTTAAAATGCTTTGTTTTTTTTTGTGTTTCAAAATACCCCAATTCAATTGTATTTTTTATTCAATAAAACTGTCTTGAAACACACAAATATGCCCTTTTAGCTCAGTTGGTTAGAGCAATTGCTTCGTAAGCAATAGGTCTCGAGTTCGAATCTCGAAAAGGGCTTCCATTTTTTTGCCAGTTTATTTTGTTTGATTTTTCTAAAAAGAAGAACAAAGAAACCAAAAAAAAAACCAATATAAAACCATCTCTCACATGTTCTTGCAATCCTTGTCATACATAAAATTAAATAAGTGAAAAAGTATATTCTTTTTGCCAAGAATCATTATTTTATTGCTCGACAACCAACCAAAACATGTCGTTTTCTATGTATTCCACCAAACTTCGACAATACCAATTCCATCTTGTTGGTGTACTTCGACAGCGTTATTATCAATTGTTGTGCAATAAAAACAAAACCACCCCGATTTCACCCATTCGACGATCCATTTCGTGTTCTTCGGTGTCGGCTTCCGAGCTGCTTGCATGGTCATCGTCGGATTTTTCCCCTTCGTCGTCGTCGTCGGACCTTCGGTCCTCCTCCTCCTCGCCCTTTTCACTCAAGAAACACACCACAAAGAAGAATATGATGAATGGGGGCAGTGGAGTGGAAGGAGACATGCGGTTTCACAAAGGATCCACCATTTCCCCCCAATTGTTCGATACGTCCCTACGCGATGGCATTCAAATGGCCTGCGTCGACGATTATTCGCTGACAACCAAACAGAACATTCTATGGCATATCATGACCTTGTATGCACCCGCTGCCATTGAGGTGGGTTCCGTCGTGTCCCCCAAAATGTTCCCCATTTTCAAGGATTCGTGGGAATTGATGGAATTCGCCCAAGATGCCGCCAAAGAAGCCACCCAAATCGGCTACAAACCACCCCCCGATTTGTATTTGTTAACACCCAACAAGAAAAGTCTCGATCGAACCATCCAACATTTTGCCAACAAGAAAATGCCTTATCCTATTCATTATTCTTTTATTACGGCCATGACGGATGGATTCCAGGGACGCAACACAAAGAAAACGTTGGTCGAACACAAATTGGAATTGTCTTCCATGGGACGCTTGTTAGCGACAGCGTCCCCCCAATCCAAATTAAAATTGTATGTGTCGTGTGTATCGGAATGCCCCATCGAACAACGCAAAAGCGATCCACACGACGTCGCCATCGAAATCGTCAATTATTTGTCGATGTTCCCCTATTTGCACATCAATGTGTGTTTGTCGGATACCATGGGCACTCTCACCTTCGATGAATACAAATTCATTATCGATTTGATTCGGTATCGGTATGGCAGTCACGATCCCTCCATTCTCTCCAAATTATCGCTGCATTTGCATGTCAATGAATCGAATTTACGTGAAGTGCGGCACATAATATGGTACAGTCTCCAGAAAAACATGAATCAATTTGATGTCTCGATGTTGGAGGGCGGGGGATGTAAGACGACGTTGGCCAAAACAGATGTCAAACCCAATTTGGATTATGAGAGCTTTTTTAACATTTTGTATTGCAAAGATTGAAATCACTATTCACCTTTTCGTTTGTTTTTTAATTTATTTTATTTTTCTAATTACACAAAAAAGTCAACTTTTTCAAAAAATAAAATAAAATAACCTTTTATTACATAACATGACATGACACTTATAACAAACAATAAAAGTGCAAAAAAACAATAAATCAATTTGTTGTGGACAAACGCTCGATATGTGTCAAACAATCCTGTAGAAACGTCTCGTCATCTTTGGGCGGTTCTTGTTCATATTTTCCTCGCAACAAGGCCACCACAATCGTCGTCAATTCCTCATACGTTGCATTCAACAACAATACTTCCCCCGTACGAATGTTGAACAATTTGCAATCCCTTTGTTCCCGGAATTCCGGATTGCGTGCCGTCGGATCGGGGGAATGAATCGTCCGCCACAACCACGCATAGATGACCACTTGGAATTTGTGTTCGATGGTCACCGTACTCGTGCATTTGATTTCCCACAAACTCCGCGACGTAATCAAATCGGCTCGTGCATGAAATTTAAACAATGATCCATGGTTCGGGAAAAACGGCGACAACACCCGATTGATTTTCTCCAATTGGGTTGGCGTTTCATACGATACAATATTGTGTTCTATCACCGGCAAATGTCCCTCCGCACATTCCGGACCCAATCGTTCGTCACATCGCATCATACATTGATCCACGCATTCTTGGGTCAACCATTGGTAATCCGTCGGCCAATAGATTTGTTTCACCTTGAAAAACAATTTCTCTCTCGCCGCAATGAACACATTCGACAAAAACAAATAATCCGCTGGCGTCTCGCATGGATAGGGCAACATCAATTTCTTTAAAAACATACATTCTCCCTCTTTTGTGCGACTCAATGTATCTTTTATCATCGTATACAAAGTCAATGATCCTATCGGGGAAAACATAATGTCTTCTTCTTCTTCGTCTTGGTTTTGGTTGTCGTCGTCGTCTTGGTCTTTTGTTTCTGCTGCCTGTTCTTTTTTAACTTTT
>JACCEC013191015.1_pt1 | contig 11811 bp, 7 predicted proteins | sample 7450121 | NCBI WGS metagenome assembly JACCEC01 (sample SAMN15323455, study PRJNA562643) | freshwater metagenome | isolation source: river surface water | place: USA:Blue River Watershed | collected 2017-08-18 | reverse complement strand
GATCTTGTATCTAGGTTCAGGTATAGCGATACACTGTGCCTTGTACGCTGCATTAGGCTCTTGTATCTATACACTAGAGGGATGGCCAGCCTGATGGTGGTGATCCATCATTTCAGAAAGAACATGCTGCCATTGGACCTCTACAGCAGTTTCATCATCAGGAACGCCTATATTTTCGTCGACCTTTTTTTCGTCCTCAGCGGATTTGTGATCGCGTTGAACTATGCCGACCGCATCCATGACCGGCGTGGGTTACAAACGTTCATGCGTAAACGCTTTGTACGGATTTATCCCCTGCTGGCCTACACCACATTGGTCTATCTGGGCGCGGAAGTTGGCGCCGCGATGCTGATGCCGGGTGCTGTAAATACGCCCGTCGGCGCCGCAGAACTGGCTGGGATGACCATCGACAGCCTCTTAATGACAAACGCTACCCCGCTGTTTGGCAGCACGGACGGACTGAATTTTCCCGCATGGTCCATTTCCGCAGAGATGATCTCCTACGCGGTGTTCGGATTGATCATGCTCGCCTTCAGTGGCCGCGCCAGGATCATGGCCATCAGCCTGGTGATGGTCATCGCCGCCACGATCCAGATCATCCATGGACGATATTTCTCAGGAGGAGAATTCGGCTTCGCACGCGCCCTCCTGTGCTTCAGTGCCGGAACCCTCATCAGTCTGACACCCGTCCGTCAAGGACGGAATGCCGCATGGATGGAATGGCTCATACCGGCAGGCATCCTGTTGATCCTCTATCTACTGAAGGATGCGACAGAACAGATGCGGATGTTCGTCGGCATCTTACTGTTGCCTGCGTTTTTCGCCGGCTGCATCATCCTGTTCAACCGAACTGATGGAATACTCGGAAGATGGCTTAACAGCAAAGTCATGCGCTTTGCCGGAAGAATATCATATTCGGTATATCTCAACCATGCCATCCTGGTCCTGCTCGTACCACGCATCGCATTCGGAATGGCAGGTATTTCTTTCACTTTATGGACAGGCTTGATGATCTCTGTTCTCATCCTGGTGCTCGTGCTGATTTATTCCCACTTCACGTACGAGTGGGTGGAGATCCGCGGCGGAAGATGGCTGGACAACAAGTTGAAAAAGAATAATGAACCAGAAAACGCCGGCGAAAAAACACCACTGGTGCCCTTTCCGGAGGGCAAACCTACTCGTGAGCTGATCTGAGTCATCAACAAGAGTTCCTGCTCACTCATTTTCGTCGAGACGTACAACCACCCGGAAACCCACCATCGGCGACGGACGCCCGAATCCCTGCTCACTTTTGATTCGGACCTTCCACGCCGGATCGTTAAAACTCCCGCCCATGGCGGTTCCAGGTTCGTTTATCATCTCTGCGACATTTCCACACATGTTGAACAGTCCGTACGTGTTGGGGAAGTAAGTATCCGTACGCGTTGTAAATTTGAATATGTCACCCGCCGGTTCCGGCACTTCTACAAATCTCCCTGATACCGAGTCGAGCTTCAGTTCGACATGCCGATAATTACAGAGATCTTCACCCCGGCTGTTTCGTATGAACCCACTTCCCCAGGTGTACACCCTGGATGTATCACCCCCCTGCGCCGCCCGGATCCATTCCTCCCGGGAGGGCAGCATGAACGAGGCTTTCGGATATCGTTTCCTGGATTGGATCTGATAGTTGTTCGTCAACCAGTTCAGATATGCATCCACTGAGGTTCTGTTCAGACCAATGACCGGATAATCGTCGTAGGCCGGATTTCGGAAATAATGACTGACCATTGGCGTCGCCTGAACACCCAGGATCAACCACGACTGGGTATCGGGCAAACACCGCTTGTAAAGGTCCGTCTGACCATCTGCCAGCAGTGCATCCAAAAACTTACGATAGTCCGCATTGGTCGTTTCCTGCTTCGCCATCATCAATCCATCTTCAACCTTCACCAATTTCTTTCTCATCCACCGGTCATCGATCGTCGGTGTTTGGGATAATAAACCTTCCGATATGGATAACGCAGCAAAAAGCAGGAAGGCGACTTTTTTCATTTCCAAGTATTAATATCAGGTAAAATACCAACTGCCGCAAGATAATTGAAGCCTACTCTCCGAGTTTTGGAAACTTTAACATCGCGGATGATGCTCCACTAAAACTAAGTTATTAGTTTGCAACCCCAATATAAAAATCAGCCATGTTAAACAAGTATCTGATGCTGCCGATCGCCATACTGGCAGGCTCCATGTCACTCTCTGAGGTCCATGCTCAGGACAAAAAAGAAAAGAAGGAAATCATCATCCGCGGAGATGACAAAGGCGAAAAAACCATCATCGTCATTGAAGGCGATAAAGTGATCGTCAACGGAAAGGAAGTCACGGGTGATGACAAGGAAACCATCATCATGAAACGCCTGTCGACCAATCCCCAGTTTTTCATGTTCAAAACCGATTCGCTGCTGTCATCCTCCGGGGATATGCTCAAAAACTTCGAATGGAAGGGAGATATGCCTCGCGGAGACATCCGTATGTTCCGCATGGATGGTGACCGCAATACCGAGACCACCGAAGTACGCGCGCAGCTCGGCGTGCTCACCCAGGCGAATGAGAAGGGCGTTGAAGTGGTGGATGTCACAGAACCCAGTGGTGCCGCCAAGGCAGGCATCAAAAAGGGAGACATCATCACTTCAGTGGATGACAAGAAAATCGAAAATCCGGAAGTTCTCGTGGAATACATCCGATCCAAAAAACCGGGTGATGTAATAGCTATCAACCTCCTTCGGGAAGGCAAAAAAGAATCACGGAAAGCCACCCTCGGAGAAATGCGTACCGTATCCAGGATGCGTACGATCACGATGCCCGATGGACAGGATATGCCGGGTAATATCGAACGTGTCATCGAAATGATGCCCCGCAACGGTATGGAAGGAATGCCCCGCAGGGAAGTAAAGGTTGAGGTCATTCAACAAGGTCCGAAACTTGGGGTGCAGGTAGAAGAACAGGTCTCCGGAAAGGGATTGAAAGTGCTGGAAGTCAAGCCCGATGGAGCAGCTGCCAAGGCCGGACTCAAAATTGGCGATATCGTTGAACAGGTCAACGGCCAGTCAGTGAACAGTCTCGACGAGCTCCGTGCAGCCCTTGAAAAAGAAAATAAAAGCCACAAGCTGAACATTGTCAGGGCCGGTAAATCGATGGAACTCACGGTGAAACTGCTGAAGAAGGGAGACTTCTGATCATAAAGCATATTGTCAAATAAATATGAAAGCCGGGATCATACGACTCCGGCTTTTATATTTATTTAGATCGATGACAGATCGATCAAATCAAGCAGCTTGAATTACTTACTGGCACCTTCGAGTTGTTTCTCCAGTAAGTCCATTTCCGAAGGGGTCAGATAGCGCCACTTACCCGGTGCGAGATTCCCAAGCTGGATGTGCATGATGCGGATGCGTTTCAGGGTTTTCACTTTGTATCCAAAGGTCTCACACATCCGCCTGATCTGGCGGTTCAGTCCCTGTTTCAGAATGATCCGAAAACGCCTGGAACCTTCCATGCGAACAAAACAGGGTTTTGTTTTTTCGCCCAGGATCCTGACACCGGCGGCCATGCTTTTGATCATTTCCGGGGTGAGTTCCTTGTCGACCGTAACGATGTATTCTTTTTCGTTGTTATTCCCCGCCCGTAGGATTTTATTGACGATATCTCCGTCATTAGTGAGCAGGATCAATCCCTCCGAATCCTTATCAAGCCGACCGACCGGAAAAATGCGCTTCGGATGATTCATGAAGCGGATGATGTTCGTCTTATCGCTCATGTCGGTCGTGGACGTGATCCCGACCGGCTTGTTCAAGGCGATGTAAATGGGCCGTTGTTTATTCCTGATACGCTCACCGTCGATGGCCACTTCATCACCCTCCATCACCCGGGCGGTCGGCAGTACCAGTTCGTTGTTGATGGTCACACGCAACTGCTCGATCAGCTTGTCGGCCTCCCTTCTGGAACAGAAACCCGAACTGCTGATGTACTTGTTGATCTGGATGCCCTCGCTCCCTTCGGAAGTTTTTTTCATCTGATGCGAAGATAAAACAGCCGGCGGTTTGGGATGGCAATGAAAGGCTGGTTTCCATTAATGAGGTACGAACAGCCCATGACCACATTTTTTTAGTAGAGGTGATTTTGATAGCATTTGCCTTAACCAATACAAGGCAAAACAGCCAGATCCTTCGGAGGCCTCAGGATGACAGTAAAAATGAGGGCTGTCATTCCACGGTAATAGCAAGTGGCTGTTCTGCCATGCAGCAACAAAGGCCTGTGGCTTGTCAACAACCCCCTCTTTGTCATCCTATGTTTGCAAACGCACACTTGTCTTTGTCATCCCGAGGCCTCCGAGGGACCTTGTATTCAACACTATATGATGAACGACAATTGTGAGTAAATGGGTCCTTGGTACTAGGTGGAAATACAAGGTCCCTCGGAGGCCTCGGGATGACACTGACCGGGGGGACGGAGGCCTCGGAGATGACAGTGTATTGTGAGGGTCTGTCATCCTATGTTTGCAAACGACCCTAATCATTCAATGTCTTCCTGAGGCCTCCGAAGGATCTGGCTGTTCCAATTTTCATGAGGATATCAATGCAATTATTCATCATCCCGACTGCCCGTCGTACCATTGCATTTTATACAGAAAGCCATCCCACATGCTCCTGCATCGAGAACCGACACACCTGATTTTTGGACTGATCATCCTCCTCTCCACGGTTGACATTCGGGCCCAGGATCTGGAGATGACTGATAAAAATACTTCATCAGACAGCTGCTCATCCTTTAAAATAAAGGAAACCATCCTGCCCGTTGCACTCCTTGCCTATGGCTCATCAAAACCCTTGGTATCCGCGATTGGCCGTATTGATCAGGACATCCGAAGTCAGATGGCTGTCAGGCATCCAAACATAAGCTACCGGGCAGATGACTGGTTGCAATGGGCGCCCTCCGCATCCATTTATGCATTGGATGCGACAGGAGTTAAATTGAAGCATCGGTTCAAGGAGCATCTACTTCTGGATGCCGGATCCATCATTATTACGGGAGGCGCCGGATTTGTGATGCGCAAGGTCAGTGAACAGATCAAGGGATTCGACATCGTGGATACTCAGTTCCCATCAGGTCATACGGCCAATGCCTTCCGGGGAGCGGAAATGCTTAGGCAGGAAATGTCGGGCCGGCATCCATTACTCCAATGGAGTGGTTACCTGGTTGCCGGGCTTGTTGCAGGATCCAGATTGATACGGGGAGAACACTATCTCAGTGAAGTGGTGGCAGGTGCAGGCCTCGGTATTCTGTCCACGAAGATCACTTACGAATTATTCCACCGGATCAAACGCGGAAAAACAGGTGTGCCTTACCGTTAGGCATGATCCATCATCAGTTCACAAAGACCCAGAAAATCCCCAGTCGAATGTGCAGGTCCTGCCCCGGATACAGCGGGGCATTCAGATTCGGATTCTTGAATCCGAACCCGTGGGTGAACGTGAGCGTGTTTAAATTATCTGCGCGGACGAAGGCGGTGAAATTGCGAATACGGAAATTGAAATAGGCGGAAACATCAGGCAGTCGGGACAGGACAAGATCGTTCTGCAAAAAAAACTGTCCATAGACCGGAGAATAACCATCGGCTTTGTAATCAGATATATAACGCAGATCCAGGCCGGTAGCCAGGTTGAGGTTTTTGAAAAAACGTCCTTCAAAAGCCAGCCGGCTTCTGGTGTACAACAACGGCACATTCACCGGTGCATTTTCCGTGGTCAGTTGCAGGTACGCATCCAGATACCAATGCCAGTGTTTGGTCAGGGCGAAATCCTTGGAAATACCCAACCGTAACAGGTTGAAAAGGGTGCCAGACTGCCTTGCCCCATTGAACCCGTCAAAGTAAGTCAGGTTACTCACCAGATGATAATCGCCTGTCAATCGGGTACGGATGATGGGCAGGTCGATGACCGCAGACATCCTGGTCGCATTTTCCCGATTGACCTCCGTCGGCTTCGCCAGCGGGAAGGATGTCAGGCCCTGGAAAAGCATGGAGGGGGTTCTGTTCACATTTTCAAATCCCAGTTCAAGGGAGCCCAACCGTTTGCTCAACTGGGAACGGATCCGGGCTTCTGCGCCATAATCTCCGGCAAACCTGCCGGCCGCATGAAAATGTCCCGCCAACAACATGTCCCACCGCCTGTTACGGGTTCTGTTGCGATATTCACCATGGGCCATGAGGGCGGAGAAACGTGGGTTCCCGGCCGCGCCTAACACACCCGAATGGTTTTCCAGCGTGGCCCCAACCTTTAGAAACTGTAAGGGGTTTTTGGGATCCGGAAATTGTATGATGGATAAATCATTGGAAAGCATCCGCCAGCGGTCATCGAAATACAATGTATCAGGCAGGTTGGAGAATCGATAGTATTCCTTGTAATACGCACTGTCGTTCCCGGCCTGAATATCCTGAAAGATGTATCGGTGAGACGCCTGCTGCAAAGTATGCTCGAAACGGAATCTGGGAAGGAAGAAACGAACGACGGTTGAATCAGTCACCACAGAATCCTTTTGACCAAAATCATATTGCTGACGCAGCAGAAAACGGCTCTCTGTATAACGCGATCCCGTATTGAGCTTCACACTGAAAAAGTTCCGGGAGGTGAAGACACTGTCTGCCATCCGCGTCGGAATATTGAAACGATCACGGGTGAAGGCCGGATTTCGGTTCACCAGAAAACTATCCTGCTCAATGCCTCCATTCTCCGCCGACTGGAGCCCATTGCTCATGACGATCAAAAAGGCATTGTATCGTTTGTCTTTCGACGTGTACTGGCTGTTGAAACGCAGATTGGCGTGGTTGGTATTCTGCGAATTGTACGCACCGGGAGCATTGACCAACCGGTACTGCGCCACGAAATTCCAGTCTGGCGTTACGTTTTGCGTATGCAGAATGCCCACCTGTTGCTCAAGCTTTGTTCCAATAAGGTAGGTGAGTTCCGTGAAAGGCTTGGTGGTGTTCATGAACCGCGTCTCCTCGATGTTGAAGGCATAGGGATCGAAAGCATGGAAGCCTGCGTCCCAACCTGTTTTGGTGCGGGGTTTGAACAACACTGGTCTTGTCGCATTTCCGACATTCCCGAGGGTGATATGATCCGGACGAAGGGGAACCCGTCGGTAGAAATCACTGAGGGAAGTATCGAGGGTACTGAATTTTGCCGTATCCAGGTATCTGAAGATCACAGTGACGGAATCTGCGCTGAAGTCACGTTTCTCGAATTTCAACGAGTCGCCTCCACCACCGCTGGCGCGTCCACCACCGCCCATACCGCCCATTTTGCCCATGCCGCCGCCCATATTCTGTAAACGGGAAGGCAATTGAGCAAACGCAGGTTGCACAATTGCGAGTATCAATCCAAACGATATGACGGCTTTCCAACGCTTCACATGCGACGGATAAGCTCGGTGAAGAGTTCCGCAACCCTGGGTTCTGCGGCGGCAGCGGCTTCGAGCACCTCCTCATGGGTGATCGTATTTTCTTCATCCCGGATGCCCAGGTCGGTGATGATGCTCACACCGAAGACCCGCATGCCCATGTGTACGGCAACAATGACTTCCTGTACAGTACTCATGCCCACAGCATCACCGCCCAGGATATGGATCATTTTATATTCTGAACGCGTCTCATAGGTAGGCCCGGTAACACCATAATAGACGCCTTCCTGCAATGCAAATCCTTTTTCCAAGGCAATTTTCCTGGCAAGGGACAGTAATTCGGGGTCATAAGGCCTGCTCATGTCGGGGAACCGGGGTCCCAGTGCGGGTTCATTCACCCCGATGAGCGGATTTATGATCGACAGGCTGATATGGTCTGTGATCAACATGACGTCGCCCACCTTGAAACCGGGGGTGACGCCTCCCGCCGCATTGGAGAGCAGCAGGGTCTCAACACCCAGGAACTTCATCACACGGATCGGAAATACCACATCGGCAGCGCTGTATCCTTCATAAAAATGGAATCGCCCGGCCATGGCGATCACTGGCATGCCTGCAATCTTTCCAAAAATGAGTGTTCCACTGTGTCCCTCCACCGTGGACACAGGAAAATGAGGGATCTCGGCATATGGGATTTCCATCTCCACATCGATCTGACGCTTGAAATTACCGAGTCCGGACCCTAATACGATGCCGATACGGGGGGCAGAAGTCTGCCGGGATCTGATGTATGAAACGGCCTGATCCAAACGCTCCATCAAGGTCATATGCTGTTGATTTGGGCGGCAAAGATACCGAATCCTGCCGTTTGCCTGAAAGGATCTGATGTAGTTCGCCGCTTTCATTCAAAGCCTCGATTTCAGCGGGTTTCCCTTCGGAAAACGGCGCTGATTCCGTACCTTTGAAAAAAATCCCAAGAGATGAATCTTCACGAATACCAGGCCAAGGAATTGCTCAAGCGCTACAAGGTTCCTGTCCAGGAAGGATTCGCCTGCAGCACCGCCCACGAAGCGGAAGAAGCCTACCGGCAGATCAAGAATGAATACGGCAGCAGCTTTGCCGTGGTGAAAGCCCAGATCCATGCCGGCGGTCGCGGCAAAGGTGCCATCAAGGAAAACGGCATCAATGGTGTGAAAGTAGGCAAGAACCTCGAAGATGTAACTGACTACGCCAAGAAGATCCTCGGCGGAACACTGGTAACCCTGCAGACCGGACCGGCCGGGAAGGTTGTCAATAAAGTCCTCGTTGCGCAGGACATGTACTACGACGGACCTTCTGAGCGCAAGGAGTTCTATCTCTCCATCCTGCTTGACCGGGCCACCGGACAGAACGTCATCATGTACAGTACCGAAGGTGGAATGAACATCGAAGACGTCGCCCATGATACGCCCGAAAAAATCTTCCGTGAATGGGTTCATCCTTCCGGCGGACTGCTCCCCTTCCAGGCCCGGAAGATCGCGTTCAACCTGGGAGTTAAAGGTGATGCTTTCAAGAATATGGTGAAGTTCGTCACCAACCTCTACAACGCATACGTTGGCCTCGATTGCTCCATGCTCGAGATCAACCCGCTATTCAAGGCATCGGACGACAAGATCGTGGCAGTTGATTGCAAAATGAACCTGGACGACAACGCATTGACCCGTCATCCTGACCTCGCTGCCCTGCGGGACCTGAGCGAAGAGGATCCCACGGAAGTCGAAGCCGGACAGTTCAATCTGAACTTCGTGAAGCTTGACGGCAATGTCGGATGTATGGTGAACGGCGCCGGACTGGCGATGGCTACCATGGATATGATCAAACTCTCCGGTGGTGAACCCGCCAACTTCCTGGACGTGGGGGGGACCGCCAATGCCCAGACTGTGGAAGCCGGTTTCAAGATCATCATGAAGGATCCGAATGTAAAAGCCATCCTGATCAACATCTTTGGTGGCATCGTTCGTTGCGACCGTGTCGCCTCCGGTGTCATCGAGGCTTACAAGAACCTCGGTAATATCGAGATCCCCATCATTGTTCGTCTGCAGGGAACCAATGCAGAAGAAGCCAAGAAACTCATCGATGAAAGCGGACTGAAAGTACAAAGCGCCATCCTCCTCAGTGAGGCCGCAGACCTGGTGAAGCAGGCAGTAGCCTGATCAATGTGATATACCGCATAAAAAACGGATCTGTTTGACAGATCCGTTTTTTTATGAACATACAATGGGTGGTCATCCACTATGCTTGTCGACGTCAATACCTGTTGACAACCGTTGCAATAGTTTCTCGATACTCCGGCGGATCAGCTGACTCGTTTCTGTAAGATGTTCCTTCAGATAGCTTCGATGATCCCCCCTGGCCTGACGAACTTCGACAACACCATCCACCTGACGATCCCACCCCCTGGTTCCGCCCCGGGCATAGATCTTTTCACTCAGCATTAAAATCACACGCCCTTTAAACCGTTCCGGTCTGTAAGCCTCCCTACGCAACCAGGTACGTGCGGCCATGATATCGGATTTCGCCAACGGAGAGCGCAGCATCTGCAATAGACGTCGCCTGGCATATCCTCCCTTCATTCCAAACAGAAGGGCATGGGAGACGGGATCATCATCCTTCGGATTGAACTCCGGCACCTGCTTACGATACCGGAAAGGATTGAATCCCGGAGCCGTAGGTTTCTGGCTTTTCCAATCAGCATCCAGATAGGCTTCGAGCATTTGATCCAACTGACTGATAGAGGGTTTTTCAATATCTGATCGGTGGCCTGTAGGATTGAACAACCCCCATTCGATGGCCAGAGCCTTCAACTGACGACGGCTGCGCGGAACCCTGTAAATCCAACGCCCAATACCCGTCCATCGGTGCAACCTAATGTAACACCTGCTCATCCATTCAGATAAAAGGCCGGCATGTTCCGGTAGACCGGCAATCGTGGACCTGACCTGAAGGGTGGGTGTGGAAAGGGGGAAAAATCCGGGGGCAGAGGTATCAAGCATGATGACGGCGACGTCAGCAATGCCTTGTTTTTGTAACGCACAGGCCGTGGCATAGGCATCAATACCGCCGATGCAGTCACCCAAGAGGATGACAGGACCCTGAGGCATACTGGACTTGATGTAGCGGGCGTATTTTTCTGTCAGAACAGTTAAATCCTGTATGGGATACATTCCTTCGGCGATCTCAGGATCAGGCATGATCAGTATCCTGTAGCCAGCTCCGAGTTGTGCTCCGATCCGGTGATATTTGGTGTATTCCTCCACGCTGCCTGCCCCTCCAACCATGGCAAATACGGGGTAGCCATGACCGTTACCCCACACTTCCACCGGACGGATCGAGGAAGTGGATTCAGCAGTTGATCCGTTGAGCGCTTCATCGATCAATGCGGCCATAGACCGGAGGGTGATATGCGTATAGATCCGGGAGACATCCGGTTGTATCTCCCATCTCTCACGGATCATCACCATGAGCCTTATCAACTGTAATGAATTTCCACCCAGTGAAAAGAAACTGGCCGAAGGATGGATTTCCTTTCGACCGAGCAATGCAGTCCAGATGTCGGAAAGCTCCTGCTCTGTCTCCGTCCTGCTTACGATCAATGGATCATCAGATGAGGTGGCCAGGGATTGTTCCATCCTTTCCTCATCCAGCTGCTGAAGTTGACGACGGTCAACCTTCCCATTATGATTGAGCGGGATCTTGTTCAACCGGTGAATGCGGTCGGGCAACATGTATCGGGGCAACTTGTCGGCCAATGTTTCACGGATGGCGACATCATCCGGCATGGTCTGCAGATCACCGGTCACAAACCCGGCCAACAGCTGCTCTCCTCGCGGTCGTTTGACCGGTATCACCACCGCTTGTCGCACGAATGATAACCTTTCCAATTCGTGTTCCACTTCCCGCAGTTCAACCCGAAAGCCCATGACCTTCACCTGGCCGTCTTTCCGGCCTCCATACAGGAGTTCACCCTGATCATCCCACCAGCCGATATCTCCGTTCTTGTCGAGCAAATCCCCCGGCCTGAATGGATTGGGCACGAAACGATCGGCTGTCAGCTCAGGTTGCCCATGATATCCCAAGCCAAGGCCGATGCCTCCGATATACAAATCACCGGGCACTCCTGAGGGAAGCAGGTGCATACCGGCATCCAGCACACATGCGAAATAATTGTCCATCGGCCGCCCGATGGGGACTTTCTGCAACGGATCGTTATGGGATCGAACCCGCTGGAGTGTCGACCAAACCGAAACCTCCGTCGGTCCGTAGATGTTGAAGTAGGAAATACGTTGACAGATGCGCATAACATCCGCAGGTCGGGCTTCCTCACCTCCTGTCATCAGG
>JACCEC011525138.1_pt1 | contig 11814 bp, 8 predicted proteins | sample 7450121 | NCBI WGS metagenome assembly JACCEC01 (sample SAMN15323455, study PRJNA562643) | freshwater metagenome | isolation source: river surface water | place: USA:Blue River Watershed | collected 2017-08-18 | reverse complement strand
TGGGTAATGATTAATAGAGACAGGCGGGGCTATTCGTATTGCATTGTCAGAGGTGAAATTCTTGGATTTCTGCAAGACGAACTACTGCGAAAGCATTTAGCAAGGATGTTTTCATTAATCAAGAACGAAAGTTAGGGGATCGAAGATGATTTCGCCGAGGGCCCCGATTCCACCACAGCACTAAAAGCCTTCGGCGATTTAGTACAGTTACCGGGCCTGGCGACCGGCCGGCGACTGGCCAGGTACAGATTCCTACGTGGTTTTTCATATGGTACCGGAATCTTAGCCTCGGTCGGTGGGGGAGTACATCAAAATCACAGAATTTTAGGTCAAAATTCACAGTTGTAGCCACAAAGACAGTCACAAATATGGCTACTTTCCTGAAAACGATCAAAATAGCTTTTGAATGGTCAAAGAATAGGCTATATAAGAACAATTTAGTCAGAAAATAGGTCTAATTTTCCATTAGAATTAGTACTGGTGTTAGGGTTAGGGTTAGGGTTTCTCAAAAATTGCATTGCAAGGTAATGATTCGCAAATGTTTGTTCAAATGAAACTCGAGTTCAGAATTTCCAGACGATTCATAATATTCGTTTCCAATTGACGATTCGTGAGAGCCTTGTTTGCAATGTTTTCATCGTACATGGTGTGCCAGATCTCTTGTTTTTCAGAAATCCATTTATCGGTGTTTTCTTTCCTTTCTTTAAGATAGTCAACCCATAACGTTCTGGATTTTACAAAAGAGGTTTGTTCTCCAGTTTTTGTTAATCCAATGTTTCTTATTCTGTTGAAACATATATCATTTCCGATCCAATACAATGCAGAAGTCAAATTATTATGTGACGTAATGTCACCAACAGTGTGAGGACGGCTCAGAGCTGCGTAACATGTTCCTGGTGCTCGTGTCTCGTCGTCAATAGATCCTATATCAACTAGTAGGTAGTGTACCCCAGATGACTTTTTCCAGCTTGTTTCCCATCCTTGAAATTTATGCAACGTCAGTGCAAAAGCAACAGTAAGAGGTATGAAACTTACTTCACAACAGTTTTTTTTGCATCGTTTTTTCAGTGGACATATGGGTATGTGCTACGAGGAGTGAAAGAAGATTGTAAAAATGAAATGTTTTCTAAGATATGTTAAGAATTCAGTTTTCTTACCGTAGGATTCAATCTGTCCCAGACTGCGACATGGGGGGGTGGTTCGAATTCAGGAAAGTCAACAATGACGAATTTTGGAAGATTGGTAGAATAATTATTTGGACCTTGAGGATGATCGTATACGATGTCAACAACATTGCCGAGACATCCATTATATAGACCCCACGTTGGACAGATATTCAATGATTCCAATGCCACTTTGCATCCGATGCATAGATGAGTACTCAACACAATAGATTTTCTATCAAAGTGACTGAGAATTGGCTTTTGGCTCCCTGAAAGATGCTCGAATTTGGCATTGATCATAGCTACCGGTTCGTTGGTTTCTGTCGACAATTTATGCAGCATTTTTAAATTTCGTTCGTTTCTAGGTTTGTTTTTGGAATAGAGATATATTGTATTCTTGTGATTCTCGATTCGTTTTCGAAATGCACTGTCTTGAATTCGAGTGAATTTTAGTGACATGATCATATTGCAGTCTTCGTCTGTATGCTGACATGTTCGGAGCCTACCGAGAATATCTCGGAATCTGGACTGATTATTATTCCCATCTTGATCACGCTGTCTGAAATTCTTGTCTAAGTGAAACACTCTCTCTGTCAATTCATTGATTAATATGTCACCGCCAGTGTGAGTAAGACTTTGATTGTTAGAGGAATGAGTTGTGGATTTATGTCTTGCTAGGGTTCTTTTCAATTGATGTCTCTTTCCAAACAAAGAAATGGCACCGTCGACTAATACCGGTGGTAATTGATAATCGTCTCCGAACAATATGATGACAGGTATTGCACCCCAGGGTATTTTGTTTCCATGTCCATTGAATGCTGTCTCTCTTATATTTTTTTCTGCGGCTGCCACTGTTTTTGCCCCCAATAGACTGCGTTCGTCAATTATCCAGCAAAGCACATGCTTCAATTTGTTTTTCATATGAATCCTGTTTTCATCGCTCAAGTCTTGCCATGGAGCTGTGACATTTATACCAGCAAAGGAGTGAACAGTGGATCCCTTTATTCTGAAAGCTGCAGAACCAGAGGGAGCAGAACAAAAACATGACACAGATCCTTGACAATAATCATGTATCATGCTTTGTATTGTATGAATGAGATGTGATTTTCCGCATCCACCTGCACCGGATACTGTGGCTCTTAATGGTGTGTAATCTTTATCGGATGACAAAAACTTATAGATAGTGACAATGGTCGCCAAAGCTATATCTTTTTGATCTTTCGATAATCGTTCGAAATTGTATTCTTTTTTGTCATTGTTTGTTCGAAATGCTCCTATTGACTATGAAATAAATAAGTTAGATTACCGCGTTAGCCAAATAGCAAAACACACATAAAATGCAAAGTTCTCACAGTTTCATGAGTATCTTTGGTAATGTACTCCTCGTTTGGTTCCAGTGAAGAATAAGCATTCAGATATTGTTTCTTTATCCAATCCATGTATGTATCACCACTTTTTTCAATCATCCGTTTAATATTCGAAGAAGGTGATTGTGTCCAGTCATGATCAGTTCCGACATTAAAAGAGAGGTCTCCTATACTACAGGGAACAGGCTCGTCGTTTGTAAAATGATTCATCGCTCTTGTAAATATATGATAATCACAGTATTCGTCGTTTTCTTCGTCTGGAGCAATGTCGATTGGGATAGTCTTCTTGGAAACAACTTCAATCTTGCTGTGTTTGTAGTAAAACAGTGCACGATTGTATTGAGCAATGACCGATGTTGGAAACAGTTTTGATTCTATTCTTCGTTCAAATTCTGCGACTGTTTTAGACTGATCCGAAAGATCCAACACATTGTTTTTGCTCCAGGGGACGTACATTATAATCATCGATCGAGCATATTCGAAAGTAACTGGATAAACAGCCCGTACATTTCTTCCACGAGGTACCAAAATAGGGTTTCGACAAGAGAGTTCCAAATTAGTGTCCTTCAGATAGCTGTTTCGAAATGCATTGGACGTAATCAATCTTTTCTTGTGAACCTTGTAAAAGTATTCAGCGAGGCTCATTGAAAGGTATTCAGAATTTCTCGTAGAATACGCAGTTTTTAAATCATACAATGTGGACTCTCTCTCGTCAACTGCTAGCTTCATTTTTGTAGTAGTATACAAATAGTATGGTAGTTCACTTGAAAGAGTCAATGGCATCTGCATGAGGCCATACTGGGCTTCTTGTATACCAATGATTTTATTAGAAGACAGCATGTTCATGCATTTTTTCATTACGGCACCAAAACCTTCGACATTGGTTTTATCAATACTGAAAACAGAAACAAAATTAATACAAGAATGATAAATTCGAAACAACATGAAATGTCGTACCTTAAAATTAAGTCTTCCATCATTTTTCTCTCTTCTTTTAGCCGATAGCCTTTTTTAGTAACATAACTAACAATATAGCGTATAACTCCCTGGATTTCAGTAACATTTGGATGTCTCGGATCTGATCTGTAGTGAATGAGTTGAACGTCAATGTTTCCTCTCCATGATTGTAAAATTGGTAGACAGGTTTGGTTTACTTTTCTTGATTTGGTTCTTTTCAGATTCAAAGATTCAACTCCATTGTCTGATACAGATAAATATGAAATGTCTGTCAGTGGCAATCCAGGAGTCTTACAACATCCGATTGGATCTTCTTCAATGCCATGTCGAGCCTTCTTACAGTATCTTCTACCACCATCTTTTGCTTTTTGTTTTGCCATGCAATAATCGTTACAGAAATGCATCATGCATGCTTGACATAGGTTATCCGAATCTTGTTGGGAAAGCCCTTTTTCATGATAGCATGCGGCTAAGTTCTTTTTTGCATGTTGTATGTCTTCTGAAGATGGGCAGTCATTCACATTGATATCAGCCGTCATGCCTAAAGTCTCTGTAGCGTATCTTTCCAGAACATTTATTTTTTCTTGATCCGTCTTTGCATCAAATAATGACTGCAAATAAGCTTTATTTTTCATGATTGCAAGAAGATGGAGATGAATTTGTCCTCTTCCTGGTGCAAACTCAACCCTTCCCCAATAATATTCAAGATCGATCATCTTCTTCAATATTATTTCAATGAAGAATGTTCCTCTGATCATAAAGAACTCACTTACAAGTAGAGGATATTTCCGCACTGATCGTGAAATAGCTCCGATGTTATTTGATTCAATGAGTGCAACTTGTTCTGAATCTCCGCTCAATTTTTCCATGTCGACAATGATTCTTCTTAAATCAGGCCACCAGAATTCGGCACAAGAGAGAGTAATAAAGTGAGTAGGCGGCCCATGTCCTTCACCGATGTGATAATCAATCCAGGAATGGACTTCTTCTGTTTTCGATCGCCACCAAGCATCACAGCCAGGTATGTTACTGTTACAGAACCAACTCATTCGTTCAAGTGTCTTCGTATTACCCTGTCTGATCTGTTCTTGCAGTTGTTCCACTGTTGGAAGTGTTCCAAATTTCTCTGGATTATTCACAAAATAAGAACCTCTCTTGTAGTTATGATGCCTATTTGAGAGATTACTGACATATAATGACCAAATATGATCACGCTCGAATCTTCCGTCCATGTATTTCATCAGATGCTTAGCCCAGTCTCCAATATCTTCTTTTCCTCTGACTTCATCATAGATATCACAGGTACCACCAGGAAATAACCAAGGAAAGGCGTTGCACATAAAGTATTCCTCCAAATTGAATTCACTACCAAAAAAATTGATTTGTTAACATTCTGTAAAACAAGAAGGAAAACAAAGAATCATACAACTTACGAAATGGGTTCATAAGAATCAGTTGGGGGGAAATGCATAAGTCCTTCACGTTCTTTATCTTTCAAAACAGTGTCTCTCAATATATTCATTCCCCTTTCCTGTCTATTGGCTGGTGAGAATGGTGTTGAAGATGGCATAACTCCGCAGAATTCCAAACATTCAGTTCTGTTTGTTTGATTTTCTGTTTGAATTTCTGAAACAGATTCAAATCCCGAACTAGTACCGTCTTCGTTGATATCTTTATTGAAACAATGCTCTTCTATCACCAAGGGAACATCGGCTTCTTCTGCACCATTCATCCAATCTAAATTTGATTCGTTTATCACAATGTCATGATAATGAATATTGTGAAGCTTAAGCCATCTCAAAGCAGCCAAGACTTTTGATTTTCTGACCTTGAAAGCATCAATGTGACTGGTAAAGCCTGTTGTATCACGACCACCAACTTTACGGACAAATGTAATGATTTCTTCTCTACGATTAGGCAGCTCCTTGCACAATTCATCGATGTTTTGAGGATAACAAACGCAATGCCCTCTCAATCCTGTGACACCTTTAGCAATATGAACTAAGGGAACAAAAGGGGCGCATCGTCTGATCAATAGCTTCTCAGCCATAGTCAATGAACTCAACTCTTCTGGCACATCATATCTTGTTATTCTTTCACCTTTGCTATCCAATTTAAAAGATCCATCAGAATGTCTTTCATACCAGATTGGCAGTAAATTGTTGTCTTTGTAGTAATCTCTACCATCCTTCTTCAGACAGCCCTTTCTTTTACATTCTGAACAAACCATAGATTTAATAGGTCCATACTGTTGTTTGTTGTTCAAGATATCGCCATCATTCTTTTGTCCAACAGACAGATCATCGTCGAATTGAAGTTTATACTCTCGACAGGATCTGCAGACCTTTAATTGAAGAGTTCTCATTTTGTGTTCAAAATCCAAGATGGCCTCCATTTGCGTTACTTTTCGTTCTTTCATTCCATCGAGAGCAGTGTATTTAAAGTCAGTATGTATATTCATACTTACTTTCTTTCTCGCGATCGATTTCGCCCGAAAATTGTTCATCTGTCTGTTAATCTTCCGAAATGTGTCTATATCTTTGGCACAATGCATTCCCAATTCATAGAATTCGGATACCTTTCCAAAACTAACATAATCGCGATAACGATCATTGAGCATTTTTATAGAACGCTCCTTCAGTCTTGGATTAGTGTCAGTCAATGCTCTCAGCCATTTCAAACACTTAAAGATGCATCTCTTCTGGTTCATTTTCTTTAGATGCAAAACGTTTCTGTAATATATCTTTTTTTGTTTGTACCTTGTCATACCAGTGGCAGATATATTGTAATCTGAAAATTACAAAATAAACATGTTAGTGATTCATACGATCATTAATCAATTATTTCGTCCAATAGAATCATAAAAATGCAGTTCAATAACAGAACAACAAATTTCCAGACATCATATTCCAATCATTCATCTGTCACATTCCAGGTCAGATATTGTAAGGCATTGCAGAAGATTTGGAGCTAGTCATCCAACTAGGAACATCAGTTTGCTCGGCATCCCTGTAGAGTGTCTTCCCATTGAATTTGGCTCTGATCATGTCAGCAGCTGTATAATATCCAAGATCGTTCATGATTCTTCGAATATCGTCATCTAGAAGAAAATGGTCGAGAGACACATTGTATGCAACAGATGGTTCATTGTTCGCAAAGTCCTGAATGAAATGTTTGGTGTATTCCTCAGGTGTAACTCTATTGTTCGTAGCATTGGTTGCAAGACTGTCCCATAGCCTCTTACACATATCCATTAGAAAGGAAGTATAAGTTGACACCGCATCGTCTGATCTCAAGACACTCATGAAGAATTCGATGGACATATCAACAGCCGATCTGATCGATTCAGAATCAAGACCAAAAGGAAACTTCAATGGGAACTGTAAGAGCTCAAATTTGGAAAACCTGTTGCTGACGAGTTCTTCTTCGTTGGGACCATAAGGTGTTTTTCGCTTGTGGACGATCCTCACATCCTTGATCCATTCCAGTGTCTCACTGTCTTCTTCAACAGAATCCAGAGCCGAATCCAGTATGACTTTGAGACCTTGAGTCTTGAATGAAGTCTTATTGAAGAATAACGTCAAAATGACTTGCTTGGTGGTCATGTCTTTCGAAGGCAAGGCATTAGAGACCACGATATCGACACGATAGTTATTTTGATAGTTCATCAAGTTTTGAGCCTTTGTCCGATCATACGAGAAACTTCCAATTTTGGGAACCTTTCTGACAGTTCGATTGCAAATTTTATCGACAGACACAACTTTTACCGGAGAAGACTCGACTTCAACTGATTTTGCCAAAGATGATTCGTATGCATCCACAATCACATTTTCAGGCAACTGTCTTCCATCGGAAGATATCTTACCTTTTGAATGATCGACCAGGTCTCTGTCACCAGAAGAGGAGTTGAATGTCTCATCGTTACCGCATTCGTCAGAATTGAAAGATTTCCTGTGATCAATAGATGAATTTGATTGATTGCAGTGTTCAATATCACTCTCGACCTCACTGTCCTGCCACAGAGTGTATGCAGGTTTTCCAGTCATTTGCTGTTCTCTCTCATCATCGCCAGTGGTACAGCCATCAGATGATTCTCCATCTTCACACAAAGAGTGAGGTGGAGACAGTCGATTACGAACAGAAGCCGCTTCATTCGCAGACACAAAAAGATCCCATCCGATCAAACGCGAGTTACAAAGATGACCTCCTTGAAGGAATTGAGTCTTCACTTGTTCTTTCCCATCAGTAACCGAGTAGTTCAAGATAGAAAAACCGCTATCACTCTGAAAAAGTAGATAATGCAACGCAGCCTCACGACTGAAACGTCGGACCTCTTTCAACGAAAATGCCTTTACGAGTTCTAGGACATTCGAAGACTTGGAATAACCAGGAGATTTCTTCACAACCGAGAAATTGACAAAGGAGTTAGACTCCTGATTCCTGTCAATCTTAACAGGAGTGACAATGTTCGAATGACCTTTTGATCCCTTCCTCCCAGTTTCCACATCCACAGTTTCAATGTTCTTGGACAACGAATCAGAAGCTCTAGAAGCTGCTTTACCCTTGATAAATACCTTCAAAATAAGAGAGACAAGGTCTCCTTTTTTTGCTTCGTCAACATTGCTGTCAGGACACAAATGTTGGTAAAACAATGCAAGAGTCTTCACGTTATAAGTCCCGAGAAAAGACTTTTGAAGATCTGAAAGAGACGATCCTGGTTTCTTGACGATACCAGCTTTTGTCAAATGACTACGGAGATCATCGACATTGTGGAAGTTCACATCACGAATGCGACAGATTGATTCACCCTTGAGTTTTCCGGAGGAAACACTGCTGCCAACTGACACGATAGATCTGGAGTTACTGGAAACACTTTTTGTAGGAGAGGGAATTGTTCTCGGAACTGGAACGATAGCTTTGATGTTACTGGACGTACTTTTTTTAGGAGATGACATTTTTCTCGGAAACGAAGGCTTCAAAAGAAGTTCCAAGAAAAATCAACATCAGCAAATATATAAGGAAATCTAAATGAAAAAATCATCGACCGACAGTATTAAAAACCAAGTTGATTCCGAAACATCTGGAAAACAGTCGACCTCAGATCTGCACATGTCAGGTCTATCGTAGCGGCGTGAAATGGATGCGATTTCCGCCAATGTCGAAAAGAAGACATAGGCGAAAAACGACACCGAAGAATTCCGCCGATGTCCGAACGACGACATTGGCGGAAATGAGAGTGTAATTCCACCAGGAACGGGACCTGAAATCCGCCAATGTCGAATGGACGACATCGGCGGAAATGGAATGGACTCGATTTCCGCCGATGTCGCGTGGTGGACATTGGCGGAAATCGAGCCAAAACACGTGTAATGAGCGATTAAAAAACAGGGAATTCCGAGAATCCACCAATCACGCGACCGGGGTGGGTGAATTCCGGGAAATGTTGGGAAAAAGGTGGGCGCGCCCACCTTTGTTGAACTGGTCGCCCCCCGTGAGGGGATCCGCCCCCCGATCCAATCGATGCGGTTGAATCAACTCACCGTAGGTACAGAGTCTGGAACAGAATTCAAAAATCGATTTTCGATCGATATGCAGATTTAACTGACGACAAGTTACGAAAGTGGCAGTAATTTTTTTATGAGCATTTAAATTTGAATTTCCGATTGCAGTACAAGACATGCTTTTCCCGTGAAAACGATTCGAATTACAGCTTAAATGTTGCAAGAACAATGTCCGGTGACACCTTCCGGAACTTCGGGTATGACATCTGTTCCAAAAAGATTCGCGAACTCCGAATCTTTACGTAGGAACTAGCTACATCACGATATGCGGAATCTTCGCGTCGTCGACAGATGGCATAGGAGTTCGGATTTTCGCCGGTGTCAGTTGACACTCCGGCTGATTCATTCGAACTAACAGTTGAGGGTGCAGTGCTGCATCGACCGCACCAACGAATCGCACCACCCGCGCAACAGCGCTTCCGCTCCGCTCCCCTCCCCTCCTTAAGCAGACCCACCGCGGCACCTACGGACTTGCCGCCGTCGACGCCGATTTCCTGCGACGTCTTTTACGTCGTCCCTCCGATCGCACCGCCGAAAGCGAGCTAAGATCGTTTTCGTCATCGCTACGACTGCGACCGTGTTACCGGCCGCATAACATCGTCGACGCCGTAACCGCGAACGGCCATCGCGCGCTCCGCCTGTCGCCGTGTCGACCGTCCAGCGGCCACCCCCTTCCAGTCGCTAATTGCGTGAGTAATCGTCCGTGATTTACGTCCGGTTTGACGTCTGTTTTTAATCGTTTGTAGCCGAGAGAGACCTCACGCACGACGGCGGCGACGGCGGCGGCCGCCGCTCATCGTCGTTGCCTAGCGAAGGAACTTCCCAGTTGGCGATAGCCGTACTGTACTTACCTTTATTTTCGAAATTTTTTTCCACCCCTCTTCCAGTTAACTCCGAGAATATCTTCGAAATATTTTACAACACTAAAGGTATGTAATGAATTCGCATTGAGCGATTTTCTTTCCTGAAAACGTCGCCGAATTGTGGTCGGCGAATGTTCCTTTTTTTACCTCTAATTTCAAAAATATGTTCCATCAGTTTTCCTTTTACGTTCAAGCATATCATCAAAACATTTTAGAAATCTAAAGGTACTCAGTAAGTCGTTCTATTGTAATTTTTGATGTAACCTTTTCGGCGAATAATATTCGCCGAATGCGCCTTTCCGGTGTTGGCGAACGTCCTCCGTTTCCGCCGATGTCCATCTGACGACATCGGCGGATTTTATGTTGCTTGATGATTGGTTAATTTCCGCCGATGTCGGTCATATGACATTGGCGGATTTTCAGCGTTGTTTTGAATCTAAATTCTGTCTCACTCTGTGTGCGTTTGATGATAGCATTTCCGCCAATGTCCACTACTTGACATTGGCGGAAATGAAGGGTTGATCGACATTGATTTTCGCCATTGTCGCCGAGTAGGCATCGTCGGCGCATTTCCGCCAATGTCGGTTAAACGACATCGGCGGATTTTAAGCGACGTTTCATACTAAATACTGCCGCACTCGCCGTGCATACGATGATGGAATTTCCGCCGATGTCCTTATTACGACATCGGCGGATTTTAAGCGTCGTTTGAATTCGATTTTCGTGATTGTCGTCTGAGCGACATTGGCGAAATTCCGTACCTGTTTCGAATCAATTTTGTCGTGGTTTCGTGGCATTGGTGCAGAAGTTCCTATGCATATCATCGATATTTCCTTGCGGTGTTGTTTAATATGTACTACAGCTCGAAATGACTTCTGTTACGTGTTTGTCAATGGATAAACTGAAATTTGTCCTCTTCTCATCGAATGATCTATGTTTTCAGTGTCGGATGCGGCACAGGGTTCGTCACCCATCGGTGTTCACGAGAACAATGACGAAGACGTATCAAGGCATCTTGAGTCTGCACCTCTTGACGTAGATACAACTGATGCCGGTGGTCTTGCTGTTGCCAGTGATGAAGAATCTCATAGTGGTATAGAAAATGCTGATGGTAACGGGTTCCAAGACGACTTCCTCGAGTTCGTTCAAGACGTGTCCATTAGTATGACCGTGCTGCTTTTATTCACACCTATCCGACGGGTGATGACGACGAAGTGCCTTCATCCTTGTTTCGTCGAACACTTGAACTTTAACATTCCTAAATCAGGAAGGATCCACTCAATGATCAATTCCTTGAGTGATAATACATTCCAGATTCGAAAAGATGAGTTCAATTCGTTCGGGTTGGGTGCGATTGGTTACGATTTATTCTTCTTTCAGGATCGCATTTTGGATGAGGTGGGAGATGATTTTAAGCTTACCTTGACTGAACGTGCAAGAGATAAGTGTCAACATGAGGTTGGATTGAGGTTTAAATTGGAAGGGAGTGATACTGAATATGAAAATCAGTGTAGGATGTTGGCAGCGTTTTTTGACAATCACATTGACGCTTTTCAGATGCATCTTGTATCGGTCAATGATATAGTTCGATTCCGTGAACTGTTGGGTTTGGTTGATTCATCGAATGGATTTAATCCACAAGAGAATTTCCAGAGTTGTTATCTGAAAACTTTGTGTGACTTCCAGGAGACTACTAGGTGGAGGTTTGCTGCGATGAATGGACAGAATCGCTTGTCTGCGGCATTGTCATTTATGATTGGTTGCAATTATAGTTTACAGGATTGGAGACTCAAACCTTGTTCGATTGATCCGTGGAAAACATTGGATGATAGTGGGTTGGTCGACTTGACTGATGATTCAATCAAGGAATACAAAATCTACGGTCAGGTTGTAGGATCGATTC
>JACCEC010639623.1_pt1 | contig 11815 bp, 13 predicted proteins | sample 7450121 | NCBI WGS metagenome assembly JACCEC01 (sample SAMN15323455, study PRJNA562643) | freshwater metagenome | isolation source: river surface water | place: USA:Blue River Watershed | collected 2017-08-18 | reverse complement strand
TCTTTTGTTTTTTTGCTGTGAGAATTTGTTGATCATCTTCAATATTTTTCTTCTTCTTCTTCTCGACTTCTTGGTGGGTTTCTGTTATGATTTCCATTTTTTTGTTATTTTTGTCGTTAACCTCTATTCACCTGGACTGATACCAAGAAGAAAAAATAATTAAATTATGATGGATGGTTATTGTTATATACATTGTTTTGCTATCAGTTGATGAATTTTTTATTTGTTTTTCTTTGGAGAATAGAGGCTACTTTATTGGTACAACAATGTTAAATTGCTCAAGGGGATATTTGTCGGCTCGACCACAGAACAATTGTTTTTGATTTTATTAGTGGCCGCATTCGTCATATTGATGAGAGCCGTGACGCCGGTACCGAGAGGCGGAGCCGTGAATTCCACCGAAAAATACCATTGGTAGACGGTGCCCGACGATGTCAACAAGGGAATACCCGTGGTGGCGATGTTATCGCCCGTGGTGGCGATGTTATCGAAGAAAGAAAGATATTCAAAGTCCAACGCGGTGGGTTGCACGACGATGGTTTTGGTGGTTGTCAGAGTTGTTTCGAAATAAAATGAATACGAATTGACGAGAGACCCTCCCGAATATATGTGAATGCGAGGATTCGAGAGCGTGAATGACAGAGAGGTGGGGGGGGGTGAGGACGCCGTGCCCTTAATATGAATCCCGATGGGACACAGCAATTGAAACGAATAGTAGGGATAGTTGACGAAAGGCCGTACAATCTGCGTGAGCAAGAGAGATTCAGCGACGGGCGTCGTTGGCAAATATTCGATGTTGGGCACACCCACGTTTTGGAATTCGCCGGTGTCGCTGGTTTCCAAAATACCATAATTTCTCTCGTTGGTGGCAAACATATAGAGAGGGACACTGTCATCTTCATACAACAAGGTGGTTGGGCCGGGTACATCCGAATAATACGAGGGTGTATATTGGATTTGTGCGAGATTTTGTGCACAGGCGGCATCCACGTTTATCGTGGACGGATAGGCCCGGGCACTATTTCCACGGGCAAGCAACGCGAATTTTTCTCGTTTGGTGAGTGCATTGGTTTTGGTGGAGGATTGATTGCCGGCGTATTTGAGGATTTCGGCTTTGCGACGCATATTCAAATCATATTGGGTGTATTGGCCACCATAGGGACTGATGATTTCGGTACGTGGGGGGGGTAGATTGAAAAGTTGGATGAGTTTGCGATTGATGCAAAATACCAAGAGAGCATAATCGATGTTGGCGGTAGATGATGACATGGATCAATCAATCAAAATAAAACAAAATAAGAGAGCGATATATATGATTTATTTTTATTTTGATTTTTTTTTTTATTTGGGGTTTTGATTTTTGGGTGTTCGAAATGTATGCAAACCCAAACCCAAATCAAACCAAACTATTGGATGTGTGTGTGTGTGTGTGTTTCGACTTGTTGAAACAACAACAAAAAACCCAAAAAAACAAATTATGCATATTTTTGATACCACGATTGACTCAAGAAATCGGTGGAAGAATTATTGGCATTGTTGGCGGACTTCAAATTGGGTCCAAAATAGACGATGGTGTTGATTTCGGCGACTGACAGGGCATGATCATAATACCGGAGATTCGAGAGATTGCCCGGGAATCCACCATTTCCACACAAATAGACATTGTCGTAGTTTTGTTTGGGAATGTAATCATCAAAGGATTTGTGGGCTGTGACGGTGCCATTCACATAACAATCCAACATTTTGTTTTGGAGACGGTAGGCCACATGTGTCCATTTGCCAATCGGGAAATTCGGCGTGTCCAACGTGATGGGTTGGGTTTGTCCCACCCCCGAGGTGGAATTGGGAGATACCACGTCCATAACGAAATGGAGGGCACATGTGGTGGGAGTCGCACTTGCGGTATCACCATCTTGGGTAACATACAATCCGGGGCCATTGTTGACGGTGACTATACCTTTACTGTCATACGAACTCGAATCATTGGCGGTGCCCTTCACGAAGATCATTTTGTATTTGGTATAGCCAGTCGTGGTGGTAGGCATCGCCATAATTTGGATCCAAAGGGACCACGTGAATTCCATGCCACCATTTTCGTTGTTGGAACGATAGACGACAAGCGAATCTTTGTTGGCGGGATCCTGTTGAACGACGCTTTCTTGGGCGCCATTGATGAGACCATCCACGAGGTAGGGACTGCGTGTGGGCGTCATGAGTTTGCGAATGAGCCACATGCCTAAATTGAGAGCCACCATGAAAACACTTAAAACCAAGAGAACGAAAACGACTTTGGCCAAGAGACCATTGCTCTCTAAAAATTCTTGGCCGGCGTTCATGGTACTTCCCGAAGAAAAATCCCCCACGGCAGAGTTGACGGAATCTTTGACGGAAGCGGCAGCACCGGAAATGCCTTGGGTCAAGGAATCGATGGTGGGGAGGGATATTCCCGAAGAAGCAGCATTAGCAGGGGCCGCTGGAGCAGCGGAATCAGTGGAGGACATGTCGTATTACTTTAAAAAAAAAATGATGTACAAGAGGGCGGGACAATAAAAATAAAAATAAAAATAGTTGGAAAATATGTATATTTTTTTTTCTGTGTATGTTTTTATAATGAAACAACTAGTTTTATTGGATTGGCAAACATTGTGCAAAAGTAAAAAAAAAAAAGGAATCAGAGTACAAACAATCGATCGATACAAAGACTTTAATTGGATCCTAACAATTGGTAACGACGTTGTAAGACATCATCTTTGGAGATGGAGAGGGCCATGTCATAATTCATGAAGAGACTCGCCAAATTCGATTGACCGTTGCCCTTCAAGTAATTCTTCCACACCGTGTCGACGTCCAATGTCTCCGGTTTGCGAATGACTTGGGTGATGAAAGCGTCCGTGGCATTGTCGCCAATGACGAGGGCGGCACTATTACTCACCGTGACTTCTTTGTTCATTTTCACGGTATGCACCAACTTGCCGTTGACGAAGACTTCCATGATTTTCGTTGTGTCGAAATAATTGATGGTGATCGCCGTCCATTTTTGGACGGGGAAAGCGGTTGTCACCGTGATGGTTTGGGTTTGGTCATCCTTTCCAGAATCACCATCTGTGTCCGCACGAAGAACGCTTAATGTTGTCCCCGTAATTTTAACTGACATTCCGGATCGTTCCAAAACTGTACCAGTCGTTGTGGAACTAGAATTTAAATAGAGCCAAAATTGATAGCTAAATTTCTTTGCGGCAGGATTGTCCAGATCGTCCGCATTGATGGATTTCTGATTTTTTAACGAGCGAATCTCCGAAACGAGAGGGGCATTGACAAAATATTGATACAAGAAATAAATGGCGACAACAAGCAGTACGCATACAACAACAACAAATGTATCCATGTTTTTTTTTTAAAGTTGGTTTTGGTTTGGTTTTATTTTTTTTTTAATAAAAAAAAGAGAGAATGAATTAGAAATGAACGAGAAAAAAAAAATAAATACCGTTTTGAATGTTTACACAACTGTTATGTTTTTTTTTGTTCAATCGTCAACAAAAAAAATGCCAAAGGCTGCCTCTCCTCTTCAAGTCGAGAACTTGGCAAACTGTCAGTCAAGTAATGATTTTGTTTTTATGTGGTGAGAGATACACTCTTGGACACGGCATTGTTTTTGAGAATGTCGACGTTAATCTTGTACGACGATCCGGGCACCCCCTGTGCCGAAGTATACAAATAATTGTTCCAGACTTCTTGGGGGGTGATATTGTCGACGACACGATTGAATAAAATGACACGACCTTCCGTATTGGCATTACCCACAATCAAATCGGCACTGTCTTTGTCGTATTTGATGGGTTGGTCTTTGTGGTTGCTTATCAAACGGCCATCTAAATAAATATCCACGTTGCCACCATCGACGTGGACAACAATGTACACCCATTTTTGGAAGGGGAACGCCGGGGTGATATCGACCGAGAAGTATCCGGAATCGGCTGATGATCCTGGGCTGTACACACCACGTCCATCAATCGTTCCTTTATTAGCATACAAAGTCAATTTGGATCCTTTTAATACGAGAGCCGTATCCACGTTTGTGGATCCATCTCTCTTTCCACGGGAAAATAAGACATTGTTTTTGTCGACGGGGAAATTGTTGTCGATGTTGAACCAACCTTCATAATAATAACGAGAGGATCCGGGCATATCGATTTTGGTTTTGTCGATGGTATTGGTGGTACCATCATTCAGTTTGGCTAAATTGAGGAGTGTTTGTGGATTGCTCGCATAATACAAGTATCCGAAGACCACAAATATCAAGACAATCAAAATAAGTAGTATGGGATGCATATTGTTTTTTTTTTCAAACAAAAATGAATTTTGTCACAGGAAAATCCAAAAAAAATGAAAGGAACAAATAATAAATAATGTTTATACCAAATTGGATATTTTTTTTTCATCCAAACAGAGAAGAAAAGAAAGAAGATAGGGAGGTTGTGGTCTTCAAAAAATCGTGGGCTGATGACGACGCCGCCGCCGACGATTTGTACACTGTACGTCGTTTCCAACAAGTACTATAATGTGGTATGCCATTGGAATGCCATTTTTGTTCTTGGCGGTATTCGGGATAGGGCGTAAAAATGGCGCCGTATTCACGATGCACCAAATCCGAATTGTAGACACTGTGAAAGATGTCAATGTTTTCGATTTTGGAGAGATCCCCACGGAAATACAATTCGCCCAATAATCCCGGACCCGTGGGATACAAAGAATTGTGACCATAAAACCGGTTTCGTACATTTCGAACGATGCTTTGTATGCAATCCAACAAGAGGGGGTTGCCTGCCCGGCAAATCATAAAGGCATTGTACAGTCCAAAATGATCGTCTTCGTTTTTCCAGAACGACGCACCCATTCGATTATATTTTTGCCGGAGAGCAGCCAAACGTTCCAAGTAACCACTGTATCCAGTGGTGTCTTCGTTTTGTCCATTGATCAACTCCAAATCCGCCTTCGTAGGATCCGATGGTGATGGCAGGGGAAGGGGACGATCCAACACGAAATGTTCTTTGTGCATGAGTTGTTTCAATGGGAAACCGCGGATGGGACACAATTTGATGTCCATGTAGACGCCGCCTTTTATATACAAGACACAATATCGCCACAAATCGGCTTTGTAGGCTCCGGGATTCAAACATTCATAGGCATCGACCACATCCCCGTCGAAATGCTGGGCAATAAATTGGCGACAATCGTCGTCGTCAAACAAGAAATGTTGGAATTCGGGATTGGTTTTTTTGACGAGGTCGACGCAAGCTTGCATATTGGGGGGCAGATTGTCTGTGTTGTGCCATGTTTGGAATATGTTGTGGGGAATGGGTTGATTGTCGTTGTTGTTGTCATTGATGATGATGTTATTGGTGATGGGTGTTTTTTTTTGAATGGACGACGACGACGATGATGGTAAAGACGCAGAAAATTTAAAAATCACAACAAAAAGAATCACAAAAATGAAAACCAAAATGGTTGCCATTCTTAAATTCATTTTTTTTTTTGTTTTTGAAAACAAATTGAATAAATCAATCAATGGATGAATAAATGGATGAATAAATGGAATATTATTTTTTTTTTGTATGGTATGATAATTAAACAATATTTACAGAAAAAAAAATAATATGTTGTTATTTTTGTATATGTTTTTCACAGATCGCATCTAACTTGTTTGTTCAAACAACCGGTTCACGTGTCTTTTTTACAACAGTCTTCGAGGAATGGTTTCTTTTTTGGACATGAAATGCGGAAGAAGCAGAAGTTGTCATGGACTGCCTCTCCCCCTTGTCAACGACGGCGATATTCAGGGGAAAATCAATCATCTTTAAAGAATTGGTGTTGAATTCCACACTTTTCCTCTTCGCTAGCAAGAATTTGTCCAAACGAGCATGCCATGCTTCTTTCAACTCCACGGGTAACCGGACGTGCATGTGTTTCTCGTATTCTTCGGGATTGTCATAAAACAACAAAATGGGTTGACCGCGATAATGGGATTCGCCCGTCGATAACAATACACTATAGAAAAACAATTCGTCGACACTGCCCACACGGAAATTGTAATGGACCCCCGTCGTGGCATGTCGAATTAATTTGCCCGGTTGATTGTGTGTGGCAAAATAATGGACACGTACACGAATGAAATCGTTTTTCTTGATTTGGACGGCGCGATACACGAATCCGGAATCGCGGCTTCGGGCACTATTGAATTCGCGTGTATTGAGGGTCGTCTCGGCTCGTTGCATCCATTCATTGCGTGGATCATACATCGAGGCCATCATAGTGACTTTGGTGTCTTCGGTGTTTTCAATCACTTCTGTCATTTTTTTGTGTTTGTATTTCGTTTGTATTTTTTTTATTACGTATGGACGTAGGTAAAGTAATTATAAACTTGCTAGTGTTTTTTTTTGGGTTTGAATGTTATGTTATCATCATACAAAACATAACATCTTTATATTTCTTTTTTTTTCTATATTTGTGTTTGTGTTTGTGTTTGATTTGGTTGTAGTCCGCAAAATCAAACAAAAAAAAATCATCGTCTAAGACAAAGAAACAAGGAAAAAAAAAACAACAAACAAACAGGAAAAACAAATGACCAATGTATCCGATTTCCCGATTGGAGGATATCCTCTCTTGATATGTGGAATGATTGCTGTTACGACGGGTATTTTTGCGTATGCTACCATCACAAGTGTTTATGTTTGTGTTTGGTTGTAGTCCCCAAAATTAAACAAAAAAAATCATCGTCTAAGACAAAGAAACAAGGAAAAAAAAAAGAAACAGGAAAAAAAACAAACAGGAAAAAAAAAACAAACAAATGACCAATGTATCGGATATATTACGTTTCCCGATTGGAGGATATCCTCTCTTGATGTATGGAATGATTGCTGTTACGACGGGTATTATTGCGTATGCAACCATCACGAGTGATTTGGTGCAAGATGCTGTCACATCGTCGTCGTCGTCGTCGACCGAAGAACCCAAGAAAGAAGAGGAAGAACCCAAGAAAGAAGCGGAAGAAGAGCCAAAGAAAGAAGGGGAAGGTGTGGGAGGAATACTTGGCAATTTAGCGGAAGCAGTTGGTTTGAAGAAAGAAGGAGAAGGAGAAAAAGAAGGTGAAGAAAAGGCCGCAGTTCAAACGGGAGGGAAAAATAAAAAGCACCGAAAGAAACATCTTAAAAAAACTAAAAAACGTAGTACTCGTTCGAAGACCGCTCGTTCCAAGACCGCTCGTTCTTCCAAGACCGCTCGTCGTTCTTCTTAAAAGGGTTGGTTGGCTTGGATTGGATTGGATTGGCTTAGTTAGTCAAGCACTTTTCAAAGAGACAATGCAATTTCGTTGAAAAAGGCCAAAATCTGAGATTCATCGGCCCCAATGACCACTTTGTCGGGAACAAAATGCGTATTGCCCTGTTTGTAGGCCAATATGACGGGAATACCATTGACCACGCGGTTTTTCTTTAAAAAGGCGTACAATTCAAAGGATTCATCCACGTCCAAAATGGCACATTGCACGGTGTTGGGCAATTGACTCATACAATTGATGACGAGGGATTCGACGCGTTTGCAGGGTCCACACCATTCCGCGCCCAATTTCATGACAAGATATCCCGGATTGTGGGAGGAAAGCAAATCACGAAATTGGACTAAACTATCTATTTGGGTGATGACGGAATTTTGATTGAGAGGCATATTTCTTGTGTTTGGTCGGTGTGGTTGTCGAGGAAAGATGGATCAATGGACAAACGGATGGAATATTTTTCTTTTCTTCGATGGCTTTTCTTTTTAAAAGAGACAGAGACAAATTCGTTGTCTATTGTAACGCGAGATGAAGACATGATGAAATGAGTTTGTCTTTTTTGGATTTTTTTTTTCAATTTTATTTTATTTTATTTTATAAACAAATTAAAATAAAAAATGGAATTTGATTGTAAATATAAAACGCAAACTTGTCGGTGCATATGAAAGTTCATTGTTTTTTGTGTGCACGTCTTGAGTTTTCAAAATTGGCTCGCCAAAAAACGTTGCCAGATGAATCTTTGATCACAATATCATATCTATCAATGTCGTCGTCGTCCTCCTCCTCCTCGTCGTCTTCGTGTTCTTCGACGCTATTGTCATCGTTATAGTGACGATTGTTCATGTAAATAGTGAATCCGTTGTCCGTTCTATATACATTGACGTAAGATAAACCAATGAAAGGTAGAGCCAAGGATACTGGTTGATTTCGCCAAAAATCGGTGGGTACAACCAATTGGTCCTCGTCGATTGGACTCTCACTGGTTTGAGACATTTTTTTTTTGGGCGGTTTTTATTGTTTGGGCAATTTTTTCAATCTGTTGATGAGGTTCATGGTTTATTTTATATTCGTTTCTCTGAAAAAGAAATTAAATAAAGGGAATTTATTTCTTTTTATTCTTTGGTTTTTTTTTTGTACACACGCAGATTTTTTTTTTCTCCTCAAAATGGACTATCCAAAACAACAAAAATCAATCCTGATCACAGGAGCCGCAGGATTTATTGGCCTCAATTTAACGATGCGATTGTTGCAAGATCCCCGCAATCATGTCATTGGAGTCGACAACGAAATCACTTCGGGATCGCCCTTATTGTTACACGGTGAATTGGAATTGGACACGAACCCACGATACGAGTACTGGAAGTTGGATGTCGTCCACGATTGTCAAACGTTGTTCGGAATGCTTCGAGAGAAAAAGGTGGACGAAATCTACCATTTGGCCTCCATCGCCTCTCCCCCCAAATACAAACGATTCCCTTTGGAAACCATGGCGGTGAACATTCAAGGCACCCAAAACATGTTGGAACTCGCGGTTCGTTGCGGGGGAGCGAAATTCCTGTTGACCTCGACGTCGGAAGTCTATGGCGATCCTCTCGAACATCCCCAAACCGAATCGTATTATGGGAATGTGAATACGATGGGGGCGCGCAGTTGCTACGACGAGAGCAAACGATGTGCCGAAACCTACGTCTATGAATACCGGCGAAAGTATCCCGAATGGTCGAAAAAATGGAAAGTATGCCGGATCTTCAATACCTATGGTCCGTATATGGACGTTGATGATGGGCGGGTAATAACCAACATGATCCGTCAGATCCGGGACGGGGAACCCATTACCATTTACGGAGATGGTTTGCAAACACGCAGTTTCTGTTATGTCGACGACATGGTGGAAGGATTGATGGCCCTGATGGCCCACGAGGGAGAGGAACAAGGTCCCATGAATTTGGGCAATCCCTACACGGAATGTTCGATATTGGAATTGGTGGAAACGATGGAGAAAATTATGGGACGACCCTTGGACACGGTACACATCGAAAAAATGGAGAATGATCCCTTGGTGCGACGTCCCGACATTTCCTTGGCACAACGCACCCTTGGGTTTTCGCCCTTGATAGGTATCGAAGAGGGTCTTCGTCGTACCATGAGGACATGATTTTTCTGTTTTTTTTTTATTTTTTATTATGTTCTTCAATCAACAACATGATCTGTAGGAATAATAAAAAATAATTGTTTTTTTTTATGGTTGAATCAATACGGGTTGGATTCTTTTTTTGCCATTTGGTAAGATAGTCACATTTTGAAGGGCCGCAACATTTTGAGGAGGTGGAGGTGGAGGTGGAGGTGGAATCGCCACAACATTCTGAGCAGGAACAGGAGCAGGAACAGCAGGAATAACAAGATTATTGACATTCATTTTCATGATATCGCGACGACGTTTTTCGTTGTCAATTTCGGCATCGGTGGCCTTTTTCAAACATTCTGCGATGGACATGCCCTCGGTAGCACGACGTGGATCCATTTTGGGTTTGCGTAATTCGGCCATGATATTTTTATAGTCTTCCAACGGATTTTTATAATCGATCGAATTGACACTGTGTGTTCTTCCTTCCATCGATTCGCTGTATTCATCCTCACGGCTATTACTATTACTAGTGTCGTTGTTGCGCTTTTTTACGCGTTTGGGTTTGTATTTGTTTACACACCGATTGTTTTCATTGCGATATTGATGTTCTTGGCAAGGTTTCAGATCATGGACGCGAACACACCGATTGTTTTCATTGCGCTCAAGTCCTTCCGGACAAGGTTTCAGAACATGGACGCGAACACACCGATTGTTTTTATTGCGAACAAGACCTTCGGCACAAGGTTTCAGAACATGGACGCGAACACACCGATTGTTTTCATTGCGCACCAATCCTTCGGGACAAGCCTTGCGTGTTTTGTTGGCTTTTCGGCAACGATTTGACACAGGATCGCGTACCAATCCATCGGCACATTTTTTGGTGCATTTCTTTCCAACTCGTTCTTTTCCGTCTGAACAGGGGCGTTGTTTGTTTGTTTTGGATGACGAACGCATTTTTTTGGAGGAGAATGAGGGGGGTGATTCGGAAGAATATTGAATTATTTCATTCATGTTTGCCTTGCTTGCTTGCTTGCCTTGTTTGATTGGTTTTCTTTTGGGAAATAAAGAAATGGCTGCTGGTATATGTGTGTGTGATATAATATGTACATATATTTTTTATGTATTATATTTATTGTCTTATTTGGCAAAGACTCGCTCGGCTCCCGCCCCTTCCATGAGCGAAAGCGGAAAGTCGGGCAGGAGAGGCATCCTTTAGTGAATTGCAAATGGATGGTGGAATAGTGAGAGGTTAATTTCCCAAACGAAGAAACTTGCTTAAAAACGATTGATTTCTTTGTTCATTTTCTTGCACACGGCGGCGTTCGGCTTCTTCTCGCTTCATCCGATGGAACGCCGCAATTTCGGCCTCTCGTATTTGTTGTTCGCTAAATTCGATTTCTTCACGAGTACGTGGGCGTTGTGTATGTTCTTGGGAAAACGTCTGGTATTCTTCCACCGAGTTGAATTTGCGCATGTTGTCGTATTGTGATTCGCTCACCGTGAAGACGGTTTCGTCTTGATGCACGCGCCGAACGTCTTCGAATTTGAATTTGGCAAAGGGATCCGCACTCGACACATACTGGTTGTTGACGTCTTGTTCATCTTCGTCAAAGACACTCGCCGCCGAACCCGTGACGGCTCCTCCCAAATGCGCGGCTTGGAATCCACGATAGGTGGTTAATTGGTATTTCTGTTGTTGTTGGCGGATTTGATCCATACGTTGTTGATTGGGTTGACCTCCTCCTCTGTTGTTGTTGTTTCCTCCTCCTGCTTTCGGAATTTGACAAAAGACATCTTGTTGCCGATAGGCATTGTAATCTTTGGCTTCGGTAAATTGTTGTTTGTCGGGCGATGTAAACCACGAGTTGTCCCGTACCGTTCGCCGAGGATTGTATTCTTCGTAGTATTCGTTGAATTTTTTCATGTCGATTTTGGTGCCAATGGATGATTGTGTATATTGTGTTTGGGTTTGTGTTTGTGGCTCTAAAGATGCAAAATGAGAACGAATGTGCTCGGTGGATGGGCGATGTTGAAATTGATCATCGGCGTCATAGGCATATTGATTGTGTTGGCCTTCTTCCAAGCGGCGGTCACTAAATTCAGCGGCATGGCAACTCATATAATGATGTTCTAAAATTTGGTAGGCCTTTTGATAGAATTGAAAATATGCTGGATCCAAGTGTGATTTGTCGGGATGTGTGTTTTGCATTTTGCGTTTGGCTTGTCGCAAATCGTTGGGTGTACCACGGTGAATATCCATATCGAAGAGTCCATAGATTTCTTCGATTTTATAGGTGTGAATATCCAAATTATGTTGTGATGACATGTTTTGGTGTGTTTTGTTTTCGTCTTTTGTTTTTTTT
>JACCEC012315929.1_pt1 | contig 11816 bp, 9 predicted proteins | sample 7450121 | NCBI WGS metagenome assembly JACCEC01 (sample SAMN15323455, study PRJNA562643) | freshwater metagenome | isolation source: river surface water | place: USA:Blue River Watershed | collected 2017-08-18 | reverse complement strand
TCATTCCATTCGCTACGCTACCGCTCGCGGCTCCATTTCATTCCATTCGCTACGCTACCGCTCGCGGCTCCATTTCATTCCATTCGCTACGCTACCGCTCGCGGCTCCATTTCATTACGCTAGCAATGCGTGCATATATATACCGTATTCTCCGGCATTGCGTGTGTATTACCACTACTTCCAGAATTCGTCGGAAACAGTATATCTTCCAGTGTTCGTCCGTGAATATGAAACTTGCGCGCCTTCTTCAATAAAATCGGGATGTCGCGATGCTGACGTGTAGCCATAAGGTCGTCATAAATATGTGTAATCACATAATCCACGAGATATTCTTCAAGACGACAAAACAATGGGTCGCGACGCCCTATATTTCCAATACGGCACGTATCCGTCGCGTCGTCATCGCCTCCGTGGCGGTTGTTTATATTCCGAATATTATTGTTATTGTTATAGTTATTGTCGTTATAATAATCGTTGATGCGTATCGGTATATTATATTTATAGTTCCAAAAGGTATCACAAGAGATGCGAACATCAAGTGTCACGGTAGGGATATTGTGTTCACGAAAAGCGTTCATTGGAGGGTATGTCAATACATAGATGTGGTGATATCGCTTTAAGTATTATGATTTACGGGAGTTACGGGAGTTACGGGAGTTGCGGGAGTTACGGGAGTTGCGGGAGTTACGGGAGTTGCGGGAGTTGCGGGAGTTACGGGAGTTACGGACTTTGCGGACTTTACGGGATTTACGGGATTTACGAACACCACCGATATAACCAGGTAGTCTTTGTATTTTTAGAATAGTTAAACCAGACTTATATGTTTCAGGTAATACCAATTTGACTATATTACTATCGCTAATAGTGGATAATACTATAGGTTCCCCGATTTGTACGTTAGGTATATCAGAACACAACCGTAAAAATTCTTCTTGATAATCGCGTTCATCACCTTTCTCCCTCCCACCACCTGGAGGTTGTGTGAGACCTTCAATCCACAACTTCCCATTATCCGAAAGCATGCGAATAATACACTTTAACCGCTCAAGCAACGTTTGCTCGTCCATTCTAAAAAATTTAAAAACAGACCAATCAAAACAAATTTCTTCAAATTTTTTTGAGTATACTGATGAATAATTACGCATCGCTTGTAGTGATGAAAAATCACAAGGTAAAAACCGTGGATACGTTTGAGCTCCTTCAAATGGTTTATCTAATAAATACACGTTTGGGTTATCATAAAATGTTCTACCATTTCGCTCTTCTGTTGGGGTAGACCCTATAACTAAATACGCTGGTTGTGGCAGTTCACGCGATAGAATTTCAAATCCATTTACAAAGCAGGACACCAGTGTGTCTATTGTGACGGAGGGTGATAAAGCTAACTCAAATTTATTAATCCAATATCCATTTGTACTTAAAGTAGGTTCAAAGTGGAAATTATCAGGTCCTTTGATTATTATTTTTGTAAATAATGATGGAAAGACTGACGAATTTAATGTTATTTCTATATCAAATGTTTTTTCAGCATCAGCGCTCGGTTTATATTTAAATTTTAGTTCATTCTCAATCCGTTGTATTTCGCTATATTTGGTGTTCGTTTGTAACTTCGTTATTTCCGTCGTTATTCTTCTTTCTAATTTTTCTAATTTTTCTTTTTCTACTTGTAATGAATCCGGATCCATTATTACGACATATAAATATACAAATATTTTATGTTAACAAAAACAATATCACGTGTGATTTATTGAATAACTATTGAAGTGTATCTAAACCAAAACGGTATAAATCTATTTTTATACCAAGTAATAACAATAACAACAACACGATAATGAACATCTGTATCCGCGACGCCAGAACACAAAAATGGTCCTTGTCTGTCTCGCGTGTAACGCCTGTGATCCGCGACACCTATATCGGATATAAAGAACGCCCGCATTATTACCGCGAGAGGCCGTATACGGATGGGGAATATATCGTATATCGCCCGGATAACGACCCACATTTACCTACATATATTGCGCGATTAGAGGAAGCGCTTGTTCTCCTCGTAGACGCTCCCCCCACACACCCGCCAGGATTTATTAACGAAAATGGAAACATAACGCGAGAGATGCACGACACAATGGAACGCGATGGGCGCGCAATACCGATTATAGATCTCGCCGACATTTCGGTTTTTATAACAGACTCGTCGGTATTGGGGCCATCGGCCCGTGCGAATTGGTTTCCATCCCGGGAGTATCAGGCGTGGGCCTATCGCGATTTCGTGTATGACCGCCATCGTAGTATCAAAAAATCCTATGTATCGCATAACACCCCCGCTGCTGCCTATATTTCCGACGACCGGATTCTCGCAAATCAAATCGTTACACTTCCAGCCGATCTATATCTTGACACCCATATTATATTTAATATCTCCAGGAATGAAAATGGGAGCGTGTATATTGAGAGAAATGATCCCGCGGGGTCACGCACACGTATCTGCGATAATGAATACGCTCGCGCGGGATATCTCGGGTTTTATACACGGATTACAATGGACCCGGGGATGTTCGTTACGACGACGCCGCCGCCGCAGTCGCAGTCGCAGTCGCCACTGCTTTCAACCGCGCATCTCTCCGCGCCCGAAGAACCCGACAACGACGACGGCAACGACGAACACCAGTGTATCATGTGTGTTCGGTATCGCATCAATGCACGGTTCTCGCCGTGTGAACACGCGGTTTGTTGCTCGGAGTGTTATTCGCAATTCACAAAAAATGAATGCCCGGTATGTCGCGCGGTGATTACGCGGGTGATGCGCTATGTATAATAGCTACGTATTTTTACATAGATTGATTTCATCTCTTCATCTGTGATATTCGTCATTTTGCGTTTATGCTGAATAACATTGCCGTTCATCCATGTACATTGGTTTTGCGTATCAAACATAAACAATGGGATATTATGTCGTCGCAGACGTGACAATTCTTGCCTTGTTAGTGGTAACACATCGTCAGTTATTAATACTTCTTTTTGAAAAAGGATATTCGTATATTTCGGTGCAATATTCCGCATCATATATGTTATATACGCCTGTTCGTATTTGGCGCGTCTGGCCGATATATGCCGTTTCATTTTATACGTCCCAGAAATAAAATTAAATAGAAGCGTGTTCTCGTTTACACACATTATCTCGCCGGTGGCGTATATTTTATATTCGGCGACTGCGTCCTGTCTCGCTTTTCTATACATAATCTGTTGATGTTTTGTGCCAAATTCATACATATTCACCGTCTTTGCCGCGTATAATTGTGGTCGCGCGTTTCCTTGAATCTCCGACGACGACGACGACGCGACCATATACGTATAATACGCGCCAGTTTCAAACTCCGTTGGATTAACGAGAAGTGGGCTTACCTCATCAATGACACACGTCATATTCAGTGATGTGTCATATGGGTCTATATAAATATAATAATATTTGCCGGCATCTGCGTCGGCATCCTCTAATTTTGACGCACAAAACCCTTGCGAATTATACACGCGACGGGCTGGGTCTATAATCTCTTTATATGATAAACGTCGTTTTTCTAATGGAAAACCCTCAACGGGTATGGCACCGCTTCTTGTCCGGGATGGCCGCGTAATATTTGAATAAAATGTGGAATCTACTTTTGACATTTTATATGATAGTATAACCAGTATATGTGCGTATTTCTATATCTATATCCGACGCATTACGCGGGGCGGTAATCATCAAATGTATAATAAAGATAAAACGAGAGAAATATATAATCCGAGTATCGTTCGTTAATAAGACGCCTCAAATATGGCACTTATTAAAGAGTATTTTGCCCTTACGGATAAATATACCGCGGAATATGGCGTGAATACGGTCGTCCTCCTTCAGGTCGGCGCATTCTTTGAAGTCTACGGACAAATAATTACTCCGGATGTGGCAGCGGGGAGCCGTATCGACGATTTCTGCGCGATTTGTGAACTCGCAAAGGCGAATAAGACGCCCGGGTTCGTTATGGCGGGGTTTCGCGATTATGGCCTGGATAAGTATTTGAAGAAATTACAGGAGGCGGGGTATACTGCGGTGGTCTATGTCCAAGATGGCATCAAAACTCCGCCTGTGCGCGTGCTTCAAGGAATTTATTCACCTGGGACGTTCTTTTCTACAGATATTGCGCCTGGGGGTGCGGGTGCGGGTGCGGGTGCGGGCGCTGCGCTCTCTAATAATATTGTATGTATCTGGATTGAGAAAATCTCTCGGAAGGTCACGGCGACGGGGGCGGGGACGGGGACGGGGACCGCGACGGCGGTATTAGGAATGACGAATGTTGATATTTATACCGGTCGCACAACCATATTTGAAACCGAGAATAATGACACACATAATCCGACCACATACGACGAAGTTGAGAGATTTATCGCATCGTATAATCCATCGGAAGTTATCCTTGTCTCCAATCTCTCGGCGAGAGAAGTAGAAGACGTCATTCATTATACAAATATACAGGCGAAGATGATTCATCGCGTGGCGACGACGGGGGTGGCGTCGGCGAAAGCCGAGAGATGCGCCAAGCAAGTATATCAAATGGAGGTTCTTGCGACCTTTTTCCCCGATGGACGTGCGAAATCTCTCGAGCAATCATTTATGAACTATTCTATTGCGACCCAATCCCTTGTTTATCTCCTGAATTTCATCTATGAACATAATCCAAGTCTGGTTTCCAAGATCCAAGAACCGGTATTTGAGAATATGTCCGAGAGATTAATCCTCGCGAATCATTCGTTGCGTCAGTTGAATATAATAGACGACGGGAATTCGGGCGGCGGCGGCGGTGGCAGTGGCGGTGTCTCTGCGCGCTTGAGTTCCGTGTTGTCGTTATTAGACCATACAGTCACCCCGATGGGGCATCGCGCGCATAAGTATACGCTTTTACACCCGACGTTCTGCGCGGAAGACCTGGAACAGGATTATGCGATAACCGCACATATTCTATCTCTCGGCACGGCGGGGGAGGAGGGCATTTGCCTGGATACCGCGTCACTCCGCGAGAGATTGATGAATATGAAAGATATTGAGAAAATCCACCGGCAAATTATTCTACGTAAGATTACGCCTTATCACGTCTTTTGTTTATTTCATAACCTGCGCCATATCCGCGATTTATATACGGCGTGTTACTCTGATTCGGCGGTGTCACAGTATCTCTCCGAGAGAATTCATATCCGAAATGACGTGGTGGGGAAAAGCACGCTGTTGCTTGATCTGTTTGAAAAGACATTACAGATTGACCTGTGCCGTGATATTACGGATACTTTGTTTGAAACCAACATTATTCAACGCGGTATATCTCCCGAATTAGATAAACTCACCGATGAGTATCGGATGACCCATAAATCTCTCGGCGAGGTCCAACGGGTTCTAAATGAGTTGATACAAGCGGGTGAACGACCGATGGGCGGGTGGGGCAATGGGTCGTCTCTTGGAAGTGACCCGGACTACGTGAAACTCCACGAGACCGATAAAATGGGGATTTCGCTTCAAGCCACCAAACGCCGGACGAAAATCCTTGAAGACCGGATTAAGAAACTGCCTACGACGGCGGGGGGGAAGATCATTACGATAAACATACGGGACGGAGGCGGCGATGGCGACGGCGGCGACGGCGGCGGCGATGGCGGCGGTGACCGTGTATTCGCGTTTGATACATCGGGACTAACGTATCCCACCGCATCTGGTAGTAATAATACCATCCACAGTCAGCAAATCTATGAATTATGCGCGGCGGTTGTATCCTTGCGCGTGAAAATATCCGATATGGTCTCGCTCTTATATAATCAGTTCATTGTCTCATTACACGAATACTACCACGATTTTGAGAATATGATCGCATTTGTAAGCGCGGTGGATATGATACAGAACAGGTGCCACGTTGCGCGGAAGTATAGGTATTGTAGACCCAAGATAGAAAACGACCACGACCACGACACCGGCGCGTCATTTGTCCGCGCAACCGGGCTTCGTCACTGCCTCATTGAGAGAATCAATGAAGATGAATGTTATGTCACAAATGACGTTTCTCTCGGCGGGGATGGTATGCTCCTCTACGGAACAAACGCCGTCGGCAAAACCAGTCTCATCCGCGCAATCGGAGTCGCCGTCATTATGGCCCAAGCCGGATTTTATGTCCCAGCCAGCGGATTCGTATACCGGCCTTACCGCGCAATTATGACACGGATTCTCGGCAATGATAATTTATTTAAGGGGTTGTCTACATTTGTCGTTGAAATGTCGGAACTCCGCGTCATTTTGCGAATGGCCGACGCGAACACTCTCGTATTGGGCGACGAATTATGCTCTGGAACCGAGATGGACTCCGCGATTAGTATTTTCGTGGCGGGGCTACAGCATCTTTACCGCGCGGGGGCGTCGTTTATTTTCGCCACACATCTTCACGAAATCGCTGCGTATTCGGAGATCCGAGAGATGAACCCGCGCCTCCGACTCGCACATATGCGCGTATTTTATGATAAAGCGCGCGACACCTTGGTATACGACAGGAAACTCCAGGACGGCGCGGGTGAAAGTATGTATGGACTGGAAGTGTGTAAGTCGCTTCATCTCCCAGATGATTTCTTGGAAAATGCCAATACGATTCGCGTGAAGTATCGCGGGGTTAGCGCGAAAACACCGACGGCGAGTATATTGGATGACGCCGTCCCGTCGCGGTATAATGCGGCGAAGTTGCGGCGATTGTGTGAACTGTGCGAGAAAGCGCGCGGGACGGAAGTCCACCATCTACAGCATCAGGAGAGCGCGGATGCTGACAACTTCATCGGGCATATCCATAAAAACCATCCGGCGAACTTGGCGTCGGTTTGCGAGGACTGTCACCGAGAGATTCATACGACGGGAGTGGAACACGTGAAGGTGAAGACGGGGAAGGGGGTGCGGATTGTGGCGAAGGCGCGGACATAACCGTGTTATTATCTATATGTAATGTAATTGGGGTCAACAGACGTGTCATTTATTCAATTATTCAATTATTCAACCAATCAATGGACGGAGTATCAAACGCGCTTACCGCAATCAAAGACGCAGGTTCCTCCAGCGCGAGTAGTGTTGGCGGGTTCTTCTCGTCATCCGCGGAGAGCGGTGTATCGGCATTTAAAGGAACCAGTTTAGGCGAGTCGTTTTTCAAGAATATAGGCGCGATTTTTATTGCGGTGATGATAATCCTTGGAGGGGTATTATATATTGAATTCGGTAGCGGTAGCGGTAGCGGTAGCGGACGCGGCGGCGGAGCCGGAGTCGCCGAACCCGAGATCGTCAAACGCACCGTAAATATTGAACCGAATACCAGTAGATCCGCCGATCACGTCGGCAATACGCGCACCCTCCCCACTGATGTCCCATGGACTGTCCCCGCAATCAGTATGCAAAATGAATTGAAGGAGGCATTCGGAACCGCGTTTACGGAAAATGAACTGGATAAAATTCATACCAATTGTAGCGATTCATTTTGTGTGATGAACCAGAAATCCCCGGAGGATTTAGAGAAGGCGTGTAATTCCATCACCACCCGCAAAATGTGCGGGACGAAATGTTGCTGTGGATGGACAAAATATACCGGGTTTGAAGGTGATAACGACCCCGCCGTCGTTATGAATACGGCGGAAGCCAATGTTGCTGACCCCAGTGGTAGTTCGGATGGCGCGAAAATCCCCGGAAAATGCGTGGCGGGCAATTCAAAGCGCCCCTTTGATATGAAAGATGCCAATAACAATCAGCGAGATATCGCATACTATTATTATTTAGGAGAATGTGTTGGTGGGCGCGGTTGTATGAAACAGGGTGCGGTTCGGGGGTAGACATACAATATTTTTGTGTTTGTATTGTATAATAAAAATAATAAAAATAACAAAAATAACAAAAATAACAAAAATAACAAAAATAATAATAATAATAATGAATACATCCGGACAACAATCACAGCAATCGCAGAAGCAGGCGGGAGGGTATCGTATATTGTCGCCCACCAAATCGGCGAAACGGCCCAAGGGTCCCGCTACTCCCCCCCACGCATTACAAAATCAGGCACAACTTCAAAAGATTATGTCGCTCTTTCAGTAAAATTGATATATAAAAACAATATATATATCAATACATCGTTCACACACGTTCCTGACTCCAATGATTATCCCCGTCAAATGCTTCACCTGTGGCAAGGTTCTCGCCGACAAATATCGCTATTATTTAGCCGAAGTGCGTAAAATCAAGCTTTCGCGCGATTTGGATGTTGACAAGGTAATCTACCTCACCGCGGAATATATCGACAAGACGCCGGAAGGCGAGGTTATGGACGCTCTGGGTCTTACAAAAATGTGCTGCCGTCGTCATATGCTTACCCACGTGGATATTATTTAGTCACTGTTTGTTCGTCGCCAACGACGTGGCCGACTATTTTTCTATTCATAGTATAGTAGTAAATGGCAAGTAGAAAGAATCAATCACGGCGTCGTGGCCGTAAATCGTCGTCGTCGTCCAGTAAACGCCGTCGCTGTAAAGGTGGTCGCGGTAAACGCACGGAAAAAAAACACAATAAATGGCATCAGAAAGGGTGTCAGTCTGGTGGTGGCGGTGTCACTGGCGGTTGGCCTTGGGCGCCCAGTGACGTTCATCATACACAAACTGCGGGCAGTGCGGGCGATGGCGTTCCTCAAGCCATTAACGGAAATCATTACTCTCTGAATACAAAGACGATGGCGCCACCTCAAAACAGCAACCACCTCGTTGAACAAGGCCAGGTTGGAGGTGCCGGAACCAAAAAGAATAGGAAAAACCGAGGACGTCGCCACCGCCGGTTTATTGGAGAACAACACGGAGGGATGGCGCAATATTTACCCGATGTCGCGAATACCAGCGCCCGCAGTATTGCCGAAATGCCGGCAAGTGTGATGAATTCATTACAAGGCGCGTCCACTGCATTTAAGACATCAGATCCGACAATTCAGCCCATCGGAAATGCCGTTCAGTTAGCGTAGCGAAGCGTAGCAACGAAGTCGCGTAGCGAAGCGAAGCAGCGTAGCAACGAAGTCGCGTAGCAGCGAAGCAACGAAGTCGCGTCGCCCCGTATTATTATTTTTTTGTAAAATACTAATATATACATATTCCATTTCATTTCATTATTCTATGGACGGTATTCTCAATCGGGTCAGGTCATTATGCACTCCAGCCCTAATTTTTTTCATCATCTCGGTGGTTTCTCTTTTCGGGATGTTATTTGACAACCTGGAAAACACGCATCAGTATTGTTTCGGAAATGTGAGTTGTAATGTCGCGAATACATCCACGATTTTCATTATAGAAATATTATTCCTTGTCTTCTGGACGTGGGTATTAGACTTTATATGCTCGCGCGGTTATGCCAATTTCGCGTGGTTTATCCTGCTTTTCCCTTACATTTTACTCCTCGCGCTCCTATTATTTGGCGCAGCCGAAATTCGCAACACGCATAAGCAAAACGAGGCGAGTGTCGCAATCGTCGTCGGACCGAATAATGACGCATTTGGTGGGATGCGGTTTTAGGACGGTGGCAGTGGCAGCGGCCGCCACGACGCGAAGCGGACATAAACGTTATTTATTATGAAATTGTAGGTATATAATAGCAACAATATATACATACTATGGATTCGGACCCTGAACTTCCGTGGAAAGTCATTCAGCGTCTATTTGAAGATGACCCGCAAATGATGGTCCGTCATCATATTGATTCATATAATGATTTCTTCGGTAAGGGTATTTTTAAGATATTCCGCGAGAGAAATCCGATTATTCTTCAAAAAGAGCAGGACCCAGATACACAAGAGTTCAATCTCCGCTGTGAATTATATTTAGGTGGAAAAAACGGCGACAAGGTCTATTTCGGAAAACCGGTCATTTACGACGACGACCGCGAACATTATATGTTACCAAATGAGGCGAGGTTGCGTAATATGACATACGGGACCACGATCCATTATGATATAGATGTTATATTTAAGATTGCGGTTCCGGATACGGACGGCGGCGGTGGCGGCGCCGGCGGCACCCGCGTGGAGGTGACAACCGCCACGCTTGAGAGAATTCTCCTCGGACGCTTCCCCATTATGATACAATCCAACCACTGTATTCTCCACGGTCTTGAACCCAAAGCCAGATTTTATATGGGCGAGTGTAAAAACGACTACGGCGGGTATTTTATCATCGACGGCAAGGAAAAGACGATTATTTCCCAGGAGAAATTCGCAGACAATATGCTTTACATCCGTGAAAACAATGAAGACAATGTCTATACACACGCAGCCGATGTCCGCACCGTGAGCGAGGATGCTTCAAAACCAGAGAGAACGTTATCCGTGCGTATCGTCGCGCCCACCACCCTTTTAACAAACAAACAAATCGTCGTGAATATCCCCAATGTTCGTTCACCTGTCCCGCTTTTCATCGTGTTCCGCGCACTTGGTGTCATCTCCGACCGAGATATTCTTGAATATTGTCTTCTGGATCTTGACGAACACGCGGAACTATTGGACCATTTCATTCCGTCTATTCACGACGCGAATAAAATCTTCACACAGGAAGGTGCGATTAAATTCATCGCGACACTCACGAAGTCCAAGACCATCCCGCAAGTCCACGATATTCTTATGAATTATTTCCTCCCCCAGGTAGGAGAGACGAATTATATCCAGAAGGCGTATTACCTCGGGAATATGGTATACAAATTACTCCGCGTATCTCTCAAAATAGACCCACCCACCGACCGCGACAGTTTCAAATTCAAACGGATTGAGTTAAGCGGAACGCTAATCTATGACCTCTTCAAGGAATATTACGCGCTTCAACAGCAACACATCCGCCTCGCGATGGACCGCGAATACTTCAAAGACCCCAAGAAATACGAGAAGAATTTCATCGGTCTCATCCAAATGAACTACCAGGAATTCTTTCGTGAACGCATTGTTGAGAGCGGGTTCAAAAAAGCATTTAAAGGGAACTGGGGCGCCACCGAACACACAAAACGCATCGGGGTCATCCAGGACCTGAATCGCTTATCCTACAATTCATTTCTCTCGCACTTGCGTAAAATAAACCTGCCGATGGATAGTAGCGCGAAAGTTGTGAAACCGCGTATGCTTCACGGGTCGCAGTGGGGGATGATAGACCCAGTGGATTCACCGGATGGTGCGAATATCGGGTTTCATAAACACCTCGCATTTGGAGCGCGCATAACGAACCAATGTTCCGCGTATCCGATGACACTCTGGTTGCGCGAAGTTGTCAAGATGCACCTGCTTGAGGAGTGTACGCGAATGTTCCTTCATTATACGACAAAGGTGTTCGTAAACGGGACGTGGGTTGGCGCAGTGACGCGACCGGAAGAAACGACGCGCCTTATTCGTCTTCACCGACGCAATGCGCTTATTCCGATTTATGTGAGTTGCCGTTGGGATATTAAAAATAATGAAATTCATATCTATACGGACGCGGGTCGGTTGTGTCGCCCAATTTTCTATATTGACGAGAATACCGGGCGACCAAGTTATGATAAGGACGAAATATTGGAGATGATACGCGCGGGGAAGGCGTCCTGGGCGCAAATGACGACGGGATTTACCGTGAAATCAGACCCTACATTTCAGGCATCGCACTGTAATTATTATACGATTGACGAGCTTTACGGTCGCGCACACGATACGTCCGCGCTTTCCGGTAAGCAGAAAGTCAGTGAAGATGTTGCGCGCGTGAATACCATTGAAGATTTTCGGCGTTT
>JACCEC010414415.1_pt1 | contig 11817 bp, 8 predicted proteins | sample 7450121 | NCBI WGS metagenome assembly JACCEC01 (sample SAMN15323455, study PRJNA562643) | freshwater metagenome | isolation source: river surface water | place: USA:Blue River Watershed | collected 2017-08-18 | reverse complement strand
TAAATATCATCGCCCACACACCCAAAAACTTGGATGTTTTCAACGCCCAAAGCCGCCAAATTTTGCACCACATTTCCTGCCGCACCGAGCGAAGTTCGAGGAGTATTTCCCCAAAAAACTTCTTTTCCCGTTTCAATCGAAAACTCTTGGGTATGTTGATTGATTCCGTAGTAAAAATCAACGGCAAAATCGCCGATAACGCCTACTTTAAGGGAGCGAATTTTCTGAAAGATTTCGTTTATTTCGGTGGGTTGGAGAGGCATAGATATTAGCCGAAAATATATAAGTTTAAGATTTTATGAAGTACAATGTTAGGTATAATTTTCAACTTAATCAACATGCCCATCTTTCTTGAAAGGTTTTCCACTCCATGCTTTTTTTGAAGTCCATTCGGCGGCTGGAGATGCCCAAAATGGGTGAGAAGCTGGTAAGCCCAGTGGTAAAAATCCGAACGTGCATAAATATAAACTACCTGTTGAAATATAAGGCTCGGCAATATCGGTTTGATGGCCCGCAAAGCCGAGTTGTAGCCAGCCTTTGGCATCGAAAGTACCTTCGGCTTCAAATTGATTTTGCATTACTTTGGTTAAGGCACAACGTACTTGGGCTGGCTGAATGTAGGTCGAAAGATTATTGTTTAAAGCCACCAATGCCAGCACATGAAATGCTCCAACTCGATAGGCAATCGAACGTCCGATAGGTGGATAAGTGCCTTCGGGCGAAATAAAACGTTCTTGGTGTTCGGCGTAGCGAATCATGCGTTTCATGGCCAAATCGTAATCTTCTTTCTTCGCAAGTTTGTTCTCGACCATCACTTGTAAAACCTCCACGAGCATCGGGTGAATCACAAATGAATTATAATAATCCATTGCAAAACTTGGGCCATCGCCATAGATACCATCGCCGTAGTACCATTCGGGTATTTTTTTGAGGGCGTAATCAATGCGAGCGGGGTCATAATCTTCGCCAATTTTTAGTAAAAAGGCTTCTGTCATGGCCGAAAATAGCAACCAATTACTGTAATAGGCTTTACGATTACGAAGTGACTTAAATTCTTCCACAAAACGTTTTTTGGTTACATCATCGAGCGGGTCCCAGAGTTTGGTTTTGGCTCTTAGAAAGCCTTGTGCCAAGAAAGCCGCATCGACCAAAGGTTGCATATCTTTTCTAAAGTTCAGATAATCAGGGCTTTGTGGATTGACCATGTTTCGCAAACCTTTCAATAACTCTTCACGTAAGTTTTTGCGGAGTTTTCCTTCTTCGGTATTGTCATCATCGAGAGCTAACCAAGGGGCAATTCCCGAAACTGTTCGTCCAACTGCCTCCAGGTGTGAAACTGGAAATTCTCTTTTGTAGGCATTTGGGCCAGTTTCGATGGGCATATTTTTAACCAAGGTTTCTTGGGCTAAATTATGCACAACAGGGTAGGCAATTTTATAAAGTAATTTACTCCAATAAGCTCGATTTTGCTCGCCAGTTTCAGCATTTTGGGCAAATAGAAATGGAGAAATTATGAACAAGATTATCAGAGTAATTACTGTTTTTTTCATTAAATGAGATAGGGTTAATTGCTTGTAATCAGACTAATACTTAATGCAGGTTGAAAGAGGAAGTAGAACGCAGATATATATGATAATTAAGGTATTTTATGATTTAAACCTTGATGAATCATAACAATCATATATATCTGCGTTCTATATTTTATCGTAAATTCAGTATCGAAATTACAGTTATGGCATCTACTTATAATGGCTCGTAGCCATAAATACTTTTCCACCTGCATCGCTGGCCGTAACCGAGTAGCTGAAACCTGGGTTGATAGAATAAGCACCGTATTCGCCTGCCTTATTGATGGCAATAAAACCAACTTGGAAGTTTTTGGCTTTTTCGGGATTTATCTTTACCAAACGCTCGATTGCACCTTTGCAGGCTTCTTCGGGCGATTTGCCCATTCGCATCATTTCTACTACCAAGTGCGTGCCTGCAATACGAATCACTTCTTCGCCTTGCCCCGACGATACGGCCGCACCGATTTCATTATCAACAAAAAGACCAGCCCCAATAATTGGTGAGTCACCCAAACGACCTTTCATCTTAAAGCCCATGCCGCTTGTCGTACAAGCTCCCGAAAGATTTCCCGAAGCATCTAAGGCAATCGTTCCCATCGTATCGTGATTGAAAGAGCCATCTTCAAATTTATTCGGAGCAAAAGGCCCGTGACCTTCTTTCTTTTGTCCTTTACTTTGTTGTTGTTCAATGTTCATCACGGGTTTATACTCCGATTTTTTGAGCCAATCGTTGTAACTTTTTTCAGCATCGGCCGAGAGTTTATCGGGTTCCAGTTTAAAACCATTGGCCAATGCAAATTGCTGAGCTCCTTCGCCTACTAAAAATACGTGAGGCGTAAGTTCCATTACCTTACGAGCCACCGAAATTGGGTGTTTGATACGTTGTAAATAGGCTACCGCACCGCAGTTGGCGTGTTCGTCCATGATACAGGCATCGAGTGTTACTTTTCCATCACGGTCGGGGTTTCCACCCAAGCCTACGCAGCAGTTAATTGTGTCCTCGATTGAGTTTGCTCCTGCTTCTACGGCATCTAAGGCACGACCATTTTTTTCTCGCAAAATCTTCCATGCTACAGCATTTACGGGCAAGCCGCTATCCCAAGTCGAGACAACGATGGGCTTTTGTGGAGCAACAGTTTTTTTTGCAAATGCTTTACTAACAGATAAAAACGGTAAACTCAGTACCGACCAATGTAAAAAGTTTCTTCTTGATTGCATAGTTTGTTGAATTGTTGTTCGGGTATTGGGTTTATTGGTGAAATGGTTATTGGTTAACTGGTTTATTGGTTATTTGTAAATTGGTTATTTGTTCCACAGTGTATTAGTTTTCCAACAAGTTTAGACCAGTGACCAATATACCAATTAACCAGTTTACTAATCCACCAATCACGATGTTTTTAAAAGAGATTCTACAACGTAGGCATGTACACCAAATATTTTGGCATCTTCGCTGAGTTGTGATATTTCGATACTTAAGTCTTCTTTGAAATCAGTCAAACAGTATTTATTAATAGCGTGTTCGATTGGATTAACAATGAGTTTCTGAGCCTTCGATAAAACCCCATCAATAATGATAATTTGTGGGTTGAATAAATGCACGGCAATCGAAAGTCCTTTTCCGAGTTCAAGTCCGATGTTATGAATAATATCAATCGCAAAGCCGTCACCTTGTTGAGCGGCGTCAATTACCATTTCGAGGTTGATATTTTCGAGCGAATCTTTGTATTCACCCAGTTTCGATACTTGCCCATTTCGCAGGCCTTCTTTAATACTTTTCAGCAATGAAGATGCCGATGTGATAGTATCCAAACACCCTACTTTTCCACAGCTACAAAGCACGCCATCAGGATTTACTTGTATGTGTCCAAGTTCACCCGCAAACCCCGATGCCCCATCAAAAATTTCGCCATTTAATACAATTCCCAAGCCAATTCCCCAGTCAACGTTCACTGAAAGTACATGAGATTTATCCTTTGCCAAGCCAAAGTGATATTCGCCAAAAGCGGTTGCTTTTGAATCGTTTATCACGAAAGTTGGTAAATTATAGTGATTTTCGATGAGTTTTCCAAGCGACACATTTTGGCTATTTAGGCTCTTGTAGGTATAATTGATGCCCGTTTTTTTATTAACTAAACCAGGTATTGCCACACCAAGTGCAATAATTTCTCTTCCTTTTGTAACTTTTTGTTCTACAACATTATCAACCAGTTGGAAAAGTGTCTCAAGAAATGAAGGATTGTTTTTGAGTTGTAAATCGAATACTTGTGAAAAGACGATTTCGTTTTTTAGATTCAGTACTGCAATACGAGTATCGTGTGTATTTATATCGAGTGTTAATACAAAATTTTTATTGGGATTGATACCATAAATGGCTGGGCGACGGCCTTGTTTTGAGATGGCAAAACCTGTTTCCGAAATCCACTTTTCTTCAACAAGCTCATCAATCAAAGCCGTGATGGAAGGAATACTAATGTGCAGTGAATTAGAGAGTTCGGCAATCGTATTTTTGTTGTTGAAATAGAGGTCATGTAAGATGCCTTTTTTCTGTCGGTTTTTCTTGATATCTACAACAGACTCACGGCTGTTTCCTTCTACTTCCATTTCGGCAATAGGTTCAGTTTTAGATGATAACATAGTAGTTTAGGTAATAATAGGTTTAGTTCTGATAAATGATTAAGCAATTTATCAAATAATTGCAAACCATTATCTTTAATTATCTTAATAATTTCTATTTTATTAAAGATAATTTAATTGATTACTTAAAGTAAATGACATATTTTAATAAAAACAAATAAAATATAGCTATAAATTAAAAAAAATTAGTATTTTGCCTATTTTTAATTAAATTATTAAATTTGTTTTGTGCAATCGTTTGTCTCGGGCGTATTTTTCAACATTTACATTGATATACTACAAAAATAGGCATTTGGTCGAAATATCTTTTAAAAACATTCATTTACAGAATGCCAATGTGAATCGAATTGCTTATTTTTAAAGTCCAAATTTATCTTAATACTATTCAATCAATAAAAAATTATGGTTCTAAGTAAACTCCTAAAAAGCAAACTCGTTTGGGCTTCGGCATCAACTATTTTGATTGTCTCCTGTGCTAAATTTGGGAAGAAAGAGAAACCTTTGGTTATCAACGAAGACCCCACAAAGGCCGTTGCTAAGGCCAAAGAAATCCGTGAGAAAACGGCAGTTAAATTAACCGATGGCATACAAATGACTCTTTGGGCATCGGACTCGCTCGCACCTGACCCCGTTGCGATGTCGATTGATGACCAAGGACGTGTCTATCTGATTCGTACGAACCGCCAAAAAAACTCAGAATTTGATATTCGTGGTCACCGCGATTGGATGACCGAATCTATCGGACTTCAAACCGTCGAAGACCGTCGTGCGTTTTTGCATAAAACGTTTGCTCCCGAGCGAAGCAAAGAAAACGAATGGCTTAAAGACGTAAACGAAGATGGAAGCCACGATTGGAAAGATTTGGCCGTAGAAAAAGATGAAGTTTGGCGTTTGGAAGATACAAATGGCGATGGAATTGCCGATAAATCTATGCGTGTGTTGAATGATTTCTTCGAGGAAATCACTGACGTAGCGGGTGGACTTTTGGTGCGTGGCACCGAAATGTTTATCGGTATTGCACCTGACCTTTGGCGAGTAAAAGATACCAACGGAGATGGTATTTTTGATAAGAAAACTTCAATAAGCCACGGCTATGGTGTGCACATTGGTTTTAGTGGACACGGAATGTCGGGTGTGACTGAAGGCCCAGATGGACGTATTTACTGGAATATTGGTGATATTGGTGCTAATATTACAACTGCTGATGGTAGAAAATTTGAGCATCCAAATTCAGGAATTATCGCTCGTTCGAATCCTGATGGTAGCGATTTTGAGATTTTTGCGGCAGGTTTACGCAATACGCACGAGTTTGTTTTTGATGAATACGGAAACCTGATTTCTTCGGATAATGATGGCGACCACCCTGGCGAAAGCGAGCGTTTGGTTCACGTGGTTGAAGGCTCAGATGCGGGCTGGCGTTCGAACTGGCAGTACGGAAAATACACCGACCCTAAAAACAATAAATTCAACGTTTGGATGGATGAAAAACTTTTCAAACCACGTTGGGACGGCCAAGCGGCGTATATCATTCCGCCAATCATGAATTATCATAATGGCCCAACGGGCATGGTTTATAACCCAGGTACTGCTTTGGGTTCTGATTGGAAAAATAAATATTTCTTGGTTGAGTTTGTCGGTACGCCTACTCGCTCACACATTTGGTCGTTTGGTTTGAAACCAAAAGGTGCTTCGTTTGTACTTGATGGCGAAAAAGACGTAGTGAGCGGAATCTTGCCAACGGGTATTAAATTTGGCCCAGATGGAGCTTTATACGCTGCCGACTGGATTAATGGTTGGGATACTAAAAATTACGGTAGAGTTTGGAAGTTAGATGTAACAAAAGAGAAAAACGACCTCGAAGCACTCAGAAAAGAGACAAAACGCCTCATTCAGCTTGATTATACTGCCCAAACCGATGCCGCACTCTACGACCTACTTTCAAACGTAGATATGCGTATCCGCCAAAAAGCACAGTTTGAATTGGCCAATCGTGGACAAAAGGGTTTTTTACAATTACACAAAGCTATCGAAAAAAGCGAAAATCAATTAGCTCGTATTCATGGTATTTGGGGAGTTGGGCAATTAGTACGTCAAAATAAAGATAGTAAAGGTGCTACTTTAGTATTTTTACCATTATTGAAAGATAAAGACGAAGAGATTATTGCTCAAGCAGCAAAAATCATTGGCGATATCAGACTCGAAACAGCAAGTAGCGAATTAATACCTTTGTTAAAAAGTAAAAATCCACGCATTCAGTTCTATGCAGCCGAGGCTTTGGGCAGAATCGCTTACCAAGATGCTGTTGCTCCATTGATTCAGATGCTCGATGCCAATAATGACGAAGACGTTTATTTGCGTCATGCAGCAGTTTTGGCACTTTCTCGCATCGGCAAAGTTGAGCCAATCGTGGCTTTGGCTAATAACCCGAGTAAGGCACTTCGTACGGCAGCGGTTTTGGTTTTACGCAGAATGAAAAACGATAATATCGCTCTTTTCTTGAATGATAAAGATGAATATATCGTAACCGAAGCCGCTCGTGGCATCAACGATGATTTATCAATTCCTGCGGCATTACCTGCTTTGGCGGCTACTTTGGCCGAAACTCGTTTCACGTCTGAGCCATTGCTTCGCCGTGCTATCAATGCAGCTTTGCGTGTGGGTTCGCCAAAAGAGCTTGATTTATTGATTGCTTTCTCGACTCGTACCGACATTAAAGATAACATCAAAGCGGAAGCTTTAGCCACGCTCGGAACATGGGCAAATCCATCGGTTTTGGATAGAGTGGATGGCCGTTATCGTGGAGTTTTAGTGCATGATGGAGCTTTGGTGAAAACGAAGATTCAGCCGTATATTGGTAATTTCTTAAAAGAAACCAATGCCGAAACACTCATTACAATGGCTGGTTTGCTTTCAGAATTGAATATTACCGAATTTAACAGTCAATTAGCTAATATTTATAATACTTCAGAAAACGCCAAAGTAAGAGCGGCGGTTTTACCTGCCTTGAATAAACTAAATTATACGGATTTAGAAGCGTCAATCAAAAAAGGCATGGACGATAAAGACGAAAGCGTTCGTACAGTAGCCTTGAGTTTGTTGAATAATAACAATGTCTCGAAAGAAAGTTTACCTGCACTCGTAAAGACAATTTTTACGAAAGGAAGTATCAGAGAGCAACAACAAATTTTGATGGTATTGGGTAAACTAACCATTGATAAAACGCAGGAAGTTTTATCGGGTTTGATTGACCAATTGAAAGAAAAACAATTATCACCAAATGTTTCGTTGGAGTTAAGAGAAGCCGTTGATGCCTCGGGGTCAGATGCTCTAAAAACTAAAATTGCGGCAGTAAAACCGAGTGCTTCGTTGATGGATGAATACATGGAGTCGCTCTTTGGTGGAAATCGAAATAACGGACGTAATATTTTCAATAATAACTCTACTGCTCAGTGTGTGCGTTGCCACAATATGAGTGGAGAAGGTGCATCGGTTGGGCCAAATCTTTCTAAAATAGGTGGAACACTCAGCCGTGAGCAAATCTTGCAAGCACTCATTGAGCCAAGTGCCAGACTTTCGCCAGGCTTTGGAACAGTTTCTTTAAAATTAAAAGATGGTCAGGAAGTAACAGGAACACTCGCCAAAGAAAATGCCGAAGAATTAGTAATCACTACTTCCGATGCCGAGCCTTTGGTTATTCCAGTTTCACGCATTGCCAAACGAGAAAATATGCCATCGAGTATGCCGCCAATGGGTAGTTTACTCTCAAAACGAGAAATTCGTGATGTGGTAGAATTTTTATCGAATTTGAAATAAAAAATCAAGAAACGTTCAGTAACTTAGTTTATTGAACGTTTCTTTTTTTATAAGCATTTCTCCATGAAACGAATACTCGTATTTGCTCTGTTTTTAGCTACCTATGTTGGCTTTGCTCAAGGCCCGAAGGTATTAATCGTGACGGCTCACCCCGACGACGAAACGATGTTTCCTGCAACAATCTTTAAGATTACGCACGAAATGAAAGGCACGGCCGACTTAGCCCTGATTACTGATGCTTCGGGCGGCTATAATGGTTTGGTGGCTTCGTCGTATTACGGAAAAAACTTGACTGATTCGGCCACAGGACGAACGTATTTGCCTTTGCTTCGTAAGAAAGAATTGTTTTGTTCGGGCGAAGTAATGGGCATTCAGAATTTCTTTTTTTTCGACCAAATTGATGATTTCTATCAGCTTGACCCGTTACCATTTTTGGCAGGACAACGATGGGATATTGATTTCTGTGACCGTAAATTGGATAAGATTCTGAAAGACGGACAATACGATTATGTTTTCTGCCTGATTCCGAGTGCTGAGCAACACGCCCATCATAAAACAGCTTCGATTTTAGCTCTGCGAGCCGTTCAGCGAATGAGAGAAGGGAACCGACCCGTGATTTTGGGCGGGCGTTCGCTCAACAAAAATTATACGTATTCTTTTTCTCAGTTAGAGGCCTACCCCGAAACGAAGATTTCAGCATCAGCCCCCGTTTTTTACTTCGACCGCTCGTTTGGTTTTGGCGAAAACAATCAACACAGCTACATGATTGTGGCTGATTGGGTAAAGGCTTGCCATAAATCGCAGAGTGGAGATATGAATAATTCGATGCACAAAGGCGAACTCGAAACCTTTTGGTATTTTGATATTAATGGAAATAATAAAGTAGAATCAACGAAAGCCTTCTTTGAGGATTTACGCAAGAGCGGCTTTCCGACAAAATAAGTTTCAAAAAATCATCTATTCATACCTATCCTTTTTTATTATGAAAAATCAACTTTCTCGCCGTGATTTCATGGCAATTGCACCAATGGCTACGCTTGGTTTAGTGCTGAGCAAACGCTCAAACACTTGGCTCGATAAGCCAAATTCAAAATTTAATGGTGTACAGATTGGGGCAATTACGTATTCATTCAGAAGTATGCCGCACGATATTGACCAATTATTGCAGTTTTGCATTGATTGTAATGTAAGTGCCATCGAAATGATGGGCGACCCCGCTGAAGATTTTGCAGGAAAACCTAAAAATCCGAATCCGTTTAGAATGGGGCCACCGCCACGCCAAACTGCGGGCCAACCACCACAACGCCCACAAATGACCGAAGAGCAAAAAGCTCAAATGGCCGAATACAATAAAACAGTGGCAGCATGGCGAGCAACTGCTTCGATGGATAAATTCAAAGAAATTCGTAAGAAATTTAATGATGCGGGTGTAACGATTTATGCCTTCAAGCCCAATGCTTTTGGAGCAAATAATTCAGATGCAGAGATAGAATACGGAATGAATGCCGCCAAAGCTTTGGGAGCAACTTCGGTAACTTTAGAATTACCAACCGACTCGGCTCAAACAAAACGATTGGGCGATTTTGGCTCAAAACATAAGATTTATGTGGGTTATCATGCACACTTACAGGCAACTGACTCACTTTGGGACGAAGCTTTGAAGCAATCGCCGTATAACTCACTCAATCTTGACTGCGGGCATTACATTGCAGTTGGCGGAAAGAATACAAAAGAATCATTATTGGCCTTAATCGAAGCGAAACATGACCGCATTACGAGTATGCACATCAAAGACCGCACCGCCGACGGCAAAGGAAACTTAGAGTGGGGCAAAGGCGACACTCCGCTCAGAGAGATTTTGACTTTGATGAAAACTAAGAAGTATAAATTTCCTGCAACGGTTGAGTTAGAATACGAAATTCCAGAGGGTTCAAATGCCGTAAAAGAAGTGGCCAAATGCGTAGCTTATGCGAAGGGTTTGTTGGCTTAATGAAATAAATTGGTAAGTAGGACTTTGAACCTACTTACCAAACTATATCGTAATATTGTAACTTTAATATGAGTAATGAATCAACCAACGTATAAAATTCAAGTAAATGAGGAAAATACTTACAGTTTCATAAGTATAGGGAGAAAAGGTTTGATATTAAAGGTTGTTAGATTTGATGAAATTGAACCTACCATTTTTAATTTAGGCTTTGGTGACTTTGACTTTGAAAAGCAAACTTTGAGTGACTCAATTGTTAGTGATAATGGTGATATGGAGAAAATATTGGCAACAGTTGTTTCAATTCTCAACGATTTTCTTCAGAATAATCCTAAATTCTCTGTATTTATTGTAGGTAGTACATTAAGCCGCACAAGGTTGTATCAAATTGCTATCAACAGATACTATGAAGATTTTAAAGTTTACTTTGAAATATTTGGTTATAGAAATAGTGAGTTTGATGTATTTCAAAAAAATGTAAACTATGAATCTTTTTTAGTTAGAAAAATGTTATGAACTTGATAAATTCTATATTTGTTATGAAAAATCTTGTAGAAAATACTAATTCAAAATTACCAAAAGGTGATTTTATTAAAGATGAAAATTTCTCTTTTTTAAAAGATATCGACTTGTTTTCAAAGAAAAAAGCCATTGCCAAAGAAATGCTTAAAGGGGCAAAGTTACCTGCTCGCTAATATTTCTTCACCTCAATCGATTCACCAAAACGAGCACCGCAGTGTCTTTTTTAGATTCGTTGATTCGGCCACGTTTTTTCCTATCAAAATTTCCGAGTACAATATCTTCATCGCCATCGGCATCGAGGTCGGCGGTATCCATCACAAGCCAATTTCCTGCGTTTACTTCGTTGATTGATGTAGCCGAAAAGGCAAACTTTCCTTTGTTTTCGAGGTAAACAAAACCCTCTTTGGGCTGATTCTTGAAGTCAGGGAAATACGCAATCGTAGCAATGTCTAAATCTCCATCTTTGTCAAAATCACGAGCCATTGCCTTGAAACAGCCATTAATTGGGTAGAAAAAGGCTTGTTTGTAGTTATTCTGTCCATCATTCAAATATCCATAAACTCCGTGATAGGGTTTGAGTACGTGCGTGGTATAATCGGCATTGTCGCCACTGGTGTAGAGAATATCTTTGTGTCCATCTTTATTCAAATCAACTAATTCAAAAAAAGAAGAACCACTTAATGGCGAAAAACGTAGAATTTCTTTGGTATCAAATTGAGTAATGCCCTCGGCATTTTTTCCTTTGTTTGTAAACAGAAAAATCCCCTCTTGTGCTTGGGCAAAAAGTACCCAAATATCGGGCAATCCATCTTTATTTACATCATCAATGTAGGCTTTTATTGCTCCTGGAAATGGCCTAATCACTTGCTCTTGAAATTTGTTGTTGCCCAAGTTTTTATTCCAAGTCAACCTGCCATTTTTGTTGCCATAGCCACAAACGAGCTGGTCGGCAAGTCCATCTTTATCTAAATCTACCGAAATACTTTGTACGGGACGAGTAAGATTTTCGAGAAGCTTTCCAGTATTTTTGAAATTGTTTTTTCCATCAAAATCAAAGTTATGTAGTGAACCTTTAGCTAAATCATTTGGGTTCAAAATTCCAATATTCGTAAAATATCCTATTCGGCTTCCTGTTTTTTGAAGTGTGTTTCCGAAATCAATATCAACAATGGTTTGCTTTACTTTTTGAGCTAAGATAGTGGCAGTGTTCTTATCAAAAATACTCAACATCGAATCACTGGCAGCGTAGATTTGCTGGTTTGCACTATCAATTTTTATATAAGTAAGCGATGG
>JACCEC010401751.1_pt1 | contig 11819 bp, 10 predicted proteins | sample 7450121 | NCBI WGS metagenome assembly JACCEC01 (sample SAMN15323455, study PRJNA562643) | freshwater metagenome | isolation source: river surface water | place: USA:Blue River Watershed | collected 2017-08-18 | reverse complement strand
CCTTTGCCTTACCCGCCAATCTGGTCAGCCGCTGAGTGCCGCCCGCGCCAGGAATAACAGCAAGCTTGATCTCTGGCTGACCGAATTTTGCATTGTCCGCCGCAAAAACCATATCGCACATCATTGCTAGTTCGCAGCCACCTCCGAGCGCAAAGCCTGCAACAGCTGCGATGACTGGCTTGCGAACTTTTCGGATGGTTTCCCAATTTCGGGATATGTATTCGTTTTTATATACATCAACGAAATCGTAGTGTTTCATTGCGTCTATGTCTGCGCCCGCTGCAAAGGCCTTGTCACTTCCTGTAATGATGATCACCATTACGGCGGGATCCTTGTCAGCCTCAAGAAGCGCTTCGCCTAGACAGTCCATCAGGGCATCATTGAGCGCGTTGAGTTGTTTAGGTCGATTCAAACGCATCAGGCTAATTGGTCCATGCCTAGCAATTAGGACGGGTGCTTGCTGAGCGGTCGAGGTCTGATCGAGCGCGGCGGGAGTCCGCTCGACCGAGGTGGCGACTTCGTTTGACTCATTTTGCTTAGACATCGATGTTCTCCACTGGTTAGTCAACTTTCGAATTGTTTCTTATTTTGCTCGATCGGGGCGGCGGAGGCTGGGCGAATTGAGTACGAATTCGGGCTAGACTGCTGCTTTGTCGCACCGCTCTTGCGCTATTGCTGCGGCGCGTCGAACCTAGTAAATCACCCAGGCCAAGTTGCCTTGTGAAAGGGAGCGTGATGACAGCCCAAGAATGCGCCGAACGCGTACGCGATTTAATGTTTGCTGAAGACACAGCGGCCCAAGCACTTGGGATCGATATTTTGGATATCGGCCCCGGACGGGCGCGCTTGACCATGCGAGTCCAGGGCCATATGACAAACGGGCATCACATCTGCCACGGAGGCTTTATCTTTACGCTTGCAGATACCGCCTTCGCATATAGTTGCAATAGTTATAATCAACGATGTGTCGCTGCTGGCGCCATGATCGATTTTGTATCGGCTGCACATGCGAACGACCTATTGATTGCAGAGGCGCTTGAAGTGAGCCGCGGCAAGCGCAGCGGCGTCTACGATGTGCGGGTGCAAAGTGAGAATGGCGCTCTCATTGCTGTGTTTCGCGGCCGATCAGCCACGATTAAGGGTCAATTCTTCGAAACCACCTAAGTCTCATTGCCCATGGAAAACAAGCCTCACTCAGCATCAGCCGCGAGCCATTCAGCTTCGAGCCCACATACGGAACATCACCGCACGGCATCCGAATCTGCACAAAGCATAGTGCCAACCCTGCATCGCTCACCTCACGGCCTTTTGCTTGAGCCCATTGAGAAGGCCTCACTTGATGAGTTGCGCGCATTGCAGTTACAGCGCCTTAAGGCCAGTCTCAAGGCGGCCTATGAATCAGTTCCACACTATCGACACCGATTTGACGAGGTCGGCGCTCACCCTGACCAACTGCAGCACTTAGAAGACTTAGCAAAGTTTCCATTCACTACGAAGGCAGATTTACGCGACACTTATCCCTTTGGCATGTTTGCTGTTCCGAGAGATAAGGTTGTTCGGATTCACGCCTCAAGCGGGACCACAGGAAAGCCAACTGTCGTTGGATACACTAAAAACGATATCGATATATGGGCACAACTTGTTGCTCGTTCGATTCGGGCTTCGGGTGCAAGACCTGGCGATATGGTCCACATCAGCTATGGCTATGGTCTCTTTACTGGAGGTCTTGGTGCGCACTATGGTGCGGAGAAATTGGGATTAACTGTTGTGCCGTTTGGCGGAGGACAGACTGAGCGTCAGGTTCAATTGATCCATGATTTTAAGCCCGACATCATTATGGTCACCCCAAGCTATATGCTCGCAATCGCTGACGAGTTTGAACGACAAGGCATGCTGGCGCGCGAATCAAGCTTACGAATCGGAATCTTCGGTGCCGAGCCTTGGACCAATGAAATGCGGCGCGAAATCGAACAGCGCATGGGTATCGATGCGGTTGATATATACGGATTATCCGAAGTCATGGGGCCTGGGGTTGCGAACGAATGCATAGAAACCAAGGACGGCCCGACTATTTGGGAGGACCATTTTTACCCCGAGATTATCGATCCAGAAACTGGTTCGGTTTTGCCCGATGGGGAACTTGGCGAACTCGTGTTTACCTCGCTCACCAAAGAAGCCTTACCAATCATCCGCTATCGAACCCGCGATCTCACACGTTTGCTGCCGGGGACGGCACGCACCATGCGGAGGATGCAAAAAATTACTGGCCGTTCTGATGACATGATGATCGTGCGAGGGGTTAATGTGTTTCCATCGCAAATCGAGGAACTCATCCTCAAGCAGGATTTGCTAGCACCTCACTATGTCTGTGTCCTGACAAAGGACGGTCCCCTTGACAGCTTGACGGTGCGGGTTGAAGTCAAGCCCGAGCATGCAGGCAGTAGCACGCAGGAACGCTACAGAGCAGCAGCAGCACTTGAGCATGATATTAAATCGTATATCGGTACAAGCGTTAGCGTTTGCGTCGAAGCCGTAGGTCGTGTTGATCGCTCGGCAGGCAAAGCAAAACGTGTGATCGATCAAAGAGGCTAAGTGGGCTCAGCAAACAAAAGTTGTGCGAAAAATTTCAAGTAATTTTTATAGAATCATGAACGTTTATGCAAGCGAGGAACGCTATGTCATTTAAAGGTATTTTGTTAAGCAATCAACCAAGCTTTTCAGCCAATGTTCAAACAATTGAGCGTGCCTTGCTCGATGAACATGCAGCGGCTGGCAACCTCTTGGTAAAGCTCGACTATTCAACCATCAATTACAAAGACGGGCTTGCCCTTACCAATAAGTCACCGGTTGTAAGAAAATGGCCCATGGTGCCCGGCATTGATGGCGCTGGTGTTGTCGAAGAAAGTACAGATCCAGCCTTTCCCGTGGGTAGTTCGGTCATCTTAAATGGGTTTGGCGTTGGTGAAACCCATTGGGGTTGCCTTGCAGGGTATGCCCGATTGAAGTCCGAGTGGTTGGTTCCAATGCCCAAGCAAATGGACACAAAAACTGCGATGGCTATAGGTACCGCGGGCTACACGGCGATGCTCTGTGTTTTGGCTTTAGAGCGTGCTGGTCTGAGGCCTGATCAGGGCGAGGTGCTTGTGACTGGTGCTGCTGGCGGCGTAGGCAGCGTCGCGGTATCGCTTCTCGCTACACGCGGTTATCAAGTCATCGCCTCAACCGGACGCGCAAGCACCGCTGACTACCTTAAACAACTTGGTGCAACAGACTTACTCGACCGGAGCACGCTGGCCACCCCAGGAAAACCCTTGCAAAAGGAACGCTGGGCCGCAGTGGTGGACACAGTGGGCTCCACAACCCTAGCCAACGCGCTTGCCCAGTGCAAATATGGTGCGAGCATCGCGGCCTGCGGCCTTGCTGGCGGCATGGACCTTCCAACAACGGTAGCCCCCTTCATTTTGCGTAACGTTCGGCTATTGGGCGTGGATTCGGTGATGGCGCCACTTTCGCTGAGGCAAGAAGCTTGGCAGTGCTTGAGTGAAAGCCTTGATCGTACGCACCTCGCCACGATGACCAGCGAAATCTCGCTCGATGACTGTATCGATGCAGGCGCAAAAATCATCGCGGGCGAAGTTCGTGGACGATTGCTTGTTGATTTAAACCGTCAGTGAACCAGCCAAATCGTCAGTGAACGGTTTTAGATATTGCAAATACAAAACTTATGAAGAATAGTCGCCTAAACAAGGTGAACGAGGCGGCACCTTTGTGCTATCGCATCGAAGCGTTTGATCCGAAGGCCCATTTGTTCCGGGTGGGTTTATTGATTGGAAGTGCTGCTCTTGACGGCCAAGCCGTTGAACGTCAAGACGATGCCTCCGCGGTTGAAAGCCAAGTCGGTGGTCGTATAGGCGATGCTGTTGGCGGTTATCCCAAACGACTTGCGGTTCGCATGGCCGCATGGATTCCGGGCAGCTACATGATCCGTGAGTTTGCAAAGCATGTACTAAAACTTGAAGCATACCTGGTTGATCGCAACGAAAACCCAACAAGCAGCAATACCCATAAAAAGGCCCTAGAGATCTCAAAAACTGCAAAAGCTTGTTGGGAGATCGAAGGCATAGATGCGCAACTGGCAGCTCTTGCATTCGACCCAAGTGTGCAAGCGATCTACATCGAAGCGCTCATCTATGCTTGGGATTTATCGGTTCGGGCAGCCCATCTGGACCAAAATCACGGCTTTTTCAATCCAACCAGTCTTTGCTTGCGTCTTGAAGGCGGTGAACATCTACCCTGCGATCTAGAACTCATTGCGCCTGATCCTGCTCAAGTCAGGGGGCATTGGGAAGTCGCCACCACGCTGCAAAAGCATGGGAATACAGCCGCTTGGGGCTTTGGCCGGTATCACGCCGAAAACTATGATGATCTTGCTGATCATCCCGTTGAAATGGGGTCCTTCTCAAAGTTCGAGTTTCAAGCCTGTGGCGTGCCACACTGGCTGATCGTGACTGGTCGCCATCGTTTTGATGACGTTCGTGTTTGTCGTGATTTAAAGAAGATTTGTGAAACCCAAATCCGTTTCTTTGATCCAGAAGCCAAGGCGCCCTTTGATCAATACATGTTTCTTCTCACGGTGCTCGGCGAGGGCTATGGAGGCCTTGAGCACCGTGACTCGACAGCCTTGATCTGTCAGAGAGATGACCTTCCCGCGCCAAAACAGGCCAGTTCTTCGGCTAACCAAAGCCTCTCAGGCGGCTTAGCTGACCCAAAAGTTGTCACAGGCCTCGCTGAGCAAAGTGACGGCAAGCGCTCCTCAGTCTCTAGCGAAAGCGAAAAGGTCGATGAGCCTAGCGAAGCTTATCAGCGGTTCTTGGGCCTTGCGAGCCATGAGTATTTTCATGCTTGGCACGTCAAACGCATCAAGCCTTCAATCTTTGCCCGCTACGACTTCGACCAGGAAAATTACACGCGTTTGCTATGGGTCTTTGAAGGATTCACCTCTTATTACGACGATTTAATGCTCCTGCGATCCGGTGTCATTTCGAAACGTCGCTATTTGAAATCACTCGAGTCGACCATTAATCAAGTGCTAAGAAATCCCTCAAGAAAGGTTCAAAGCCTTGCTGAATCAAGTTTTGATGCTTGGATAAAATACTATCGGCAAGACGAAAACGCTGCCAATGCTGTCGTGAGCTACTACGCCAAAGGGGCAATTGTTGCACTTTGTATCGACTTGTTGCTAAGAAGGGAGAGCAATCAAGAAACCAGCCTCGACGATTTCATGCGCCTTTTATGGCATCGCTACGGTAAAGATTTTTATCACCAAGAGCGGCCTACCGACAATAACGCCAGAGGACTTGACGAAGAGGGATTCGTCCCGCTTCTTTTTGAGGCCTGTGGCATCGAAGCCATAGCAAAGCGCGAAGCGATGACGCTACAAATCAAGCAATGGGTTGAGGGCCGCGTCGAGCTACCGCTTGGGGACTTGCTTGCGAGCGCTGGAGTTCGGCTTTCCTATAAGCCGACAGCCTTAACTCATGGCATGCGGTACAGCATCAACCAACAACAAATGATGATAAATGCGGTACTCATTGGATCTGCGGCGCATGAAGCGGGCCTATCCGCTGGCGATCAAATCCTTGCGATCGATGGCTTAAGGGCGAGCGAGTCAAGGCTTAAGGAGGCAATCGAGCGTTGTGAGGCGCCCATTGACGTCGTTGCTTTCAGACGCGATGAGCTATTTTGTACAACGCTCAAACCCCTTCCCGAAACCAACCCCGAGGTCATACTCGAGTTTGATACGGCCTAACTGCACGAGACTAAATTGACGCCTAAGATTCCCAGATCATTGACGCCTAAGATCCCTGATCAGGTTTGCTGAACAAAAAGCGCCTCGAGCGCCTCGCCTGGTACCGAAGCCCTCATGAAGGCCTCGCCAACCAGAAAACCGTATACATCTCTTTCAAGCATGCTTAGCACGTCGCTGCGACTTAAGATGCCGCTTTCAGTCACCAGCAGCTTGTCATGCGGGATTTCAGGCAAAAGCGAAAACGTGGTTTCAAGACTAACTTCGAAGGTATGTAAGTTTCTATTATTAATACCTAGCAAGCTCGTCTTAAGTCTGAGGGCTCGATCCAATTCATCTCGATTATGAATCTCGACAAGTACATCAAGCCCACATTCAAGGGCGCAATCCTCCAAGTCCCTAAGCCTGTGGTCATCGAGCGCGGCAACAATCAACAAAATGCAATCTGCTCCTGCCGCGCACGCTTGGTAGACCTGCCATCGATGGCACAGAAAATCCTTTCGAATAACAGGTAATGCACAAGCGTCACGGGCAGCAACGAGGTGAGCAAGTTCGCCCTGAAAGAAGCCTTCATCAGTCAGCACTGATAAGCAGGATGCGCCATGGAGCTCATAACTTTTTGCGATGGCAGGTGGATCGAAATCTTCGCGCAATAATCCTTTACTGGGACTTGCGCGCTTGATCTCAGCAATTACCGCTGGCTGTTTGGCCTTCACTCGAGCACTCATAGCCCGTGCAAAACCCCGTGGATGGTCGACCTGCAAACGTCTTTGGGCAGCCTCTTCCATCAGTGACAGAGGCGTTTGCAAAAGGCCTTGCTCGACCTCCTTTGCTTTGACAGCCATAATACTTTCTAGAATTTTGCTCATCACATGCTCAATGCTGAGGTCCTGCCGCAAGCTGCTGGCTTAGGCTAACGAAGCTTTCGAGCTTTTGGCGAGCAGCGCCCGATCTTGCAGTGTCACGCGCCAAGGCCAAACCCTCTGCGATTGAGCCGGCAAGTCCTGCTGCATAGAGCGCTGCACCGGCATTTAAGGAAACGATCTCAAAAGCTGTGCCAGGCTTGCCCTCAATCGCTTGAAGCAACATAGCCCGAGACTGTTGCGCGTTTTCAACACGTAAGCTTCGATGACTCATCATTGGCATACCAAAATCTTCGGGATGGATCTCGTACTCTAAGATTTCGCCATGCCTGAGTTCGCCCACCATGGTGGCAGCTCCCAAGGAAATCTCGTCCATGCCGTCTTTGCCCCAAACAACCAGCGCATGCTTTGCACCCAAATTCTTTAGTACGCGAATTTGAATCCCCACAAGGTCAGGATGAAACACGCCCATCAAGATATTAGGCGCAGCTGCAGGATTTGTTAGTGGCCCTAAAATATTAAAGATTGTTCGCACCCCAAGCTCGCGACGAATCGGCGCTACATTTTTCATTGCAGGATGGTGATTCGGGGCAAACATGAAGCCCAATCCGATTTCATCAATACAACGCGCGACTTGTTGCGCTTGAAGATTAATCTGTGCCCCTAGGGCTTCGAGCACGTCGGCGCTTCCTGACTTAGAAGATACTCCGCGATTGCCGTGCTTAGCGACCTTTGCGCCTGCTGCGGCAACCACGAACATCGACGCTGTCGAAATGTTAAAAGTATGAGAGCCATCGCCACCCGTACCCACAATATCGACAAAGTTCGGGCCACCATCGACCTCGACGTGATTTGCAAACTCACGCATCACTTGGGCAGCAGCGCTGATTTCGCCAATGGTTTCCTTTTTAACCCTCAAGCCCATTAAAAGGGCGGCGGTGATTGCAGGTGACAACTCACCACGCATGATCATGCGCATCAGCGCAAGCATTTCGTCATGAAAAATCTCACGATGATCAATGCAACGTGTTAGTGCCTCCTGAGGTGTAATCGTCATCGCTCTAACCTTGATCAGTGTTTCAAAAAGCGATCGAGCATTGCCATACCATGCTCCGTATCGATAGATTCTGGATGAAATTGCACGCCTTCTATTGGCAACTCCCGATGTCGCACACCCATAATTTCACCATCTTCGGTCTGCGCCGTAACCGACAAACTCTCGGGCAAGCTCGCGCGCTCGATAGCTAAAGAGTGATATCGGACGACTGAGAATTGACGCGGCAGGCCTGCAAAAACACCTTGATCTTGGTGCGAAACAAGGCTGGACTTCCCATGCATGACTTGTTGAGCCCTGACGATCTTTCCACCGAAGACCTGTCCGATGGACTGGTGACCAAGACAGACCCCCAGGATCGGAATTTTCCCGCAAAAGTGCTTAATCGCTTGCATGGAAATACCCGCTTCATTGGGTGTGCAAGGCCCCGGCGAAATGACCAAGTGGCTTGGCTGCAATTGTTCTAAGTCCTGCAAGTTAGCGGCATCGTTTCGTACCGTTATAACTTGCGCTCCTAAAGCCCGAAAATACTGAACCAAATTATAGGTGAAGGAATCATAGTTATCGATCATCAGTAGCATAGTGAGTTTATCCTTTTGATTCTTCTATGCGATACCGACAGCTACTAGGAAAATTATCCGGTTCCTTGTTCTGTTTTTTCGTCGCCTGAAGAGTGTGCAAACTGGGGCACTGAAAAGTCAGCATTATCGCCCGTGGGAGGGGAGTGCTCAAGCGAGATATGTTCTGACCCCCTATGCTTCTTAACAACAGCGGATCGTTCGCCGCAGCGATTCTTTCTGTGGGAGCACGGTTGTCGACTAGTCGGTGTCACCGTACGTTTCCTCGTAAAGATCCCGAATCGACTTCCCCTCGTAGGTCCAATGTGGCCCAGGCTGAACACTGTAATCGAGGCCGAGCACTTGCCGGGTTGCGGCGGTCAGCGACATTTCCTCGTCAGCGAGGCGAACCTTCTTCGGAGCGACCACGGTAACGGTGGCATCCGAATGCGCGGATTGCAGAACCGACCCCATTGCGATACCCATTTCCTCGAAGTTCAGATTCGGGCGCCGCGCACGGAGTTGTTCGGCAGCAGCAATGGATTGCTGATCGATCATGCTTGGCTGGTCGGTGACTTCCTGAGTGGCTTCCTCGGTATGGAGTAGTTTCAGGATGGCGATTGCCTGGTCGGGTTCGATGCGGAAGAATTCGCGCTTCGGATTGATCCGGTTCGGGCCAAAGGCGATGTGCAGAGCCTTCTCGACCTCTTCAGCGTTCTGAACCTTGCAGGCGTACTCGATGGTGAACGGCACCGGCACGCCGGTGGTGTAAAGCTGAGCGATGCGCGAGTTGGCGTCGTCCTGCGAGGTATAGCCGATCTTCACCAACCCAGGCATGGCCGAGTTAGTCAGGACATAAACGATGCTCAGAGAACTGCCCATACTATTCCCCTTTTGTGGAGACATTACACTCTTTATTACACTCTTTCACGCTAATTACCTCTTTTGCCAGAGCGCGCCGGGGCCGCGGCCGATGCAGTCAACCGTCTGCCCCTTCCGCGTATTCAGGACTCGGCGAATCATGTCGCGACTCACGCCCGGGCAGGCACGCTCCAGGTCAGCCAGTGAAAAGGTGCCGGAGATCTTGCCGATGACCTCGAGCACCAGCTGGGTCTTCGACCCACGCGGCTCCGAGGTTTCGCCAACGCGCTCGACGAACTCCCGATAGGCAGCCTTCAGGATGGACAGCACGTAATTGATGTATGGCCAAGGATCATGCTTGCCCTCATGCCAGCCTTGCGAGCTTTGCTCCAGAGTTTCGTAGTAGCGGTCCTTGTTTTGTTCGACGAGACGTTCCAGACTGATGTAGCGGCCGACCTCCAAGCCCAGCTGGTAGCTCTGTAACAACCAAAGCAACCGGGAGACTCGGCCATTACCGTCGCGGAATGGATGGATGCACAGAAAATCGAGATTGAAGGCTGCCAGGGCAATCAGCGGTGGAACCCAGCGCTCTTCCAGGCAGGCCTGCCAGTCAGCCACCAACTGATCCATGGCCACCGGAGTCTGTTTCGCCGACACGGTACGGAACCGTACACGTTCGCTGCCATCGGGATAGCGCTCAATGATGTCGCCATCCTTCTCCTTATACCGGCCGGAATCCCAAATCTGACCACGCGTCATGGCATGCAAGCGTTGGATTGTCTCGTTGGAAATCGAGATACGCTGGGCGTCCTGGTGAATCCAAGTGAGGGCATCTCGGTAGCCGCGCACCTCTTCCTCGTCACGGTCACGGAACAGAGGCTTGGGCGACACCAGCACATCGCGTACCCGAGAAGGTTCGACTCTAACGCCCTCGATGCGGTTCGATGACACTGCGCTTTCGATCAGTGCGTGCTCGCGCAGTGCCTTGAGGCGCTGGGGGGACTGAAGCGTGTAGAGCTCCTGCTTGCCGCGGAACTCGCCGAGGTCCGTGAGATACCAGGCGGTAGCAGGAGGAATTGCAAGATTGCTGTTGGCAAAAGATCGCAAAGTCGTATTCTTCATTGGTTACGCCACCGATGCTGATGGTTTGTTGTCTTGACTGGCATCGATCAAGATGATGTTCTCGGCAGCATTCAGCCGCAGATCCTGACGATAACGCATGACCTTCTGAAGTTCGCTTTAGGTGAAATGGTTCCCGGTCTTGCTGAACCCGAGTCAGTTCTGCTTGACTTCGGGGAAGCGGAACCAACTGTCAGTCACTGAGCAGGTGGATGGCCTGGTAAGGCTCCGCCAGTACCGCCTACGCAATCGGCCCACTGCCAGCTTCGGGATCTCCGGCAGCCGACTTTAGGTCGGTGTGGCCAATCCACGCCAACGGGTCGCGCTCAGCTTTGTGGTGGGGCATATGAGATAGTTTGTGATGGCCGAATCATTTTATGCCTGGCGGGAGCTGGCAACAACAGAAAACGATGCACTGGGCTCACTGATCGAGCGATTTCGTCGCCACGATCTTCTTGAACTGCTCCAGTACCTCCGGTTGATGCTGCCGGAGATACCTAGCAACCATCTTGTTGGCCAGTAGCTTTTCGAGATAACGCTGGGCTAGGACGAGATTGAGCACATCCTGCGCGTAGCTCTGCTCCACCAGCTTGTATTGCCCCTGTACGATGGCCATTTCGCGCTCCATGCGTGCAAGTTGCGCGGGGGTGACGCGGGTCTGCTTGCGCGGGCTCGTGCCCTCGATCAGCATGTCTGGCGGCGTCAGCGCCAGCAGTGCGTTTGCGTAGTCGGACGTGAACTTATTGCAGTCGATCTTTCGTGTTTCTCAATGAGCGCGAAAGTCGGCGAATGCTAATTGCAATTCTCGATCATCAGTAGCATAGCTGTAATCCTATCGACGGGTCAGATGGCTGAACGAACAAGCTCAGTGGACAAATCAGCTCAGTGTTCAAGCCCGTTTTCCACAAGCTCTGCGGCCTTTAACACGGCCCTTGCCTTCATTTCTGTTTCCTGCCACTCGGCCTCAGGTGAAGAGTCGTAAACAATGCCTGCAGCCGCCTGGACATTCAGCATCTTATCTTTCACGATACCGGTGCGGATCGCTATAGCCACATCCATGTGGCCCGACCAACTCAGATAACCGACCGCGCCGCCGTAAATACCACGGCGGGTTTTTTCCATATCGTCGATGACCTCCATGGCCCTTACCTTGGGCGCACCTGTCAGCGTGCCCGCTGGGAAACTTGCCTTTAAGACATCGATATCATCAAGCCCTTCTTCGAGCAAAGCTTCCACATTCGATACAATATGTTGAACGTGCGAATATTTTTCAATCACCATTTTTTCGGTCACGCGAACCGTTCCTGTTTTTGCGATTCGACCGAGATCGTTACGCGCCAAGTCAATCAGCATCAGATGCTCTGCGCACTCTTTTGGATCAGCAAGTAATTCGCGAGCCAGTGCTTCATCTTGCTGAGGCGATAAGCCCCGCCGCCTTGTCCCTGCGATGGGTCGAATCGTAATTCGGGTTGCACCTTCTGGATCTTCGGTCTCAAGAATTTCTTGTCGAACGAGAATTTCTGGTGAGGCACCCACCACTTGGAAATCACCAAAATCGT
>JACCEC011388384.1_pt1 | contig 11820 bp, 11 predicted proteins | sample 7450121 | NCBI WGS metagenome assembly JACCEC01 (sample SAMN15323455, study PRJNA562643) | freshwater metagenome | isolation source: river surface water | place: USA:Blue River Watershed | collected 2017-08-18 | reverse complement strand
TGACCGCAATATTAGAGGAAGAAAACCCCGAACCTGAATTATTGAAAAATGCGATCGCTAAGGTAATTGAAGCAAAATATCAAAATCAAGATTTATCAAACGAAGCCAAATTATGTTATGAAAAACTTAATCACCTATTAACAAAATCAGGTTGTGCTGAAATTTATGGTTTTATTGAGTTATTGAATAGTTTGGGATTTGAGATTTCAATTCATGTTAAAGAATATATTACAGAAGTTGAGGAATCAGAAACCAGGTTTCTCAAGATGTCTTGATTTGTGGCAATTAACTGAATTTAGAAACCCAGTTTCTTTGGGTATTTGCGATCGCCTTCAGAAACTGTTTTAATAGAAATATTAATAAGATCGATCTCTGACAACATTAACAAACAGATGAATCAAAAATATAAACTATATCTTGATGTTTGTTGTTTAAACCGTCCCTTTGATGACTGGTCACAAGAGAGAATCCGCTTAGAAGGTGAAATGATTTTATCAACTTTTGAAAGAATTATAGCTCAGGAATGGGAACTTATTTCGAGTGAAGCGATTGAAGTAGAACTATTAAAGATGAAAAACCTTGATAAATTACACAATATTCAAAGATTGCTAAGTTTAGCCACAACCTCTATAATGCTTAACAGTAGCATCGATCAGCGATCACAAGAGCTAGAAAATTTAGGATTTGGACTCTATGACTCATTTCACATTGCTTGTGCTGAAGTTGCTCAAGTCGATGTATTACTAACAACTGATGATCGCTTACTAAACCGAGCTAGTCGTTATATTGATCGTCTTAATGTTACTATCTCAAATCCTGTCATTTGGCTAATGTCTGTTTTTCAAACGAAAGGAGAATCTAACAATGACATCCCTTGAACTTCGAGAAAAAGGCTATCAAATTCTAGTTGAACACTTAGGTCAAGTGGCTACCCTTCGCTTTTTACAAGAATTTAATTGGGGACGAGGTGACTATACAACAGAGAGAGAAACCTTGTTAAAACAGGTGACGCGGGAAAGTTTTTGGCAAGATGTAGAAACCCTTCGAGCAGAAAAAAACAAGTAACAACTACGAATTCTTGAAACCGGGTTTCTGTAGAGATCTGGATTTATTGCAATTAATCTTAATTAGAAACCCGGTTTCTGTCCACAACTTCAAGAGAATGGAAAGATTAACGGATAAATTAACGAACTATCAACAAATTGTACAGCAATTATTGATGGGTTATGCAGAAGTTAAGCCAGCTTATGGTGAGATTGAGGTTGAGACGATTTTCGATACGCAGCGAAATCACTATCAAATTGTGCATCTGGGTTGGCAAAATAAGTGCTGGGTACATCATTGTGTCGTGCATCTTGATATTCGCCATGAGAAAATCTGGATTTTTGCCAATTCAACAGAGCATGATATTGCAGCCGATTTAGTTGATTTAGGTGTACCTAAACAAGATATTGTGCTAGGTTTCTATCCCCCTTTCATGCGGGAAATGAGTGATTATGCAGTCAGCTAAAAGCAGATTTTGACTAAAAACCGGGTTTCTGGGTTTTTTCTTGCTGTCCCCTATACCGGGTTCCCCGTTCTTTGCTATAATTGTTAAGATATTTGAAAAAATTTTCAATTTCTTGCAAAACTCGGTTACAAAACCCAACCCTATGTCTCTCCCCATTCGCAACGTCGCTATTATCGCTCACGTCGATCACGGTAAAACAACCCTAGTGGACGCACTCCTCAAGCAATCTGGCATTTTCCGTGAAGGGGAAGACATTCCAGATTGCGTTATGGACTCTAACGATATTGAACGGGAACGCGGTATTACCATTCTCTCCAAAAATACCGCCGTTCGCTATAAAGAAACGATTATTAATATTATCGATACCCCTGGACACGCAGACTTCGGCGGCGAAGTCGAACGGGTGTTAGGAATGGTAGACGGTTGTATTTTAATCGTTGATGCCAACGAAGGGCCAATGCCGCAAACCCGCTTTGTGCTGAAAAAAGCCTTAGAAAAAGGGTTACGGCCTATTGTTGTCATTAATAAAATTGACCGTCCCCGCGCTAACCCCCACACCGCCGTTGATAAAGTTTTAGACCTGTTCCTCGAACTCGGCGCCGATGATGACCAATGCGAGTTCCCCTATCTGTTCGCCTCCGGTTTAGGCGGGTTTGCTAAACGGGAACTAGAAGACGAAAACACCGATATGCAGCCGTTGTTTGAGGCAATTCTCGAATATGTTCCCGCACCTGTGGGAGATGTGAATAAACCTCTACAATTGCAAGTCACCACCCTCGACTATTCCGAATATGTCGGACGGATTGTCATTGGTAAAATTCATAATGGAGTCATTAAAGCGGGACAACAAGCCGCTCTAATTAAAGAAGATGGCAGTATTGTTAAGGGCAAAATTACTAAATTAATGGGGTTTGAAGGGTTAAAACGCATTGACCTGGAAGAATCTTCCGCCGGAAATATTATCGCCGTCGCTGGGTTTAGTGATGCCAATATTGGGGAAACCATTACCTGTCCCAACGAACCCCAGCCGTTACCGTTAATTAAAGTGGATGAACCCACCTTACAAATGACCTTCTCGGTGAATGACTCACCGTTTGCAGGTCAAGAAGGCAAATTTGTCACCTCGCGGCAAGTGCGCGATCGCTTAATGCGAGAATTAGAAACGAACGTTGCTCTCCGTGTGGACGAAACCGACTCCCCCGATAAATTCTTAGTTTCAGGACGGGGGGAACTGCACCTGGGTATTTTAATTGAAAATATGCGTCGGGAAGGCTACGAGTTCCAAGTTTCCCAACCGCAGGTGATTTATCGCGAAGTCAACGGTCAACCCTATGAACCTTATGAATTATTGGTGTTAGACGTTCCTGAAGATGGCGTGGGTAGCTGTATTGAACGCTTGGGTCAACGTCGCGCCGAAATGCAGGATATGTTTGTCGGTGGAAATGGTCGGACGCAGTTAGAATTTGTAGTTCCCGCACGGGGTTTAATTGGCTTCCGAGGGGAGTTCATGCGGATGACTCGTGGGGAAGGCATTATGAACCACAGTTTTCTGGAATATCGCGCCTTATCTGGGGATATTGAAGCGCGGCGCAATGGGGTGTTGATTTCCTTTGAAGAAGGGGTGAGCACTTTCTATGCGATGAAAAACGCCGAAGACCGAGGGGTGTTTTTTATTCATCCAGGGACTAAAGTTTATAAAGGCATGATTGTGGGTGAACACAACCGCCCCCAAGATTTAGAACTGAATGTCTGCAAAACTAAACAGTTAACCAACCATCGCTCAGCAACGGGGGATGAACTGGTGCAGTTACAAGCACCTGTGGATATGAGTTTAGAACGAGCGTTAGAATATATTGGCCCCGATGAATTGGTGGAAGTCACACCCCAATCAATTCGTCTCCGCAAACTCAGCAAAAAGTTAGTTAAACGCTAACTTCTCTCGTTCCCAGGCTCCCGCCTGGGAATGCCATTCAGGAGGTTCTACCTCCTAAAAAATAGAATATAAATCTAAGAAAAAAAATCAGTATTCTTTTTAAAAATCACATATTACAAACTAACGGCGTAGAGACAGGCTACGGCCCGTCTCTACAAGATCTTATTCCCTGTTCCCTATTATTTAATATCTCTTCATTGCCCGTTCCATTGCTCGTTTATCATCTTTTTGACGAATATCTTCTCGTTTATCGTGCAGTTTCTTCCCACGTCCAACGGCAACATCAACCTTAACTCGTCCGTTTTTCAAATACATTTTTAACGGAACTAAGGTTAATCCCTTTTGTTCAACTTGTCCTAACAGTTTATTAATTTCTTCTTTATGTAACAATAATTTACGGGTACGACGGCTATCATGGTTAAAATAACCACTGGCTTTCTCAAAAGGTGAAATATGGGCATTTAATAGCCATGCTTCACCGCCCCGAATTAAGGCATAAGCATCTTGCAGGTTAACCTTACCCGCCCGTATAGATTTGACTTCCGTGCCCTGGAGGACAATTCCCGCCTCATACGTTTCTAAAATTTCGTAGAGATAGCGAGCTTTACGGTTGTCACTAACAATTTTATATCCTTCACTGTTTTTAGCCATAGTCTTAATTTAGCACAATTAGAGGTCAGAAACCCGGTTTCTTATTCTATCTTTTTGTTACTAACAACAGTTAAGGTAGAAACCCGGTTTCTAGGTGTTTGCTTGAAAGTGCAATCGTTTATAATAGACTGATCGACTCACCTTCAAAATTCTCATGTGGATACCTGGCTATCAGTTGCGTGAACGTCCCTATATTATTGAAACAATTCTAGGACAAGGGGGGTTTGGCATTACCTACAAAGCCAAACATTTACAATTAGGTCATCAAGTGGTTCTGAAAACTCCCAATGCAGGTCTACAAAATGACCCAGAATATCCTAAATATGTTCAACGGTTTATTAAAGAAGGTCAAACCTTAGCCACACTTTGTCAAAATTCCCATCCCCATATTGTCCGAGTTAGTGATTTATTTGAAGAAAATAAGCTTCACTGCTTAGTGATGGATTTAATTGTGGGGCAGAGTTTATGGGATATTGTACAAAAAAAAGGCCGATTATCGGAAGCAGAAGCCGTTAATATTATTCGTCAAATTGCTGATGCTTTGGTGATGGTTCATAACGCTGGAATTATTCACCGAGATGCCCATCCGGGGAATATTTTGTTAAGGAATAATAATTCGGCGGTGTTAATTGATTTTGGACTAGCTGCGGAAATTATGCCCAGAGTGATGAGTTCTAAACATGCAGCTAATCTGAATTTTGCCCCTTATGAACAATTTTTAGAAGGCGGTAGGAAACCGACGGTTGATGTTTATTGTTTAGCCGCTTCTTTATATTATGGGATTACGGGACAATTACCAACCCAGGCTTTACATCGAAAGTTGAACAATCAAGCCTTAATCCCCCCTAATCAACTTGTTAGAATTAGTGATAAAATTAATCAGGCTATTTTGAACGGCTTAGAGTTAGAACCGGAACAACGTCCTCAAACAATGGCGGAGTTTTTGAGATTATTAGACACTCAACCCCAACCTGTTCAGATTCCCCAACGCCATACAGAATTAAAGTCAGCTAGAGGGGTTGATTATCATCAATTAGAACAATTTTTAAAAGCTGGAAAGTGGAAAGAAGCTGACCAAGAAACGGCTAATAAAATGTTAGAAGCATCTGGAAGAAATGATCAGGGATGGTTAAGGTATGAAGATATTCATAATTTTCCCCGTGAGGATTTATGCACCATTGATCAGTTATGGGTAAAATATAGTCACGGTCGCTTTGGCTTCAGTGTCCAGAAAAACATTTGGCTGGAAGTCGGAGGTAAGGTAGACTGGGAGACAGAAGAGAAACTGGGCGATCGTGTAGGATGGAGAAAGAACGGCAGTTGGAGGGTGTACGATGACCTGATCTTTACATTGCAAGCTCCCGTAGGTCACCTCCCTTGCTGCCGTCGTGCGGTTGCTCTGGGTCAGGGTGGGGGGTTGGTGGGTTTTGGGTTGTGTGGTGTTTTTCTTCTCTCGCATCAAGAACTGTAAGCTTTAATCTCTAACAATTTCAGCCCTTTATCAAGTCGAGTTTTTGGGGGTCTGTTTGACCCAGTTTTCATGGTTTCAGTATTTCGTTACCTGGAGTAGGGGTTAGAAACCGGGTTTCTTAATTGAGCTTTTTATTAGTAGCTCATGTTAAGGCAGAAACCGGGTTTCTTAATTGAGCTTTTTATTAGTAGCTCATGTTAAGGCAGAAACCGGGTTTCTGGGATGCTATAGCGCTACGCGCTATGGTTAGGACGAAAGTATGATAAGATGCACTAATAGCTAAATAAGGAAATATAGTTATGCCTGCACCTTATAGTTACGATTGACGATCAAAGGCGATGGTGCTAGCCGCGCCTGCTGGCGCATCGCAGCAGTGAAAAGAGGAGAAAAGAAAACACAGGTAAGTCGTTTTTTTAAGATTAGTTGCAATACATTGGATCTATGGCTAAAAAAAGAAAGCGAAATAGGAGACGATCAAGCCACGAGACCTGTAGGAGTAGGAACTCAACCGAAAATTCAGGATCTGGAAAAATTTAGAGAATTTGTCAAAGAAAATAGCGACAAAACCCAAAAACAAATGGCGGAATTATGGGGGTCGGGAGCGACCCAAAAAAATATTAGTTATGCTTGTCGAAAACTGGGTATAAGTCGAAAAAAAAACGTATGGGTATCAGCAAAGAGATGAAGAAAAAAGGCGAGAATTTATTCAAAAACTAACCTTAATCTTGACTCGGTTATCAGCAAAAGTAGAGATTCTTCACTGGGTTCAGAATGACAGAATTATTACTTTTAACTAATAACTGAGTCTGGGTCGGGAAACCCCACCCCTACGGATAACAGATTCAATATTGATCAGAACAACCGAATCACTCTAGCATTAACAACAGGGTAAACTTAATGCAATAGAATCTAACCATCAATGAAATCAACCATTTGGGAACTTGATTTTTATAGTCGCCCCCTGCGGGACGAAGAAGGAAAAAAAGTTTGGGAAGTCTTAATCTGTGAAACCCCCATCAATATTGAAGACCGGGCTGAGAAGATGTTTCGCTATACCCAGTTTTGTCCGAGTAACCAAGTCAACTCTATTTGGTTAAAACAGGCCATTGAAACCGCCATCTCAGAAGTCTCTACACCCCCCTCTCGGATTCGTTTTTTCCGCCGTCCGATGGCGAATATGATTTCTAAAGCCTGTAAAGAGTTAGCTATTCCTGCCTATGCGAGTCGGCGTACCTATGCTCTTTATCAATGGTTACAGGAACGCATAGAAACAGTTTATCCGACTTTGGAGAATTATCAAGAAGGCACTAACCCATCGGTTCAGTTTGTCCCGTCTCCACCTCAACCCCTTCCTGATGCGTTACAAGGGGATAAATGGGCGTTTGTAACCTTAGAAGCCAGCGCTTTTTCTGATATGTCACAATGGGATATTAGCTTTGGGGAAGCCTTCGGATTATCGATGGTGGGTTTAACACCAGAAACCCTGATTCCTGGGTTAATTATTTACTCGTCTAGGGCTAATCCTTTAGCGGGTTGGATGTCAGGATTAGAGTTAGCTTATTTACGGTTTGATAACGGTTCTCGCCCTAATTTATTATTAGAAACAGGGGAAAGTGAAAGCTGGATTTTAGCTAATTTACCGAATGCTCAAACCCAACAGGAAGCTAAAAATTTTGAACTGACTAAAGAAAAGGCAAAAAACGTCCATTTTTTAGCGGTTCAATCCGATCCTAATTCTGAATCCTTCGCCGGATTTTGGCTACTACAAGAACTCAAATTCTAATCTGTAGGGTGCGTAAGCATAGCGCACGCACCACCTTTAACCCCATGTTAAAATCAATATAGCAATCCTCAATCGGTCGTAATATTTTATTGTAGGGTTTTAGAAACCAAAACCCTACAGGATTTTTTGATAAATTATTGAGAATTACTATATTCCTTATTTTTTAATGAGGATGAAACCATGACCACTCTAGTTTCTATTCCTGAATCCACTCAAATTCCTCAATGGCAACCTGCCACTTGGGAAGATTATTTAGGGTATGTGAATAATCGGCATTTAGACAATATTAATATTACGTTCAATCAAGGATATTTATTAGTTGATATGGGAAATGAAGGAATTAATCACGCCCGATTTAATGAATTATTAACCTTGGTTTTTGGGTTTTGGTTTGCCCGTCAACCCGGAATTTTAGTTGATCTTTTAGGAGGATGTGTGATTGAAAAACCCAACCAACGGGCTGCTTCACCGGATAAGGTATTATATATTGGTGAAAATTCCCTCCAATGGCAAGAGGGAGAAGCCCGGAGAATTAATTTAGATCAATGGCGAGTTCCTGATTTAGTTGGGGAAATTTCTGATACGACTTTAGCCCTTGATTTAGATGAGAAAAAACAACTTTATGCTGGGTTAGGAATTCCTGAATATTGGGTGATTGATATTCGGGGAAAACGAGCGATCGCATTTCGTTTACAAGAGAATGGTAAATATCAAGAAATTACCACATCTATTGCTTTAAAGGGTTTACCGATTGTTTTACTTGAATTAACCTTAGAACAATTAGAAAAAACCAGTAATTTTAATGCAGCTTTCTGGTTTTCTCAACAAATTGTTAATTTAGAAAATCCCTAACCGCAACGTAGTTTTGATCTCTAACTTTTTAATAATCGTAAACCACTTAAGGTGACTAATACTGTTGAGCCTTCATGTCCAATGACCCCAAGGGGCATATTAATCGAACCTAAAAAGTTAGAGATTAATAAGAGCACAATAAATGACAAAGCAAAGGCGATATTTTGTTTAATAATCTGATTGGCTCGACGACCGAGTTTAATCGCTTTTAAGAGTTTCCCTAATTGATCTGTCATTAACACAATATCAGCCGTTTCTAAGGCGATATCATTGCCAGCGCCACCCATAGCAATTCCTACATCAGCTAACGCTAAAGCTGGGGCATCATTAATGCCATCTCCCACCATTGCTACCCCATGATAACGGATTTTTAATTGTTGAACAATGGTTAATTTATCCTCTGGTAATAGATTAGCATAAACTAAATCAATATTCAACTGTTTGGCTACACTATCGGCGGTTCTTTGATGATCTCCGGTGAGCATAACCACTTGTTCAATGCCTAACTTTTTCAAATGTTTAATTAAGGTTTTTGCCTCAAATCGTACCGTATCTGCTACCGCAATTAACCCTAAAGTTTGTTGATTTTTAGCAACCCAAACGACGGTTTTACCATCGGTTTCTAAATGATCACTAATTTCAATTAACTCTGAATTCACTTCAATATCATGTTGCTGAATCCACTCTAATTTTCCGATAAAAATTTGGTCATTTTCTACTTGTCCTATAATTCCTTCTCCAATTTGAGTGGCGACATTAATAGCGGTAATACGGGGAATATTTTGTTCGATAGCAAATTTAGCGATCGCTTGTCCAATCGGATGTTCTGAAACAGATTCTACGGCTACGGCTAATTGCAATAATTCAGTTTCTAAAATTCCTTGAATGGGAATAACATCAACAACGTTTAATTTACCTGTTGTTAAGGTTCCAGTTTTATCAAAAGCGATGGCTTTGATCCGTCCAATTTTTTCTAATTGTGCCCCATTTTTAAATAAAATTCCATGTCTTGCCCCTGTAGCAATTCCTGATAATAATGCAGGCATAATGGAAGCCATTAAGGCACAGGGAGAAGCCACAACTAAAAAAACTAAGGCGCGATAAATCGTTGTTTCCCAATCCCAACCGAGAAATAAAGGCGGTAAAATTCCTAAACCTAAACCCACAATAATAATAACTTTAGCATAACCTCGTTCAAATTTTTCCATCCATTGTTGAGAAGGTGGTGCATCGGTTTGGGCTTGTTCTACTAATTGAATCACCCGTTGAATTAAACTACTTTCTGGGGATTGATGCACTTTTAATTGTAGAACCCCATTGCCATTTAAAGTTCCTGCAAAAACTTCATCTCCAATCGTTTTATCAACAGGAATAGATTCTCCGGTAATGGGGGCTTGATTCAGACTACTATGACCGGATATAATCATCGCATCGGTCGGAATTCGTTCCCCTGGTTTAACTAAAATAATATCCCCAATTTTTAATTGATTAATTGGGATTTTTTGTTCTTGTTGATGAGCAATTACGGTGGCGGTGTCGGGTGTTAATCCCATTAATTTATGAATATTGCGTTCTGTTTGTGCCATCGCAATACTTTCTAATGCACCACTAATAGCAAAAATTAAGATTAAAATTCCTCCATCAATAATCAAGAAATAATCCTGTTGCCAAACCCCTAAAAATGCGGCTCCTAAAGCTGCTAAAATCATTAATAAGTCGACATCAAATTGCTTTTCTTTGAGGAGGGTTGTTAACCCATCTTTGGCACTTTCATAGCCTCCAATAACGTAAGCAATAGGTAGCACCAAAAAGGCGAACCCAACCCAACCTAGTTGTAAGCACACCCAACCCATTAACACAAAAATGGCACAAACTATCGCCGCTATCGTTTCAGGATAGTGCTGGAAAAAGTCCCGCACAGGAACTAAGGAATTAGAACGTAGATTGATCACAGAAGAATCACAGGACAATAAAGAATACTGTTCTGATCTTAGAATAAACTTTGACCCGAAATTGTGGATTACAGATTTTTGAATGCAGGTTACTCCTGGGGATCGAGGAAACCCTCTTCCCAAAAAATTTGAAAACGATTATCATTATAGTTAGGTCAAATCCCCAGGGTGTCAGTTTGCTCTGGGTTCTGGACAAACCCAACAGGAAGGTACATTGAGGACATCGATATGAGGTTGCGGGTTTATACCCCAATGATAGTTGTGTTATTGGGGTTCAGTTTAATCAGTGGGTGTAACACCGTTTCTACACCCAAAAATTCGGCCGAAAATAACCTTTTACCCACAGCACAAACCCCTACAGAAACCCCTAATTCTGTGGTGAATATTACCGTTAGTATTATGCCTCAAAAATATTTTGTTGAGAAAATTGGGGGTAAAAATGTGCGAGTGAATGTTATGATTCCCCCTGGGGTTGATTTACATAGTTATGAACCCAAACCTCAACAATTACAAGCTTTAAATAATGCAGAAGCTTATATTACTGTTGGTGTTGCTTTTGAAACGGCTTGGATGAATCGAATTAAAGCTGCCAATCAAACCATGTTAATTGTAGATTCAACCCAAGGAATTGAAAGAATTCCGATGGTAGAACATCACCATGAACCAGGAGAAAGTCATGGGGTCGAAGAGACTTTAGATCCTCATATTTGGTTATCTCCTAAATTAGTTAAAATTCAAGCTCAAAATATTTATAATGGCTTAGTTAAAATTGACCCTCAACGTCAAGCTGAATATCAAGCGAATTTGAATCAATTTATCACAGAAATTGACCAACTGGATCAACAAATTAGCCAAAAATTAACCCCGATCAAAAATCGGAAATTTATGGTGTTTCATCCCGCCTGGGGTTATTTTGCTCAGGATTATAACTTGGAACAGGAACCCATTGAGGTTGGGGGACAAGAACCCAGTGCGGCGGAATTAGCCGATTTAATTTCTGAGGCCAAACAAGAGAATATTAAAATAATTTTTACTCAACCGGAATTTAGCCCGCGTTCGGCGGAAACTATAGCCCAAGAAATCGGGGGTAAAGTTGTTGTGATTAGTGATTTAGACGAAAACTGGTCTGATAACTTATTCAAGGTTTCTGATACTTTATCTCAAAATTTAAACCCTTAATTATTTTAAAGTTAGCCATGATTTTACTTCCTAAATTAACCTTAAAATCCGTGCAAAACTCTCAAGCGTTATCCTCTAACCCTTATCCTAAAAACGAAGTGATTCGTTTAAATCAAGTTTGGGCTGGTTATGATCCGAAAGAACCGATTTTAGAAGAGATTAACTTAACGGTTCATGAATTAGATTTTTTAGGATTAATCGGCCCTAATGGGGGAGGAAAAACCACATTAATTAAAGTCATTTTAGGATTATTAAAACCGTTAAAAGGAGAGGTTAAAATTATGGGTCGTTCTGTGATGCAAGGACGACGTTATTTAGGTTATGTACCCCAAATGTTAGAATTTGATCGGAATTTTCCCATCCGAGTTGATGAAGTGGTGAGAATGGGACGGTTAGGAAAGCGTTCTTTATTTCAACCTTACACGAAAAAAGATGAAGAAATTGTACTTCAAGCTTTAGAAAAAGTGGAGATGTTAGAGTTAAGAAATC